>ERZ826242.307-NODE-307-length-75165-cov-5.000107_pt1 | contig 75165 bp, 65 predicted proteins | sample MGYA00519871_ERZ826242 | MGnify/ENA primary metagenome ERZ826242 (study PRJEB31778, sample SAMEA3449226) | human gut metagenome | biome: human gut; feature: human-associated habitat; material: faeces | place: United Kingdom | collected 2010/2012 ... | reverse complement strand
CTTAAATTTATTCAGGTTTTTACTCCAATAAAACAACCTGTCAATATACTCCTGTTTTCTCATTTCAACAGCTGACAAACAATTTTCTGTTCCATATTCAAAAACGATTGAAGTAAGATCATATATTGGATAGCCTATGGCATGTCCAGCGGTATGAACAACAGCACATGCCTGACCAACAGCGTGGCACATTGCAATATCTATTTTATTTGTAATTTCTTTAGCAAATGCGTGACAATCAAGAATTTTTCTTTGTGCCAGTCGCATTTTAATCTTTCCAGCCGCCCAATCTTGAGCTGCTGTTAAAGCTTGCTGCGGCCTATTTTCATCTGGATATTTTATATTCAATTTTGAAATAGTCTCTGCGGCAAAATCAAAGGCCCATAGCGTAATAACTCTGTGGTTTTGCTGTTGAAGCATCAGCATCAGGTCTTGCAAAAGCTCTGAACTTTTTGAAAATAACACTTGGTTATTTCGTTTTAATTTAGTATGCACCTCATCAATCCAATTCATTTTATACCTCTTAAAATCACAACTTGAATATAATAACTTTGAGTATAACAAATTATGTATTAACAGTCAAACCAAAACTTTAACAAGGCTTTGTACCAGATAATTATTTTTACACTCAAAAACGCTCTTTAAAGTTGACGGCGTAAAACCAAAATGGTATAATATCATCTATGTGATGTTATACCATTTTTTATATTTCTAACGGGGGAGTAATACCATGCAAAAAGGCTTTGACAATGACAAATATGTGCGCCTGCAGTCGGAAAAGATACTGGAGCGTATTGAGATGTTTGGGGACAAGCTGTACCTGGAGTTTGGCGGCAAGCTGTTTGATGACCTGCACGCCGCGCGCGTACTTCCCGGCTTTGAGCCGGACACAAAAATAAAAATGCTTTCCAAGCTCAAAGACAAAGCCGAGATAATTTTCTGCATTAACGCCGGGGATATTGAGCGCAATAAGGTCCGCGCCGACTACGGCATTACATATGATATGGACGTAATGCGGCTGATAGACAACATAACCAGCGTCGGCCTAACAGTGGGCAGTGTGGTAATCACCCAGTTTAAAAACCAGCCGGCAGCCAGCGTTTTCAAAAACAAGCTGGAGCGGCGCGGGGTCAAAACCTATATCCACACCTGCACCCAGGGCTACCCCAATGATGTGGACACCATTGTGTCAGACAAGGGCTACGGCGCAAACCCGTATATTGAGACTACAAAACCGCTTGTAGTGGTAACCGCACCCGGCCCCGGCAGCGGCAAGCTTGCCACCTGCCTTAGCCAGCTCTACCACGAATGGTCGCGCGGAGTGCGGGCGGGCTACGCCAAGTTTGAGACCTTCCCGGTCTGGAACCTGCCGCTTAAGCACCCGGTCAACGTCGCGTACGAGGCTGCCACAGCCGACCTTAAGGACGTCAATATGCTGGACCCGTTCCATATGGAGGCGTACGGCAAGGCGACTGTAAACTACAACCGCGATATTGAGTGCTTCCCGGTTGTAAAGGCGATACTTCAGCGCATAACAGGCACGGGCGGCCCTTATAAATCCCCTACCGATATGGGTGTCAACATGGTCGGTTTCTGTATTACTGATGATGAGCTTGTGCGCCAAAGCGCAAAGCAGGAGATAATCCGGCGCAGGTTCCAAAGCTGGTGCGATTACAAAAAAGGCAGCTGCGATAAGGACACTGCCATGCGGGTCGAGCTTATAATGAACGAGCTGGAGCTGGCAGTAGACATGCGCGCCTGCGTGCGTCCTGCGCTATTAAAGAGTGAGCAGTGCGGCGTGCCGGCCGCCGCCATTGAGATGGAGGACGGTACGGTGCTGTGCGGCAAAAGCTCGCCGCTTTTAAGCTGTACTGCGGCGGTTTTGCTTAATGCACTCAAATACGCCTCACATATTCCGGACGATATACTGCTGCTCTCGCCCGCTGTGCTGGAGCCTATAATCCAGCTTAAAAAGGACGCACTGGGCCAAAACCGGGGCGAGCTTAGCCTTGAGGAAGTGCTTATAGCGCTTTCCATCTGCGCGGCCACAAACTCCATGGCAGCACTCGCACTCGGCCGGCTGCCAAAGCTTAGGGGCCTTCAGGCCCACTGCTCGCATATGATATACGCGCAGGACCTTGAGACTTTTAGAAGGCTGGGCATAATGGCAACCAGCGAGGCTGAATACCCCAGCGAAAACCTGTATTTCAGCTAACTGCCGTGGCTCACAGCCGGAAGGGCCAGACCCCAGCAAAATTTCAGCTGATAAATCAGGCGGCAGCCGCCGCCTGATTTTAGTATTTTTCAGTACCACCTTATGCTGCGATACTAGTATCTTAATCTCGGCACCTTGCCTTACAAGTATCACAGCGTTTCTCCATTATTAGCATCTTAATCTCGGCACCTTTGCCTTACAAGTATCTTAATCACGTCACTTTCCCTTACTAGTATCTTAATCTCGGCGCCTTGCCTTATAAGTATCTTAATCACAGCGTTTCTCCATTATTAGTATTTTAATCACGTCACTTTCCCTTACTGGTATCTTAATTTTGAAAGGAAAATAACATGGTCAAACTGGGTAATGAGTGGGATGCGCTTTTAAAGCCCCACTTTGAAAGCCAAAGCTATCAAAACCTGCGCAAATTTTTAAAGTATGAGTACTCGCACTATACAGTCTACCCGCCAATGGACGAAATTTTCAGCGCGCTTAAAACCACAAGCTATAGCGATGTGCGGGTGGTGCTTTTAGGGCAGGACCCCTATCACGGCCCCGGCCAGGCGCACGGCATGTGCTTTTCAGTGCGGCCGGGGGTTGCGCCGCCGCCCTCGCTTGTAAATATATTTACTGAGCTAAAGGACGATATGGGCATACCCACGCCAAAAAGCGGCTGCCTTATAAAATGGGCCCAAAACGGCGTGCTGCTGCTAAACACAGTGCTGACCGTGCGGCGTGGCGCACCCGGCAGCCACCGCGGCCACGGCTGGGAGCAGCTTACCGACTGCATTATACAGCTGCTTGGCAAAAGGGAGCAGTCGACGGTATTTTTGCTGTGGGGCGCCTTTGCCCGCGCCAAGGCCCCGCTTATAACAGGCAAAAACCATCTGGTGCTCCAGTGTGCGCACCCCAGCCCATTTTCCGCCTCAAACGGATTTTTCGGCTGTCGCCACTTTTCAAAGGCCAAAGCCTTTTTAAACGCAAACGGTTATGATATTGACTGGTCTTTATAAAGCTGCCACATGCATGTTCTTTATAAATAAAAACCGGCATGGCTAATAAGCCATGCCGCTTTTTTATTCATCCGGGCGGATTCCCAGCATCACCTGGACTGTTTTAAAAACCCCGGCGTCATTAAAGAAGCTTGACATTCTCTTGGCCTTTGCGCTCACTGCCGGGTACTGCATCCAGCTTTTCTGATGTGTGTAGTTAAAATAGCTGCTGATATAATACCCGTCCAGCTTCTCATCAATAGCATAAGCGATATACCCCCGCTGGTTCTGCCCGCTTTTCGGTAAGGAAAAAGTGGCAAATACGTCAGTGCTCTGTTCTCCCGGGGCAAAAAGATTTGCTGAGCTATAGGTCTCCTCTGCAAGCGAAAAGTAGCTTGATGCATAGGTTTTACCATCCCTGTCATAAAGCACTCGTCCCGAAAGCTCTCCACAAAGCCCCCACGCCTTCGCGTCATTACTACGATACGCCGGCCAGAGCTGAATAGACTCTGTCCCATAAAACCCAGGGTTTACAGTCCATAAAAAGTGGTGGAATATCACCCATCTTTCACCCTCGCCTAAAATCTTTACGCCAACGCTTGTAACACGCAGCTCCTTAACATCATAAACGGTGCTGTGCCGGGTATAGTGCCTGCCTTCTATAACATCCTTGGTAACAACCTCTCTGCCGTCATTTACCGGCTGGTCATCAACACTTGAAACCACCTTAACAGCGCCCTTTAAAGCCGCAATTGAATCAGCACTAAGGTCGTTTAGCACATATTCAGGAAATCCAAGCTCACAAAGCTGCCTCTTTATATGCTGGACCCCGCTGTGCTGGGCGGCATCAATTTGCTGCCAGTGCATTGGGTAGCTGCCGCCAAATATATATCCGCAGGCACAGCCGGTAATAAGCACAGCCAAAACCAACGCCACCACATACCTATCAGCTATCTTAACAGGCGCGGCCTGTATCGAGTACCCCGCAATATCCAGCTCTTTTAAAATCTTATAGATACTGTAAATGATAATGCCGTACCCGATAAGCATTGCCCACATGGCCACCTGCCCGCTGTACTGAAACGCCACCATAATGCAGATGATGGCATGCCAGATAATCAACAGCATAACGCTGCCAGCACCCGGAGTAAACCCCGCCTTTTTGAGCACAGCCCTAAAAGCGCACCATAAGCATAAAAGCTGGATGAAAATTAGTGATAAATTAAAAATAGTAAGCCCAAGCTCTAAAAACGGCGGTATTTGGATTATGGTAGTGCCTAAAACCAGTACCGAAAAGAAGTAAACCATTCTCACCACTGAAATTATAAAGCAGCCATAAAACCACCTGTTCTCCCGCCGCAAAAGGCGAAAGCCCAAAAACATAAGAATAATCCCAGCGGCGGGCAGGATGTAATTTAAAGCCCAAAAATTAAAGGTGATGGTGCTAAGCGCCAGGCCGGCAAGCACCCGGAGCACTGCCTTTTTAAAGGGGGTCACACACGCTACAATATCTTGGTCAGGCATATCCGGCACACTCTCTTTAAGTACGCTTTCAAACTCAGTCATATCCTGCCGCCTATTCATCTTTTACGCCCCCTAACTTTTTGCGCAGCCGCTTTTTAAGCCGGTAAAGCTTACCTTCCACCGCCCGCTCGGTCATGCCAAGCTCACGGGCGATTTGGCAAGTGGACTGTAGGTAATAATACTTTCTGTAAAAGAGCGCCCTGTCACTGATTGATAGCTGCTGCAAAGCGTCATTTACCGCTTTGCTACGCTCTTTTTCAATAACCAGCTCGTCCGGCCCGGGCTGGGGCGAGGGCGTATTGTCCTCTATTTCTGCGGCGCTGTGCTTTGAGCTTTGCTTTAAAAAGCTAAGCGCCGTATTGCGGCTTATAGCAGTAATCCACCCTTTCCAGCTGCCGGCCTGACTGCAAAACTTGTCCGCATTTTGCCATACCTTGGCCGCCACCTCCCACAGGCAGTCGTCCTGGTCCTGCGGATTTGTCAAAATAGGGGCGATGACGTACCTTATCAGCGGGCCATAGCCCTTAATCAGCTCATCCATGCCTTTTTCGTTTTTCTCAAGCAGCAGATTAACTATTTGCCTGTCAGTCACATCATCGCCCCCTCTCTACTTAATAATACACGTGCCGCACAAAAATCCCACAAAAAATTTTTATTTATATACACCTACCTTAAAAATTTTTTTAGTACATTAATACATGCGCCTTTAAAATCCCAAAAAATTTTTTGGTAGTACAGTAATACACGCGCCTTTTATAAAATCCCACGGGCTTTTTATTTAATTTTTATTTTTCGCCATATCTCTTAACACACCGCTCAAGCCTTTTTATGGTGCTGTCACTAAGCCAGCTTGATACAGTATCAAAATCAACGACGCCGTCTTCATACCCTGCAATGTCCGCCTCAAGCTGGTCATACTGCTCGCCCTCCAGCTGCAAAAGCCGGGTGTTAAGCAGCTTTAAAACCTCCGCCTTTTTATCCACCCTTAAATCCAGCTTGTCGCGCTCAAGCTGATACTTAACCCACAGCTGCTGCCTAATGCCGCTGTAGTACTCAAGCCCGCTTTTTGGCTCAAACCCGTCCACATCTTCAAGCACAGGGTAGACTGAATAAATCATGCTTATAAGCCCCATCGCCTTTTTCCCGTCCACACTGCGGCCCAGATTATTTAGAATAAAAAAGTACTCTTTGTCATCTTGGATTGGCACAAGCTCCCTGCCGCACATCGCACAAAGGCTGCCATTAACCATAGTCGTCTTAACATACTCAGGGAATATAACAAGCTCGCCCGCATCCACATCGCCGTAGTAGGGTTCTATCACCTCAATAGTGGTCTTAAAACCGCCCTGCATATTGTCGCTTTGTAAAATGCGCTCGGATAATCCATGCTTTTTGCCTTTGAATATAACCACACTGTCCAGCGTAAGGTTATAGTCGTCAAGGCTTTTTATATGCACAAAATTCATGCCGGTTGTAGGCCCATACTCCGCATAATAAATAGGCAGACCGTTAAAGTATAACCCTGTTTGATTATTGTCATCATTATTTTTTTTAATTGTTTTCTGATCATCTTGTACAGGTGCTGTATCTAATAGTTCTTGAGTCTCTTCATTATCCGCTATGTTTGTTTGGGGTTCAGGTGCATCCGTGCTATTTTTAAAGCCGATATCAACTACAGCTTTCACTTCGACCGGCTGCCCATTTTTACATCCCGAACTGCAAAAAATAATACATAAAACCGCTAATGCCAGTACGCACTTGAGAGCTTTCATTTTAAACGCCTCCTAATATTAAATGTAATATCAGGCTAAAATTGTTTCATTATTTAACGCCATATTGTAATAAAGATTTCTTTACAACTTGTTTAGTATCATCATCCAAAGCGTCAATTAATAAATTAGCATCATTTTCTTTAGAAAGCAAATTTAAATTATTTAATTGTTCGGTACACATATTGCTTTCGCTTTCTAATTTTTTTATTTTCTTACTTATAATTTTATGTACTTCTTCTTTAACATTTAATTTAGTATCCTTATTTTCTATAAATTTATTTATAGCCTCATTATGTATTTCTAAATAACCATTAGGTTTATTTATTAAATCATTAGTTTCATTATCTAAGGAGTGGATAGAATAACACATACTTACATATGAATACATTGGCTTATTATCACTCGATAAATCTTCCGACTTATATAACATAAATAAATACTGCTTATCAGAGTTAATTGGTGGGGTTTCAGGATCACATACTAATTTATTATTATTTTGTACACCAGCAAATTCTTTTAATATTATTATATCACCACAATTGACATCACCATAAAATGCCTCTATTACTTTTATTTTTGTTTCAAGATAATAATAAAAGACTCGCCCGCCTTTTTCTAAAGTCACTTGTTTGCTTAGCCCAATTTTTTCACCTTTAAATATTATATTTTTATCTAATGTAAAAGTATCCAAATAACTCTCAAGTGAATCAAAGGTTACATAATCTGATGAAATTACATCGTATCTTCGCCATATGGATGTTTTAATTTCAAAGCATGTCCCAATTCATGACATATTACTCCAATTTGATCAGACATAGATCTTCCTGCAAAATAATTTTCATAATTCGTATTGGTTGTTGAATTAAGTATTATAAAGGATGCGCCCCATTCCTGATCCCAATAGCTTAAAGGCGTGTCCATTGGAAAGCTTGTTCCATTTAATGATGGAAAAGTTTGACCTAAAGCAGTATTTCCTAAATCATAAGCATAAATTTTAATATCAGCATCAGCCAAAAGTTCCTTTTCTTCAATTCGAACCAATCCGCTTGGGACAGTATTCCATCTTTCTATTGCCGTTTTAACTTGATTAGTTGTTATACCAGCCCATTCTATTCCATAATCACTATTATCATTAGTAAAAATAAAATAGCCTAATTTAAATATATTACCTATTTTTGTTGCGTTAGCATATCCGTTTTCAAAATATTTATTCAGGCGTTCTATTGACCAATTTTGAGCCGCCCCATTATTTTTACGAACTTGAACTGTCGTATTATCTGCGTATTCAACCGCTAAATAGCAACCGCTTGCTCTAGTAAAAATACTAAAATAATCGCCATCCTCTACAATCTGAAATTCTTGCGCTTTATTCGGATCGGGTGATGAATCTTCCTGTATTGTAATTTTATCACCTAAAATTGCCCATGAACTATTAACCTGCCATGTATTAGTATTTTTATTATAGGGATGTATCTTATAATATATTGCTCCGCTAGAATCATTTATTTTTTCGATGTACCATTGTTGACTAAAGTCACCAGATGCATTTTCATATAAAATGTTGCCATTTTCATATGTTAAATATTTTCCATTGCTTTGATTTTTTATTAATGCATAATATGAATCATTTAAATAAGATGGCGCGCTTGGCCGCTGTACTGTTATTTTGGATTTTAATACCCAAGCTCGTTTATATTGAGGATTTGTATTCTGTCCAGCATTTGGATTAGTTACATATTGAATAAAAGCGTAACTACCACTGTTTCTTAAAACTAATAAAGGCTTGTTATTTACTTCGCCCTCATTATTGTCAATAGAACCTGATACCCCATATGACGACGATGGACCATAATATGCGGCAACAGATGAACCGGTATTATTATAACCAGGATTAAATTCCGTATGATTGCACCATGAATATGAAGGATTAGATATATCAGCCAGAGGCATATAACCTCTTTTTTTTACTCCGTCTTTTGTATATTCAATATACAAATACTCGTAGTCACGTTCTAAAATAGTGACAGATTGTGTTGTTCCAAATTGGTCAACTACACTATTAGTCCAATACGGAGCATCTCTAACATATGTATATTTATTTGGCTTAACAGTAGCTGCCTGAACGGTAGTATGGGGAGATAAAGTTATGGAACTAAACAATAAAATACTGACTATTAACACGGCGGCTTTTTTCTTTAGATTTTTCATTTTTATTCTCCTTTTTTATTAAAAGTCTGACTTTAGAATATATTATAAAAATTAAAAAATCTGTCGAAATATGTGATATAGTATTTATTTTAAAACTTACTCCCTTACCGAACTCAAATACTCCCGCGGGGTCATATTGGTATACCGCTTAAAAATCCTCACAAAATACTGCGGCGAGCTAAAGTTCAGTTTCTGCGCAATCTGCGCATAGCTAACCCCCTCCTGCCGCAAAAGCTCCTTTGCCCTTTTCACCTTTAAAGCGTTGTAATACTGCATAATGCCCATGCCGGTCTCATCCTTAAACATCTGGCATAAATAGCTCTTGCCGTAGTGAAACTGGCCGCACACATCACTAAGGCTTACCCGCCTGTAAAGAGCCGCCTTTAAATACCTCTTGACCTTTCCCACTATCGCCTTTTGCTTTACCGCGGCAGCGTCCGGCCCTAAAACCTCACCCCGGCCGCTCTTGATACCCCGCGCCAAAAGCAGCAAAAGCACCTCCAGATAATTGCCAATAAGCTGCTCCCCGCCAAACGGCGCACTTTTAAAGGGTATTAGCTCGTCCAGCATAATGTCGTACCGCTTAACCGCCTCACCCATAATCGCGGTTATAAGCCCGGTAAGCTTTTGGCTGATAGGTCCGCAATACCCCTCAAATAAGCGCATGCTGGGCGACATACACTCAAACGAAATAATAAAAATGTTCGCCTGCCGCCCGCCATAACACCATAGCCTGTGAAAATCCATCGGCTTTATAAATATCAACTGCCCCCGCCGCACAATATCACTCTTTTTTTCACACTCAACTGTAATCTGCCCGCTGTCCACATATATCAGCTCCCAAAAATCATGCTGCTCACCCTCAAATACATAGTCGCTTGCAAATTCATAATAGTGAATTGTCACCAGCTTGTCCACCTTAAAATACGGCCGTATCGCCTTCTTTTTATACGCCAATCCAACCACCTCTAGGTAAATTGCACAAAAAACAGGTGCACCCTTTGTTTGAAATGTGCATTGTAAATATTAAATATATTTATTATAATTAATTATACTCAAATTTTCAAGTAAGGGTATGGTGATTGTAATGCAACCTAAACAAAAACACATTATTGTGCTTGCCATTGTGATGATACTGATGCTGCTTACTGCGGCGGCCTGTAAAAAGGGCTCCGTAATAGTGGACGAAGCTGGCGGCGGTGAAATTATCGCAGGCGGGCTGGAGCCTGGGGGCACTACCCAACCTGATAGCAGTACCACCCAGCCTGATGACAGTACCACACCAGTGGATGACGCAAGCCCGGCGGGCGATACCACAACTCCGTCCGGCAGTGATGACACCCCGTCAACCACTCCTGATACAACAAAGCCATCAGGCGATACAGACGATGATGAAACCACCCCCGCCACCGGCCCCGGCGCAATCGTTCCGGATGATAATAATGACGACCCGTCTATTGATAACGGCAGCGGCACTGTCATAAAAATAATCAGCCAGAATGTGCTGATGGACGGAAGCTATGACAATGCAACAAAAAAGATAAAGACAATTTACCACCAGGGCAAAATCTCGCAGGCGGACACCCGCCGCCCGGTCATGAAAGAGGTGCTTACACCCTATGACGCGGACAGTATGGGATTCCAGGAAGTGACCTGGCGGTGGAAAGAGTGGCTTGCGGAGGACTACCCTGGCTACACCCAGCTGGGCATTATGCGGTACGGCGATAACTATAAAGGCAACGCATCAAACGAGCTGGACCTTTTGATGTACAAAACCGATAAGTTTGATTTGATACGGCAGGAGACCATCTGGCTGAGTGATACTCCCTATGTCGAAGCGAGTAAGACCTGGGGCGGGACCAACCCCTGCACATTTGTCTACGCACACTTAAAGCTCAAATCCACTGGTGAGGAGATTGTGCACTTTACCACCCACTTCTCGCATGACAGTGATGAGGCCAAGACCAAGTCCGGCCCGCAGATGAGCCAGTTTATTTACGACTATATGCAAAAACACGGTGACCTTGCGATATACGCCACCGGCGACTATAACATAGACCCAAAGCACTCATCCTATAATGATATGACAAGTGTGCTGCAGGACCCCTACTATGTTGCAAAAGAGAAATACGGCTACAACACCGGCGGCGCGCTGGATATAGAGGGCGGATTTTTAAAAGAGCCAACCTCCCGCATTGACTTTATATTCATAAACAATAGCGCCATGATAGTGGATAAATACGAAGTAATAGATAAAAACATTAATGGTATTCAGCCGTCTGACCACTTAGGGCTGTACCTTGAAAGCAGAATCTATGTTTAAGCATAAGATATAATACAGCACTTCCGAAAGGAGCAAAATGTGAAAAACAAACAGTTAAAACTGGCAGCCATTGCACTGTTGCTGGTGATTACAGCATTTATTGCAGGCTGTGCCAAGACGGTCCAGCAGGCGGATATAGGCGGTACGCATATGGATATCGGGGATGAAAGCACCCCTGCAGACCAGACCACGCCGGACACTGACGCGAGCACTCCGGCGGATGAACAAACCACGCCGGACACCACAGATACAACACCGCAGAATAATAACACCCCCTCGCCCGGTACTGACGATAAAAAAACAGCCAGTGAGCCACAGGACAGCCCGAAACCGAGCCTGAGACCGAGGCGCAGGACGGGCCGGGCGGAATACTCCCCAGCGGCGACGGTGACCCGGTACTGGAAGACGAAGGCCCCGGCACAGTCATAAAAATCATAAGCCAGAATCTAATGAGTGACGGCAGTTATGACAACGTTGAACAAGAAATTAAAAGCTACAGCCACTCCGGCACTATTGCGGACGCCAGGGTACGCCAGCCAGTACTAAAAGAGGTGCTCACCCCTTATGACGCGGACAGCATGGGCTTTCAGGAAGTGACCTATGGCTGGAAAACGTGGCTTAAGGAGACCTTTCCGGGCTATACCCAGTCAGGAATAATGCGGTATGGTGACAACTACACCGGCAATTCTGCCAACCAGGCCAATTTAATCCTGTTTAAGACCGATAAGTTTGAGCTTGTAAGGGAGGAAACGGTGTGGCTAAGCTCCACCCCCTACGTCCCCGGCACAAAGGACTGGGGCGGCAGCCCCTGCACCTTCAGCTATGTGCAGCTGAAAGTCAAAAGCACCGGTGAGCAGATTGTGCACTTTAACACCCGCTTTTCATCCAGCAGCGGCAGCGCAAGGAGTAAGTCAGGTGCACTGCTCAGTAAATATGTAAATGATTTTATTGGTGTAAATGGTGACCTTGCGATGTACGCCTCGGGCGACTTTAACGTCACCCCGGGTGAGACAGCGTATAACGAAATGATAGGCATGTTTGCCGACCCGGTCAATGTAACCGACAATGTCATAGGCTCCGGCACCAGCAACCTTATTGATTTTGAGGACTATGTGCCCAACCCAAAACCCGGCGCCAGGCTGGACTATATATTTATTAACCCAACCGCGGTAGTGGTCGATAAGTATGAGGTAATAGACAAGATTGTGGACGGGATGCGCCCCGCCAACAGGTGCGGCATCTACCTTGAAAGCCGTATCTACCGCTCAGTATAAGTCTTTAATTTAAAATAAAGCCCAGGGCTTTAGCCCTGGGCTTTATTATGTAAAATTTAATTTTTCTAGCTCCACAGCGGTGACATTGGCAAATCCTCATAAATGCGCTCAATGCCCTCCGCAAAAACACTGGCAACCGGCAGGTATGTAAGCTTGTCACACTTCTTATCGTCCTTAAGCTCAATTGTGTCCAGCAGCACCAGCTTTTTGATAGCGCTGGCATTAATGCGCTCAATCGCCGGGCCGGAAAGTACACCGTGGGTCGCACAGGCATAAACCTCAGTAGCACCGCCTATTTCCACCAGCGCGTTTGCGGCGTTGCACAAGGTGCCCGCAGTGTCCACCATATCGTCCACCAGCACCGCCTTTTTGCCCTTTACATCGCCTATAATATTCATAACCTCACACACGTTTGCCCGCTGCCTGCGCTTGTCCACAATCGCAAGCGGTGCGTCAATCCTTGTGGCAAAATCCCGCGCGCGGGTTACTGAACCAAGGTCAGGCGATACAACCACAATATCCTCGCCCTTGTTCTTAAAGTTTTTGACAAAGTAAGGCGCCAGTATCGGCACACCGCGCATATTGTCCACCGGGATGTTGAAAAACCCCTGTATCTGCGGCGCATGCAAGTCCATCGTCAGCACACGGTCCGCCCCGGCTGTCGCAATAAGGTCCGCCACCAGCTTTGCCGAGATGGGGTCCCTTGCCTTGGCCTTGCGGTCCTGCCGGGCATAGCCAAAGTAAGGTATAACCGCCGTAATCCGCCCGGCCGAGGCGCGCTTAAACGCGTCCAGCATAATCAGCATTTCCATAAGATTGTTGTTGACCGGCGAGTTGGTGGACTGAATTAAAAACACATCACTTCCCCGCACCGTCTCATTAATGGAGACCGAAATCTCCCCGTCCGAAAAAGTGGAGACCACACTGTCCCCCACAGTCAGCCCCATGGCCTTGGCAATGCCCGCCGCCACCGCCTTGGACGAATTGCCTGAGAAAATCTTGATATTCTTGCCGTGTGTAATCATTTGAACTCTCCTTTTTATTTAAACAAATAAAAATCCCGCTTGAAACTCAAACGGGGTCACTGCACTCAAAAGGGTATGGCAAGGCTTAAAAAACTTGACTTAAAGTAAGATACGCACCCGGCCACCAAAAAAACCTCCCTAAGAGCACCGATATTTTATATATATATTGTAACAACAACCCTCAAATTTTGCAAGAGATTTATCAAATAAAAAAATAATTTAAAAAAACAAAAAAAATAGTGGACGCCGGCATTTTTTATGATATAATAATACTTAGTGCACTTAGGAATTAATTACAAAAACAACAGGAACTTTACATTTATAATACTACCGGTGCAATTTTTATTTCATTTTAAAAATTTTAAATATGGAGGTAAAAATCAAAATGTCAAAAAAATTCGTTTATCTGTTCAGCGAGGGTGACGCGAGCATGCGCAACCTTCTGGGCGGAAAGGGTGCAAACCTTGCGGAGATGACCAAGCTGGGCTTCCCGGTGCCGCAGGGCTTTACCATCACTACTGAGGCGTGCACACAGTACTATGCCGACGGTGAAAAGATAAACCCCGAGATTGAGGCAGAGATAATGGAGTACATCACCAAGCTGGAAGCTATCGCCGGCAAAAAATTCGGCGATAAGGAAAACCCGCTGCTTGTGTCAGTGCGCTCCGGCGCCCGCGCTTCCATGCCGGGCATGATGGATACAATCCTAAACCTCGGCCTTAACGACGAGGTGGTGGTAAGCTTTGCTGAAAAAACAGGCAACCCCCGCTTCGCATACGACTCCTACCGCCGTTTTATCCAGATGTATTCGGACGTTGTTATGGAGGTCGGCAAAAAGTACTTTGAGACACTTATTGATGAGATGAAAGAGAAAAAGGGCGTCACCCTCGATACCGAGCTGGATACTGACGACCTTAAAGAGCTTGTCCGCCTGTTTAAAAACGAGTATAAGCAGAAAATCGGTAAGGACTTCCCGTCCGACCCCAAGGAACAGCTTATGGGCGCTATCAAAGCGGTTTTCCGCTCCTGGGACAATCCGCGCGCAATCTACTACCGCCGCATGAACGACATCCCCAGCTCCTGGGGCACTGCCGTAAACGTACAGATGATGGTGTTTGGCAACATGGGCAACACCTCCGGCACCGGCGTTGCGTTTACCCGCAACCCTGCAACTGGTGAGAAAAAGCTGTTTGGTGAGTTCCTTATGAACGCCCAGGGTGAGGACGTTGTTGCAGGCGTGCGCACACCCCAGACAATTGACCAGCTTAAGGAAATCATGCCCGAGGCATATGCCCAGTTTGTGGAAATCTGCAAAAAGCTGGAGAGCCACTACCGCGATATGCAGGACATGGAGTTTACAATAGAGGATAAAAAGCTGTACATGCTGCAGACCAGAAACGGCAAGCGTACAGCTGCGGCCGCACTTAAAATCGCATGTGACCTTGTGGATGAGGGCATGATAAGCGAAAAAGAAGCGGTACTGATGATTGACCCCAAGCAGCTGGACGCGCTGCTGCACCCGCAGTTTGACGCTGAGGCGCTCAAAAAAGCAAAGCCGGTAGCATCCGCGCTTGCGGCCTCACCTGGCGCTGCCTGCGGTAAGATAGTATTCACCGCCGAGGACGCGATTGAGTGGAACAAGCGCGGCGAGAAGGTAGTTTTAGTCCGGCTTGAGACCTCACCTGAGGATATTGAGGGTATGCACTGCTCCGAGGGTATACTGACAGTGCGCGGCGGCATGACCTCCCACGCGGCGGTTGTTGCGCGCGGCATGGGCACCTGCTGTGTATCCGGCTGCGGCGCTATTAACATGGACGAGAAAAACAAGCAGTTTACACTTGCCGGCCGCACCTATAAAGAGGGCGACTGGATTTCGCTGGACGGTTCAACCGGCGCCATTTATGGCGAGGCGATAAAGACAGTGGATGCATCCATCTCCGGCGAGTTTGGCAGGATCATGGCCTGGGCGGACAAATACCGCAAGCTGCAGGTCCGCGCCAATGCTGACACACCGGCGGATGCCAAGCAGGCCCGCTCATTCGGCGCTGAGGGCATCGGCCTTTGCCGTACTGAGCATATGTTCTTTGAGGGCGACAGGATTGCCGCCATCCGCGAGATGATTTGCTCTGACACGGTTGAGCAGCGTGAAAAAGCGCTTGCCAAGCTGCTGCCAATGCAGCAGGGTGACTTTGAGAAGCTGTACGAGGCGATGGAGGGTGCACCTGTAACCATCCGGTTCTTAGACCCGCCGCTGCATGAGTTTGTACCGACTGAGGAGAAGGATATTGAACTGCTTGCCAAAACCCAGGGCAAGACAGTGGCAGAGATAAAAGCAATAATCAGCTCACTGCATGAGTTTAACCCGATGATGGGCCACCGCGGCTGCCGCCTTGCGGTAACCTATCCTGAGATTGCCGCAATGCAGACCAGGGCGGTAATCCGCGCTGCTATCAACATCAAAAAGGCCCATCCCGACTGGGACAACGTGCCGGAAATCATGATTCCGCTGGTAGGCGAGCTTAAAGAGCTGCAGTACGTAAAGGGCATTGTGTGCGAGACTGCGGATAAAGAGATTGCGGATGCAGGCGTTGAGCTTAAATACAAGGTCGGCACCATGATTGAAATCCCGCGCGCAGCACTGACAGCGGACGAGATTGCAAAAGACGCTGAATTTTTCAGCTTTGGCACAAATGACCTTACACAGATGACCTTTGGCTTCAGCCGTGACGATGCAGGCAAGTTCCTTGATGCTTACTATGACAAAAAGATTTACGAGAATGACCCGTTTGCAAAGCTGGACCAGGTAGGCGTTGGCAAGCTGGTCAAGATGGCTGCAGAGCTTGGCCGCAAGACACGGCCGGACATCAAGCTGGGCATCTGCGGTGAGCACGGCGGTGACCCGTCAACTGTTGAGTTCTGCCACAACGTTGGGCTTAACTACGTTTCCTGCTCACCTTTCCGTGTACCAATTGCACGGCTGGCAGCAGCCCAGGCGGCACTCCGCTAACCAAAGCTTTTAAGCCAAGGTAGCGCTCCCCTTAATCTAAACTAATAAGCTAGGGGCACTACGGTAATCTAAGCTGATAAGCCAAGGTAGCACCCCCCTTAATCTAAACTAATAAGCCTCCCCGCACAACTTAAGTGCGGGGAGGCTTTGTTATATATCCAGCTTGACGCGATTATGCTAATATGTTATACTTACTTTGGTTTTAAAAATCACTTGTAATATCATAAATTCAGCAATTTACTTAACCAAATTCCAGGGAGATAATGCGATTTATGAACAGCAATTTATTTACTGAAAAAAAGCGTACCATATCGCTTATAATAATATCAGTACTTATGAATTCAATATTGTTTTTGATTGCACATTACTTAAACCTGCCGCTGTGGCTGGATACAACCGGTACAATTTATATCTCCTGCATAATCGGGTTTCCGGCCGGCTTTCTTGTAGCTATCATACTTAATATAACCGAATCTATTTGGATATACGGCAAAAACTCGCTGCTGTTCTATTTTGTCAGCCTGCTTACAGCGCTTACTGCCGGCAAGGTCTACAGTAAATACAAAAATACAAAGCTAAAAAAATGGATAATAATGCTGCTGCTTACTGTTGTGGGCTGCGGCTCTGCAATAATAATCACTTTTATTGTAAGCGGGGGCGTACCGTCAAATTACTGGAGCGCGTATCTGTACCAGCAGCTTACCGCCGCAGGCATTAATAAAATCATATCGTCCTGCCTTGCCGTATCAGCAGTCAAATGCCTGGACATAGCGGCGTCAGTATTAATAGTGGCCCTTGCAATTAAAATAACACCTGTAAAATTAAAAACCAAAAAGGTTGTATTAATGGAAAGGGTGGACGTATAATTAAATGAAAATAAGCTATAAATTCAGCTCAGGCAACACATTTTACGAGTCAGAGATACAACGCGCGCTGGAGTGGCTGTATAAAATCAGGGATAACAGCAGGTTTGGCTGGGCATGGGTGCAGTTTATCCAGCCTAATGAGCAAAACACGGCCGAGGTAATACACACCTTTGCTGAAAATGAGGGCTGGCTTAAATCCAACCCCCAGGCTGTGCCAAAGCTAATTGAGTCCATTAATTACTGGCTGCTGGATACTGCCCACCCCCAGATAACAATAGATTACTGCTGGGTGCTAAAAGCGCTGCAAAAGCTAAGGGGCTGTGAAATACTATATTCAAAGCTGAACCACGATGCGTTTAATGCAGCTGTAGATACCTGCATAAAATGGCTGTGCGATAATTTTATTGATGACGGCGGCTGCGGATGGAGCGATAATTCGTCTGAAATGCTAAATGTGATTTGTACCTCGCTTTCGGTCACCTGTTTAAACGACGAAATGGCTTACATGCAGGCCCAAGGCAATACTGCAGATGCTCAAAGGCTTGCCAAAATATCAAAAGCCGCTATTGAATGGCTGGTTAAAATCCAAAATGATGACGGCGGCTGGGGCAACATTGATGCAAGGTATATAGACCAAAGCTATCAGCTTGACCACAGCTTTTCAATAGAGGATTTGCATTACCAGTGCGATTCCAACCCGGCGTCAACCGGCTATGCCATGCTGGCGCTTGCATCCGATGCCGAAAATAAAAAAAGATATTCCTATAACATTAAAAAGGCCTTTAAATATTTAGTCGGCGCCCAGAATGATGACGGCGGGTGGAGTGTATTTACAGAGATAGGCATACGCAATGGTGAGCGGTACACCTTCCGGCATTTTTCCACTGCCTGGGCACTGCAGGGTATAATACTCAACGGCTGCGGCGACTACAGGGATGAGTGCGTGATACACGGCTTTGAATACCTGTCAGAGCTGCAGGATGATAACTACGGCGGCTGGAAAAGCTCTCCCGATGCGGATAACTACACATGGGCAACCTGCAACGCGCTGACTACCATAGCGCTGCTTAAGGACAGCCTGGGCAAGGTTTATGCCAAAAACTTTTTAAACATAGTGTGGGACTGGTGGACACTAAAGAAAAAAGAGGCAAACTACAGCATATCAATCGGCGGTACCACCCTTGCTTATAACGGTGCAATGGCACTGTGCTTTTGCATTGTATTTTCAATTATGATAACCATGATGCTGTATATTTTAATCGGCGCAATAACACCCCTTGTAATAAACCAGCCGGAAACAATCCAAAAAATGATATTTTCTATTGTAACTGTAATATGCGCCGTTGTTTTGGGCCTGCCCTGGATAGCCTATGTCAACAGCCGGTTTAAGGACGAGGTGGGCGGCCTTATAAACTCAATAGGCTGGGTTTACGGAATAATAACAGGCTTTGTGCTTGTATTATATCAATTTTTTATATGAAAGAATAATTGCTATGAGGACAAAAATCTGCGGAATAAATACCTGGGAAAACGCAAAAACCGCACTGGACTGCGGTGCGGACGCGCTGGGCTTTCTGGTGGGGATTACACACCTGGCCGAGGATAAAATTGAGGTGGAGGCTGCAAAAAAAATAATATCCGCACTCCCCCCGTTTGTATCCACTGTCGCAGTCACACACCTAAAAGACCCAAAGGCAATAATAGAGATGGCAAGGTATTTAAATGTTACCACCCTGCAAATACATGACTATATCCCGCCTGAGGGGGTTGAGCTCTGCCGCCGTGAGCTTGCAGGCGTAAAAATTATAAAAGCCGTCCACGTTGTGGATGGTGACAGGCAGGGCACAATTGATTTGGCACATAGTTTTGAACACTCTGCCGATGCGCTGCTGCTGGATTCCAGAACAGTGGAAAGGCTTGGCGGCACAGGCAAGGTGCATGACTGGGGCATCAGCAGCGAAATAGTAAGGCAAATCCGCCTTCCAGTAATCCTTGCCGGCGGGCTTAACGATAAAAATGTGTACGATGCTGTAACAAAAGTACGCCCGTTCGCCGTTGACGTAAATTCCGGTGTTGAAACAAACGCCGATAAAGACCCAAACAAAGTGCTTGGATTTATTAATAATGCAAAAAAAGCCGAGATGGATTATAGGAGCTGTTTAGATGATTAAATGCTGTGCATTTGGAACGGTCAGAATTGATATACATGTCTATAAGGAATATGGTCAGCTAAGTAGCTATGAGGAAACAAAGGTAGATGAAATGGCACTGCAGATTGGCGGCAGTGTCTATAACACCGTTGCCGTTTTAAACGCATTAAAGCAGGACACCGTTTTCTATACCCTTAATACAGCTGATGAGCTTGCAGACTTTATTAAAGCAAGGCTGAAAAAGGAAGGCATACCCTTTATCATAAACCAAAACGAACACAGCTCAACCGCAGTATCTATTATATTTGTTGACTCGCTTGGCAAAAAGAAAATGGTAAGCTATGACGGAGCGCGAAAAGATTCTCATATTCTTAACACGCTAAGGCAGGACATTTCAAATTACGACCTGTTTTATACCTCCTTTTACGAGATTAACAAACAAAATATACCCGTGCTGGCAGAAATAATGCAAAAATCACGGCAATGCTTTATAGATTTATCGCCGCTTATATATGAAGTTGACTCGGATATAGTAAACCAGGCTCTAAGCCACGTTCAAATTTTAAGCGGCACAAGTGACGAATATGATTTGCTGCTTGGACTGCTGAAAATAGGCTCAATTGAACAGCTTATTGAAAAATATAATTTTAAATATGTATTTGTAAAAAAAGGGAGCAAGGGCGCTGCACTGTATTACAATAACCGCATAATAGAGTGTAAGCCGGACGGGAAAAAGGCAAGCCGTGACACAACCGGGTGCGGCGACACATTCAATGCCGGCGTAATTTACTCACTCTCAAAAAATACAAGCGAGGCCGATATGCTAAAAAACGCAGTAAATTTTGCAACACTAGTAGCTTATCAAGGCTTTAATCCAAGCCTATTTAGCAAAATAGAATAAAAATGAGCCAGGCACTAAAAGGCGCGGTGAGATAAGAAATTATTTTAGAGGGGCGGCGGCAGCCGCCCCTCTATGTTTTCTTAAGCGCCCGGCTTTTTAAAATACTTTTTTATCGCTCCTAGTTTATCTCATATTTATTTAAAAAGCCACCATACTAATTTGGGTGATAAAAATGAGTTCAATCTGGCAAAGCGATGTAAAAATCAAAAGCTTTGACAAACTAAAATGCGATTTAAAAACCGACGTGCTAATAATAGGCGGCGGCCTTGCCGGCCTTCTCACCGCCTATATGCTGACCCAAAAAGGGGTAGACTGCGTGCTTTTAGAAGCGGGGCAGATAGCAGGCGGCGTCACAAAAAACACCACCGCAAAAATCACATTCCAGCACGGGCTTATATACCAAAAACTGCTTAAAACCCACGGCAAAGCCGCAGCCGCTTTGTACCTTGACGCAAATAAAAAAGCGCTGGATAAGTACCAAAGCCTAAGCTATAAAATCGACTGCGATTTTGAGACAAAAGACGCGTTTGTATACACCCTTGATAACACCAAACCGCTTGAAAATGAGCTTAATGCACTAAAGGAGATAGGCTATAGCGCGTACTATCAAAAGGAGCTGCCGCTGCCATTTAAAACAGCGGGCGCTGTAAAGTTTAAAGGCCAGGCCCAGTTTAACCCGCTTAAGTTTATAAGCGGCATTGTGGAAAATTTAAATATCTACCAAAACTCGCGGGTAGTTGAGCTTGTAAAAAACAAGGCCAAAACCGACACTGGCAGTGTCACCGCCAATAAGATTATAGTGTGCACTCACTTTCCGTTTATAAATAAGCACGGCCTTTACTTTTTAAAGATGTACCAGCACCGCTCCTACGTAATAGCGCTGGAAAACGGGCCGGATATAGGCGGCATGTACGTGGATGACGCTTTAAAGGGCATGTCCTTTAGAAACTATAAAAACTATCTGTTAATCGGCGGCGGCGACCACCGCACCGGCAAAAAAGGCGGCGGATATAACGAGCTTAAAAGCTTTGCAAAGGCACACTACCCCGATTTAAAGATAAAGTACAGCTGGGCCACGCAGGACTGCATGACGCTGGACGGGCTTCCCTACATCGGCAACTACTCCAAAATGACTGACTCGCTGTATGTCGCCACCGGGTTTAATAAATGGGGCATGACCACATCAATGGTAGCGGCAGAGCTTTTGTGCGATATGGTGACCGGTAAAACCAACCCGCTAAGTAAGCTTCTTTCCCCCTCCCGCAATATGCTAAAGCCGCAGCTTGCAGTAAATGGGGTTGAGGCGGTTTTAAACCTTGCCACATTTTCAAAAAAACGCTGCCCGCACCTGGGCTGCGCCTTAAAGTGGAACGCATATGAACACAGCTGGGACTGCCCTTGCCACGGCTCCCGCTTTACTGAGGACGGCAGGGTGATAAACGGCCCCGCAAACGGCGATTTAAAAAAATAATTTTAAAGTGCGCTTTAAAAGCGCACTTTAAAATTATAGAAGCGCCACTTTTTATTGCTTTAAAAGCGCAATTCTTTATTATTTTTTATAATAAAAGCGCCCCTTGTTATTGCTTTAAAAGCGCAGCTCTTTATTATTTTTCATAATAAATCTCCCCTTGTTATTGCTTTAAAAGCGCAGCTCTTTATTATTTTTCATAATAAAAGCGTCCCCTTATTATTACTTTAAAAGCGCTACTCTTTATTATTTTTCATAATAAAAGCTCCCCCTTGTTATTGCTTTAAAAGCGCAGCTCTTTATTATTTTTTATAATAAAAGCTCCCCTTGTTATTGCTTTAAAAGCGCTACTCTTTATCATTTTTCATAATAAAAGCTCCCCTTGTTATTGCTTTAAAAGCGCTACTCTTTATTATTTTTCATAATAAAAGCGCCCCAAAGGGGCGCTTTTATTAACTTAATTCAAACCGCATTCTGTTGTTTTACAGCCGCAGTGGTGAGAAACTGGAATACCATCCCCCACAGCGCCAGCAATGCAAAAAGCAGCAGTGTTATCCACCATAGGTCAACCGCTAAAATATCAAGTATCATACCGCCCGCGACATAGGCGCCAGTAACTGAGGTAAGCACAATAAGCGCCGGCCGCAAAAGCTTAAGCGCGATAAATGCGGCAAAAAGCCCCAGCACCGCACCAAATATAAGCGATGCCCAGTATATATCAAACAGCCTAAACCCAAGCCAAAACGCCGCACAAAACACATACGCAAATACGCCGGCACGGTAAAAGTACCAGCTAAGCGCCGCGGCCGCAAGCGCCGGCACCAGCCAAACCAAAACCTGCACCCAGCCTGAAAGCCCAAACCGCACAGCCAACATCTGGCCCAGATACAGCCCACCGACAAAGCCCGCAACCGCGCACCAGCCCTTAAACAGCCTGTACCCGGTAAGCAGTATTAAAAACATAATCACTATCATTACCACATCGGTCATATCAGCGCTTTTAATATTGTCCAGTGAAAACGGCATACCTTACCCTCCACATTTTTTTATTCATGCAGTCTTATTATTAACCAATTTCAGTAAATTCATGCACCAAACTGATTTTGCGTAGATTTATACGAGTCAATCGCCTTTTTAAACTGGGTCTCGTATAAATTTTTATAAACGCCATCCTGCTTTACCAGCTGCTGGTGGCTGCCGCTCTGCACAATTTTGCCGTTTTCTAAAACAAGTATGTTATCCGCCGCTATAATGGTGCTCAGCCTGTGCGCAATCACAAGCGAGGTGCGCCCCTTAAGCAGCCGCTCAAAGGCGGACTGGATAAGCGACTCGGAAATGGAATCAAGGGCTGAGGTCGCCTCATCAAGTATTATTATCGCCGGCTCCTTAAGCATCGCCCTGGCAATGGACACCCGCTGCTTCTCCCCGCCGGAAAGCTTAAACCCGCGGTTGCCCACCTGGGTGTCATACCCGTCCTTAAGGCTTATGATAAAATCGTGTATGTTGGCATCCTTGCACACCTTTATAAGCTCATCATCAGTCGCGTCCGCCTTGGCATATAAAAGGTTTTCCCTTATCGTCCCATTAAATAAATAGGTCTCCTGCGTTACAAGCCCAATGCTCTTTCTAAGATACCTAAGGTCTAAATCCCTTACATCCAGCCCGTCAATAAGCACCCTGCCGCCCGAGACGTCATACAGCCGCGGCACCAGGTTTGCAATAGTGCTTTTGCCCGCGCCGGAAGGTCCCACAAGCGCCACAGTACTCCCCGGCTCAATCACAAAGCTTATATCATCCAGCGTTTTTTTGCCCTGCTGATAGCAAAAACTCACACTGTCAAACTCCACCCTGCCGTAAGTTTCAGCCGGCTTTAAAGCCCCAGGCTTGTTTTTAATGTCCGGCTCAAGGTCCAAATACTCAAAAATGCGGGTGAACAAAGCCATTGACCGCACAATATCCACCTGCACCGAAAACAGCTGGTCCACCGGCCGGTACAGCCGGTTAAGCAGCGCGACTATAACAGTAATGTCGCCCACAGACAGGCTTGTAACACCCAGCTTTATTATCATAAACCCGCCCGCAAGATAAATAAGCATCGGCCCCATGCTGGTAAATATGTTCATGGTCCGCCAAAACAGCATTCCCGCCATGCGCTCACGTATGCCAAGCCTTGTGCGCTCACCGTTTATGCTTTTGTATTTGTCATACTCGCGCTTCTCATTCCCAAAAAGCTTTACCAGCTGCTGTCCGCTTACACTCAATGTCTCATTAAGCTCCTGGTTTAGCTTATCGTTTTGCTCCTGCACCTTAAGCGCAATCCGCCAGCGCTTTTTGCCGACATTGTTTGTGGGTATAGTCAGCAGCGGCACAATGCCTACCCCAATAAGCGCCAGCACCCAGTTTTTCTCAAACAGCGCCACAGCAGTGGTCACCACCACCGCAATGTTGCTGAAAATGCTGGTCATGGTGTTGAGCACTACCGTCCTCACCCCGTCAATGTCGCTGGTCATGCGGGTGATAACATCCCCCTGCCGATTCTGTGTAAAAAACCGCTGGCTCATTGTAAGCATATGCGCATACATCTCATTTTTCATGTCGTAAGTGATGTGCTGCGCAACCCAGGTGTTAACATATGTCTCCAGTGCGGTAATGGCGTTGGACAAAAGCAGCACACCAAAAGATGCCGCCACCAGCTTTACAAGTATGTCAAAGTCCTTTTGTATAAGCCCGTCATCAATCATCCGGCCGGTAAGCATGCTGGGCAGCACCCCTAAAATGGCTGAGACAATAATGCACACAAAAACCAGTATTAGCTGCTTGATATACGGCCTAAGGTACGAAAAAATGCGCTTTAAAAGCTGCTTTGTTATTTTGGGCTTGTTAGCCTTTTCCTCATCCGTAAGCTCCCTGCCCATTTTTCTGCCAAACCCGCCAGGCATTAAAATCCCTCCAAATTATTTGTCACACTCTAAAAACCTACCCCCATAAAGCTTGCCGCACAGCCCAAAACCGAGCATATACTACTACCGGGGATATTTAAATTTTATTATACTCCACTTTTTTTATAAGGTCAAGCGCCCAAAATATTGACAAAATCCAAAAAATATTATAAAATATAATAAAGGTTTTGTACGAAATTTAATAGGGAGTGGTGTAAATGTCAGTATGTGAAGGATGCAAAAAGCCAATCATAAACGGCTCTAACTACTGCCCTTACTGCGGGCGCATGGTAGCACACACTGAGCTTAAAACCGGCACACCATCCAAGTACGTCATCCGGCATAGTATTACCGGCCGCCAGGCGCTGCTGATTGAAAGCCTGTCCAAAAAGCTGTTTAACTCAGGCCTTCTCTGGCTGATATCAGCACTGCCACTGATTATACGTACAGCAATATCCTTTGTTGAAATAGTAATGGACTATGGCCCCTCAGGCCAGCTAAAGTATACCTACGCCTATATACTGCTTGTGTTTTTGCTGTTTCCATTTACGCTTGCAGTGTTTGGGGTGATAATGTCGTCATATAGCTTTGCGCGCAGCCGCAATGTGCTTGTAAAGCCAAAGCACATAACCTGCAATAATGCCAAGGTTGTGGTAATAGCGGTTGCTTTACTGGTGTCAGTGCTGTTTGGCATCGCCTCGTTTTATTATTCTGAAATTCCCTTTGGGATATTAAGCTTTGTCGCAGCACTATACGCAACTTCTATCTATAAGTTTATGCACAAAAATGAGATTGATTTGGCGCTTATAGAAAAGCAGTGCAGCGCGCAGGGATAAAAAAACAGCCTTTTAAGACTTAACCTATTCGCGAACCCGTAATAATCCTACACGTAGGCAAATCCGCAATAATCTTACGCGCGGGCAAACCCCGCAATAATCTTACGCGCGGGCAAACTCGCAATAATCTTACGCGCGGGCAAACTCGCAATAATCTTACTCGCGGGCAAACTCGCAATAATCTTACGCGCGGGCAAACCCCGCAATAATCCTCCTCCTATATTAAACACCCCCGCATAAGCGGGGGTGTTTAATTATTATATTTAAGGATAAATTCGGGATGTAATGCAAATTCCGTAATGGTCGCTTATTGAATACTTGCCCTCAATGGCCAGTTGGTCAATCCGGTCATACTCGTCAACCGCTACAAAATCATTGACAAATATAAAGTCAATCGTCCTGCTGGGGTTGCCATAGCCTACCGCCGGGAAGGTAGGCTCCCACATATCTCCCGTTATGGATACCTGGCGGCTGTCATTGATATAGCTGTTCATGGTGGCATAGCCTTCAGAATACTCATCAAAGTTCCAGTCCGCGGTGGCGTACAGCGCAGTGTCATCCTTGCCTGCCAAAAACTGCTCCATAAGCTGTACACACATGGCCGCACCCTTCTGCCGTGCCTCCTCACTGGTGTGAGAGAGGTGGGTGGTAAAATGCACAAACCGCTCTTTGGTATCCTTAATTTCTAAATACGCATAGGTAAGGGTGCAGGGGTAAACCCCGCCCCAGGTCTCAGACCCTACAACCTCCGGCGTGTCACTCAGCCACCAGGTCTTTCCCTCTACAAGCGAAAGCCTGTCAGCATTGAACATAATAATATCGCCCTCGTTTGAGCCGGAAAGGCCCGCTTCGTTATTGTTGCCAAAACGCGAGATACCTACCTGCTGATAACCCGGGAACATCTCAATCAAATACTTTTTCCAGTTATCAGTCGTCTCCTGGAAGCCCATGCTGTCCGCCTCATAAGAGCTCAGTACTTCTTTAATATACTGCTTGCGGTTAACTGCCTTTTTCCAGTTGGGGTAGTCCCCCTCGCCATTATCATATAATAAATTTTGGGTAATGATTTTGACAACCGTACCGGCTTTGTCATCGCCGCCATCGCCCACAGGGGTGGTCTCACCCCCGCCGGATGGAGTGGTGTCCCCGCCGGACGGCGTAGTGCCGCCGGATGGAGTGGTGTCCCCGCCGGACGGAGTGGTGTCACCACCGGACGGCGTAGTGCTGCCACCAGATGGTGTAGTGCTGCCGCCAGACGGCGTTGTATCATCATTTGACGCAGGCTGGGTGCCGTCCCCGCCGGAGGACACAGTGCTGTCATCCGGTGTGCTTGTATCGTCAAACAGCCCGCCTACAGATATTTCTCCGCCAGTTTCCTCATCAATTACAACATTCTTTTTACAGCCGCTTACCGCCATTATAAGCAGCAGCAGACAGCAAAAAATACACAAAACCCTTTTTTCATAATACACACACCTCGAAATTTTAGGTTGTTATTTATTATATAATAATTTCAATAAAATTGCAACAGTATATAATAATATTTTTATGTAAAATTTTAAAAGCCGCAGGGGTTTTACCCCCGCGGCTTTATTGCTATTAACTAAAATATTATTGCTATTCACTAAACCCTAAATATTTAGAAAGTATAACCGCAGCCTCCTGGCGCTTGATAGCGGCCTGGCCCTTAATATAAAGGTTTCCGTCCCCCGCGTCATCGCCAGAGATTAGCGTGTATTCTACAGTTGCAAGCCGTACATAAGGCTTTGCCCAGCCCTGGACGCTGTCCTCGTCTTTAAATCCAAGCTCAGCATACGCCTTGTCAATGTCAGCCTTGCTCTCATTATAAATGTCAGATGCTGTCTTGTCGCTAGCGCTAAGGAGCAGTATGCACTCAACCATTACCCTTGCAAACTGCTGGCGCTGTGTCTCTTTGGCCCCGCCAAAGTTTATTTTACCACCGTCATCACTGCCGCTCATAACCCCCAAGGCGCTCACTACTTTTACATACGGCGCAGCCCAGCCTGCAATAGTGTCGTCATAATCCAGCTCAAAGCCTGTAAACATCGCCGGGTCAATACCCATAAGCTTGGTCGCCAGCACCGCTATCTCATACCGGCTGATGTTTGCTGCGGGGTTAAACTTATTGTTGTCATCCCCCACAAATATGCCATATCCGCCCTCGTTCAAATATGAGATGTAGGGGTTTGCCCAGCCGGGAATACTATCCTGGTCGCTGTAGCTTACAACCTCCTGCTCGCTCAGTATCTCAAGGGTGTACTGCTCATAACCGCCGTCCGTAAAGTACGCACGGATGTAAACACGCGTGGTCTTCTGTTCCAGCGCAATTTGTACGTCCGGCTCCACCTCCACAGTGCAGCCAGGATTAGCAAATACCTTAAAGCTCTCAGCGGTATTTAGCTGTATATTAAGCTCAATGCTGTCATTTTCCCCAGCGTCTATGGTGTAAACCCCGCCGCTCGGGCCGCTGGCGTTCTCTATTATAATAAGGCTCTCATCCTCGGGCGGATTTTCCGGGTCCGGGTTATCCGGATTGTCCGGGTCCGGATTATCCGGGTCAGTCGGCTCAGCCTCTTTAACTGTTAAAACCGCCTCATCACTTATAACACTGCCGCCATTATTTGATACAACACAGCGGTAAACACTGCCGCTGTCGTCAGTGCTAAGCTCATTAGTCTTATACTCGCTTAAAATGGCATCTTGGATGTCCACCCAGCTCTCGCCGTCCTGCTTCTGCCACTGATAGTGCAGATAACTGCCGCTAGCCTCAATCGTAAAGACTGCGCTCTCACCCTCATTAACAGTTATATCCTGCGGCTGGCTTATAATCTCAATTTCAGTCGGTGTTGCCGCCGGTATAATAACCGGTATAATCTCCGTCCTTGCGCTCTCGCCCGAGGCAACCTCGGTAATGGTCAGCACAACCCCTACCTTAGTCTCATTCTCCGGCAGGGTTATGCTGCCGTCCAGAGCTATAATATCTGTGTTTTCTGTCCATTTAATGCTGGCAGTATACCCATCCGGCAGCTGCGGCATTGCAAGCACAGTATCCTCCCTTTGAGGCGCTGGTATATTAGTAACCGCCGCCGCGGCCGCTTCAATGCTAAGCCCGCCTACGCCGTAAACCTCAATCTCGCTAAGCTGCACACGGTAAATCTCTCCCGCCTCGTCAAAGGACGGCTCACCGCACTCAGTTGTTACAATCCTGATATACCTTGCCATAACCGGCTCATCCAGCTTATACTCCTTGCGCTGCGGCCCTGTCGGCGCGGTCTCGTCAGTCACTGCCAGCACCCGCCTGTAAGACAGGCCGTTAGTGCTTACCGAAATAGTAAAGTCCTTAGGAAAATGCGCCATGCTGCCGCTTTCTGTCACAGTGTCGGTACGCGGGTAGAGATAAATCCTGTCCACCATGCTCGCGCTTTCCAGCTCAAGCTCTATAATCTGTCCGCCCCCAACCTGCATGGAAATGTCCGGGTCATAAAAGGCTACAGAGCTAAATCCCTTGGCCGTGCCGCCGCTTGTGCGTATGCCGTCCACCAGGTTGTTAGCCCCCCAAACCGGCTCGTCATTGTCGCGGTAGTTGTGGTTTACACTTTTAATGGCCGCGCCTATCGGCTCAGGCCCAACATAACCAATGTTTGCAATAATGCTTAAGTCGGTATCCATGTTAATGCTGTAAATCTGCTTTGTCTCATCTGCAAGCTCAATGCCGTCCAGCGATGTGACGCCGTACTCACCAAAGTAGGAGATAGATTCAAACGCCACATCCACCGCCTGGCCCTGGGCATACATGCACTCGTACGGCAGGCTGACACGCTCGCCGTTAACATACGCGCCGACATTGTCCCTGTCATCCACATCCAGGCAAAGGGTAACCCCGCCTGCGTTTAGTGACTTAAATACTCCGCCTTCATTTGTCTCAAAGTATACATACTCGCCGTCAAAATCCACGCACGCCGGCCCTTTGTCAGAAACCATGCTGCCGTTTTGCCAGATGACCTCACCGTTAAATGTAATGCTGGAGGCAAACTGGCCGCCCTTTATCGGCAGGCGTACAACCGCGGTTGTGCCGCTTGGCACAGTTGTGTCAATAGTAAATTCATCGTCAGTCTCACTAATGCTAAGCTCAATGTTGCCCGCAGCGCTTGGCACCAGTGTTTCAATGCTTGTAAGCCCGCCCAGCTGCGGGGATATCTCAAACCTCTTATACCCCGCCTCAACCGGCTTTACACCCGCAGCGTACATGCCCATTACAGTAAGCGGCCCTCCGCTCCAGGCATGGTTCTGGGTAACGCCACTGCCCAGCTCCCACTGCTCCCACAGTGTGGAGATATCGCTGTTTACCATGTCAGCATACCTATACTTCATGCGCGCTACCGCGTCATCGTCATACCCCATCATATACAGCGCTTCCAGCACATACTTCTCCATGTACGGGCTGGCCTGGTATACAGTGTTAAGCACCTGCCTTACAGCCGGATACCTGCTTTGGGGCACCAACCCCGCAAAAACTGCAAGCGCGTTTGCCCTGTCGTCCGTAACAGTGTGGGTGCTTGAGCGGTAGGCGTTAAGCTCCTCGTTCCAGAACACCGTGTCAAAATTATCACGGATAGAATCCTGCCTGGTTTTGAGCTCAGCCGTACGCTCATCGTCAATGCCAAGCTCTGCAGCCATCTGAAGCGCACTGCCTGCGGCAATATAATACCAGCAGTTGCTTATCATGTTCATGTCCGCGCCGGTGCCCCAGTCAGCCCAGTCCCAGCTGCCCTGGCGGTGGTTTACAACCCCGTTTGCATTCATTGTAAAGAGCATAAGGTAGTTGTATGACTTTTCAAAAGCCTCCGGCAGTAAGCTGTCATCGCCGGTGTACATGTAATACATCCAGAAACTCATAACCCCGGCCATTGACTGCGCCGGCAGCTCATAATACCTGCTGTTGCCGATAGGCGGTACAGTGGTCAAAACATCGTCCTTTACAAAGCCAAACATCTGCTGCATGCCCTTTTTGAACAGGTCAGTAGCAGACGGGCTTAGCGCATAGGCTGACATCTGCACTTCGTTTACAGCATCGCCCCACCACTGCGCACGCTCACGGTCGGGGCAGTCCATGTAATTGTCCCGCATGGTTACATACAGCGTATCGCGGGATTTTGTCCACAGCGTATTTAAAAACTCATCGTTTGAATTAAAGTAGCCGGTAAAGTCGGCATCATAGCCCGACCGGCGGTATCCCAGCTCAAGCACCTCAACCCCTGCCGGCACTTCAAAATACAGCTTGTCACCGTTAAGCCAGGTAAGCAGCTCAAACTCCTGCTCACCTGCGCGGGTTACATAATCGCCGCTCATGCCGCGCTCAACTTCATTTGTCCGTGTGGTGTCAGTGTAGATATGTATCAGCTGCCCCGCCTCTTTTGCGTTTACCTTAATATATGGGGTAAACTGAAAGTTTGTGGGCATATCGCATACATACCTTGCAGCGCTCTCGCCGATAACAGAGACTGAGCAGGTGCCGTCCTTGCCGTCAAAGTACAGCTTGCCGTCTGCCAGGGTGCCGTACCTAAAGTTCATCTGCCCGTCAAACTGGTCGTCCAGGTGAACCGTCTCACCGTCCAGAGAAGTGACCTTGATATACTCAATATACGCAGCTTCCTCCGGGCTGTTGCCCTGGTCACAGCGAAATCCCACCGCGCCGGCGCCAAAAGCAACCTTTATCGGGTCGGCCACCTGTGCATCATTTATATAGGTTGTGGCATACCCGCCCTCTACAACAATTTTCATGTTGTAGGTGATGTCATTCATCTCATCTCTGCTGACATTTTCAATCGGCCCTACAACCGCAGTAAAGTTCCAGCCCCCGTTTTGGCGCTCATGCGGGCGCAGCACAGGGTGGTCCGGGTTGGGCGTGGGGTTTGACTTGGTGGAGCAGAGAATCTGCCACGCGTCATAGTTATTCTCGTCCTGATAGCCAAATATAACGCCAAACGCACCGCCGGTTACCTGAAAGGCAGTCTCCAGCACATACTCATCCGCCTCAATCCGGTCAAGGGCAGTGGTCGTGCCTCCTATCTGCTCGACAGTTATGTCTGATTCACTAAATATATTGTACTGCTCATCAAACTTAAAGAGCGGAATCGGGCGGTCATAGAAATCATACCAGGGCGCATCCCCCTCGCTTCCGTGCTCAGTGGCGTTTAGCCACTCGCTGTCGTCAAAGCCTGCATACTGCCAGCCGTCTGTAGCAATCTGGGCGTCATACTTAACCGCAGTCTCACTTAAGCGGTAGTTGGGCTGGTGGTCAGCTTGGGCAGTGCCATACTCCTTAAGCCATTTGACTTTCCAGCTCTGGTCAGATACAATGCTGATGCCATCGCCTGCCGCCTCAAAAAACAGGCCGCCGTTACCGCTGTCCCGGCCGGAAAAGGAATTTTCCTTGCCATAGTAGTAAACCAGCACCGCAATGGTGTTTTCGCCCGCTTTTAAGTACTGGCCGATTTGGACATTGTCCACATATGTATCAGTCCAGTTAGGCCCGCGCTTTAAGCTGCCCTCAAAAACCACCAGCTGGTCGTTTATGTACAGCCAGTACTTTGAGTCAGCCGCTATCCTTGCAGTAACGCTTTCGGAAGGCGCGCTGTCCAGCGTTACCGTCTTGCGGAAGGCCATCCAGGTGTTTGCAGGCGTCGCCGGTACCGCAGCGCCATCCGGCTCAACCACGCGGGTTGTGCTTGCAAATGTCTCATCATCCCATATCCACTTTGCGCCCGTAGCGGCATCCGCAAAGCAAAAACCAGGAAACAGGGTTGTGATAAGCATTGCACAAAGCACAGCCATTGCAACCAATTTCTTTTTCATAATCATCCCTCTTTTCAATAGTGTTTCTTTAGTTTTATGATATAATAAATAAATTAGCAAAACAATATCGCGCAATATTTTAAAAAATTATGCTAATTTTTTTAACTTCAAACAAAGCCGAATATGTTAAACTAAGATTAAAAATTATCAAAGACTATAAAGTTCAATGAATTATAATAAGCATAGAGAGGTAATAGCGATGTTAAACCGCGCAAAGCTTCAGTTTCACAATTCGTATATGGACACGCCGCTCAAATTCGGCATATACAGCCTGTACCAGCTGGGGGATATCAGCTGCCAGCCGGGGCAGGTTATAACTGAACACCGCCAAAAGGTAAAGGAGCTCACCTATGTGCTGTACGGCAGCGGCAGGTTTGTGTATGACAAAAAAGAGCTTGAAATGGCGGAGGGTGATTTGTTTTATATCGGCAGCGGCGGCCTGCACACAATAGCCTCGTCCACCAACCGCCCGCTGCGCTACTTTTACCTTGGTTTTGAGATTGATAACAGCTGTGCTTTAAGTGAATTTTTTGAAAACAGGCCCCTTTCCCTTGCAAAGGCCTGTACCGACATCGGGTCTGTATTCTACAGCCTGTTTGCAGAGTTTATTTCCAAAACGGCTGAAAGCGATATGCTGGTAGAGGCGTACCTTACCCAGATATTTTATCTTGCCATGCGGCAGATACGCAGTACCAGCAAAATCCGCTACAATTTAAATATCTGCGGTGATAAGGACAGGCAGCTGGTATACGACATAATTAACTATATAGACTGCAATATACAAAAACTAAACTCGCTTAGTGAGCTGGGCGGGCTGTTTGGATACAGCTATCCGTATATCTCAAAGCAGTTTACAAAATATTACGGCGGCAAGCTTAGTGACTATTTTGCAAAGCGCCGGTTTGAAAAAGCAAACACACTTTTAAAATCCGGCTACACAGTCACCCAGGCGGCAGAGAGCATGGGGTTTGGCTCCATCCATGCATTCAGCCGCGCTTACAAAAATTATTTTGGCATAACGCCAAGCGAATTTAAGGAAAGGAATGATTTAAAATGAAGGTGGCAGTAATCGGCTGCGGCACAATTGCAAACGCCGCACATATACCCAGCTATATGAATAATAAGGAAGTATCAATCAAGTACTTCTGCGATATTATACCTGAGCGTGCAGATGCCGCCGTCCAAAAATACGGCTGCGGCAGCGCGGTGACTGACTATCATGATGTACTGAACGACCCTGAGGTGGAGGCGGTTTCAATCTGCACCCCCAACAACATGCACAGCGTAATAGCGATTGACGCACTCAGAAAAGGCAAGCACGTACTGTGTGAAAAGCCGGCCGCCCGCACTTATGCCGAGGCACTCGAAATGCAAAAAGCGCAGCATGAAACAGGCAAAACACTAAACATCGGTGTGGTAAACCGGTTTAATGACAAGGTCCGCCTTATAAAAAAATATATTGACGACGGTAGGCTGGGCAGCATATACCATGTTATTGCAAGCTTCCGCGCCTACCGGTCAATCCCCGGCCTCGGGGGTGACTTTACCACAAAGGCCATAGCCGGCGGCGGTGCGCTTATTGACTGGGGCGTGCACTACCTGGACATTGTGATGTTCTGCTGTGGTGACCCGCTGCCCAAAACCGTATCGGGTGAAACCTTCTGCCGCCTTGGCAAAAATATAGACGAATATACATATGTGGACATGTGGGCAGGCCCGCCAAAGCCGGGCGGGGTTTATGACGTGGATGATTCGCTCTGTGCCCTTATCCGCACAAGCGGGCCGGTAATATCAGTAGAAGGCGCCTGGGCGCAGAACATCGGCGAAAAGGACTGCTATATTGACTTTATAGGCGATAAAGGCGGCATACGCTATACCTACGGCAAGGATTTTAAATTTTACAGCAGTGAGTACGGCAGCCTTATCTCCTATACTCCCCAGATGAAAAATACCGACATGTTTCAAAACGAAATCGACCAGTTTATTGACTGCATAAAGACCGGGCAAAAACTGCCGTCCCATATCGACAATGCTGTAATAACCTCACAGATACTAGAGGCGATTTACGATTCGGCAGAAAAGCACAGTGAAATAAAGCTAAACGGAGAGAAGTAATATGCAAGACTTTAAAATTGGTATTATTACCGACAATTTGCTGCTTTCGCCCTATGAGGCGCTTAAAGATGCAGCCGCCATGGGTATTGACGGGGTGCAGCTTTACGCCAAGGACCAAATGGCCCCGGAAAATTTAAGCGTCAGTGACAGAAAAAAGTATAGGGACACTGTAAAGGGATACGGGCTTGAGATATCAGCGCTGTGCTGCTCGCTCAGCCGCGCCTTTAAGCAAAGCCCGCCGGATGAAAGCTATATCAGGGCGGCGCTTGACACCATTGATTTGGCGTATGACCTTGGCACTAACATCGTCACCACCCACATCGGCAAAATCCCGGATGACAAAACCTCGGCGCAGTATAGCGAGAGGCTTGAAGCCCTCACCCGCGTAGGTGAGCACGCTTTGTCCCACGGTGTCACCATTGCCTGCGAAACCGGCACTGACCAGCCGAAGGCAATGGCCGAGCTTATAGATAAGCTGCCCAAAAACAGCTTTGCAATAAACTTTGACCCCGCCAACCTTGTCATGTTATTAAACCTTGACCCTGTAAAGGCGGTGTATGAGCTTAAGGACTACATAGTGCACACCCATGTAAAGGACGGGGTGTATGTAGACGGCAGCGAGATTTGCGAAAAGCTGCCGGGCCAGGGCGATGTAAACTTTAAAAGCTACCTTGCCGCTTTAAAAAGCATAGGCTACAGAGGCTACTTAACAGTTGAGCGCGAGGCGGGGGATGACCGCATCAGCGATGTTTTACAAGCGGTAAGCTATATAAAATCAATTATATAATTATCTTGCTCACACACCTTAGGCGCCCTGTACATTTTTATTTTTTCATCTCCTTCATACATCCTTTTGTATAGGGCGCCAAATTTTTAAATAAATTAAGGAGTAAAGCCATATGAAAAAAAGAATATTTCTTATTGCAGGCTGTTTGCTGGCGGCCATCCTGCTTATAAGCGGCTGCAAAAAGCAGCAGGCGATAGTGGATGAAACCGGCAGTGAAATCTCAGTTGACGGCTTGTTTGACACAAGTACGCCAAATGACAACACTGCAGCTACTGACGGGGATGACACCGGCTTAGATGACACTGCAGGCAGCACTACTGTGCCGGATAACAGCAGCACCAGCACATCCGGCAGCACTGACACCCAAGGTGACAACAACTCATCCGGCGATAAAACAACCTCGTCCGGCGGGGGCACCTCAACCGGTGATAAAACAACCTCATCCAGCGGGGATGAGAGCAAGCCGGTGGATGACAGCAGCGATGAAAAAACCGGTACAGTTGTGAAAATCATAACCCAGAACCTGCTGTATGACGGCGGCGAGGGTGATTATCCTGACTGGAAAAAAGCAGCCAACCGCAAAAATTATATTAGGGACCTGCTTATCCCTCACGATGCTGACAGCATGGGCTTTCAGGAGACAACAAATAACTGGAAGGGGTATCTTAGCGAACAGTTTCCCGAGTACCAGCAGGTGGGCGTTATGCGGTTTGGAGATAATAATGAGGCAAACCTTTCAGGCTCTAACGAGGGCGATATAATACTTATAAAGTCAGACAGGCTAAACCTTATTGAGGGCAAAACCTGGTGGCTGAGTGACACGCCGGAGGTAGTCGGCTCCAAAACCTGGGGCGGCTCCTACCCCTGCACCCTCACCTTAGCGTATGTAGAGATTAAGGATACCGGGGAGCGGTATGCGCACTTTTCCACCCATCTCTCGCATGACAGCACTGTCGCCAATGATAAAGGCGCGGCAAAGACTGTGGAGCTTATACAGAACTATGTAGCGGATAAAGGCGACTTGGCTGTATACGCCACTGCGGACTGGAACTTTGAGGATTCCTCCAACGGCTATACAATGCTTAACAGCTATCTTAACGACAGCCGCCAGGTATCATTAACAGGTGATATGTGGCTTGGCACCTTCCCGGCTAAATACTACTATGACGACAACGGCCCTGATTCCACCATTGACTTTATATTTGTAAATGACTTTGTCGCAGTGGACGAGTATACACTTTTGGATGAAAATATTGTAAACGGCCAGTACGCCTTTAGCGACCATCTTGGCATCTGCATAACCAGCCGTATTTACTCATAATATTAAATTTCTGAAGCAGCCAGGTAACTTTTACTTTTATTTTAAGACTTAAGCGTCTAATCTTTTTTATTAAAATACCCCCGCGTCAGCGGGGGTATTTTAAAAAAAATTATTTATCCATATCGGGGTTAAATGCGTAAAAATTCTTGCTGTCCAGCCTATCCTGCACCAGCCGCAGTGCCTCACCAAAGCGCTGGAAGTGCACAATCTCGCGCTCTCTTAAGAAAATTATCGGCTCTTTTACAGCGGGGTCACTTACCAGCCTTAAAATATTGTCATAAGTGGTCCTTGCCTTTTGCTCTGCTGCAAGGTCTTCAGTAAGGTCGGTTATGGCATCACCGGTTGACTGGAAAGTGGCGGACGAAAATGGTGTGCCGGATGCCGCCTGCGGCCAGATACCCGCGGTGTGGTCTACAAAATAGCTGTCCAGCCCGCTGGATATAAGCTGCTCGGGCGTAAGCCCGTCTGACAGCTGGCGTACAATTGTGGACACAATCTCCATATGCGCCAGCTCCTCAGTACCTACAAAGTAATCATTTTTAACCAGGACAGGCAACAACCCGCCCGCTGCCGCATATATACCATTAGGCCTGTGTTTATAAAGGCATAATCTGCATATAAGGGGGCGGCTGCTATGGCCTATAAAGTGGTGCTGTGCAGCATAAAAAACAAAACAAATAAAACCGATAAACTTTTGTATAACGCAAGCCTTGCGCTTATAAAATCGCTAAAGCCGGAGCTTATTGAATATATACAAGGCGCTATGCCGGATGACAAGAGATGAAGGTAGCCGCCTACTGCCGCGTATCGACCGATAAAAGCGACCAGCAAAACTCCCTAAAAGCGCAGCAGCGCTTTTTTAAAGAGCATATAACAGGGCATCCCGGCTGGCAGCTGTATAAAATCTATGCCGACAAGGGCGCCACCGGCACCAATACCCAGCACCGCCCAGCCTTTAACCAGATGATAAGCGACGCCCTGGCCGGCCGCTTTGGGCTGATACTGACAAAGGAAATCTCCCGCTTTGCCCGCAACCTGTTGGACAGCGTGTACTACACCCGCCTGCTTAAAGAGCATGGCATTGGCGTATTTTTTATAAACGATAATATAAATACGCTGGACAGCGCATCCGAGCTGATTTTTGCGCTCAAATCCACCATGGCGCAAGAGGAAAGCCGCGCCATTTCCGAGCGTGTAAAGTGGGGCCAGACCCGCAGCATGGAAAAAGGGGTGGTGTTTGGCCGCGCACTATTGGGCTACACACTTAAAGACGGCGCCCTTAAAATAGAGCCAAACGGCGCAAAAACCGTGCGCCTTATATTCAACAAATACGTATATGATAATATGGGCGCTGGCGCTATTGCGGCCTACCTTGACAAAAACGGTTACCCACCGCCGGGGGACAGCCCCGTATGGCGACCCGGCACCATACTGAAAATTATTAAAAACGAAAAATACTGCGGCGATTTAAAGCAGAAAAAAACCATAACCCCCAACTACCTTACCCACCGCAAAGCACCAAACCGCGGCAGTGAGCCGTTTATATGCATAAAAGACCACCACGCCCCAATCATTCCCCGCCCGCTCTGGCTAAAAGCGCAAAAAGAGCTTAGCCGCCGCACCCACACCCGCGGCACCGGTGGCCACGGCAGGTCCGACATACTGTCCGGAAAAATAAAATGTAAAAATTGCGGCAAAAGCCTTGCCCTTCGCACCCGCACAAAGGCGGACGGAACCCAGTACAAAACCTGGCGCTGCAGCTGCGGCCTTGGCTTTCAGCTAAACGACCAGATAATAGACAGCATGCTAACTCAAACACTCCCGCTTGTAATCACTGATAAAAACGCGCTTGAAAAGCTTATACAAAATCTAATAACTAAAGCGCTGCTAATAAAAAACCAGCACACCCTAAAAGAGCGCGCTGATATTAAAGCCCGGCTTAAAAAACTATATCATAAGAAAAAGGCACTGCTTGATAGCTACCTTGAAAACACAATAACAAAAAAGGAGCTGCTGCTTTTAAAAAACGGGTATGACAAAAACATAAAAGCACTTGAAAAAGAGCTTAAAAATGCAGCCAGCTGCCCGCCCTATGCCGAGCTCACCCTATCGCCATACCTGGACTTTGAAAAAAGCGCCCGCCTCTACACCCCGCTTATAGACAGCATAACCGCCTGCCCTGACCGCACGCTGGTACTGAGATATAAAGGCCTTAAAACGACGTTTGAGTTTAAGCTAAAATAAAACACATTAAAACAGCCTTTGAGTTTAAGCTAAAATAAATGCCTTAAATCAACCTTTGAGATTAAGCTAAAATAAAACACCTTAAAACAGCCTTTGAATTTAAGCTAAAATAAATGCCTTAAATCAACCTTTGAGTTTAAGCTAAAATAAAACACCTTAAAACAGCCATTGAGTTTAAGCTAAAATAAAATACAGGCGGGGCTTTAGCCTCGCCTGTATAAATTATTCAATTTCCAGCTTTTTTGTACTCTCTTCCTTAATCTTTGGCATGTTAATGGTAAGCACGCCGCTTTCATACTTGCACTTTATGTTGTCAACATCAACGCCGGTGATATCAAACTGCCGCATGTATGAGCCGTACGAACGCTCGCATCTGACATATTCGCCCTTTTTGTCCTTGTGCTCCTTCTTAATGTCGCGCTGCGCCTTAATAGTAAGCACATTCCCTGACACATCCAGCGAAATATCGTTTTTGTCAACACCCGGCAGGTCCGCCTCAAGTACGTAAGCGTCGCCAGCGTCCCTGATATCGGTCTTAAAGCCCGCTATCGCCTGGTTGTCAATCAGCCCGAACGGCCGGCCGAAAAACCGCTTTTCAAACTCCTCCAGCTCCTTAAACGGGTCCCTTGCCATTATTTCATCACTATGTCTTACAGGTTTTAAATCAAACATCGTAATTTCCTCCTTATTTATTCTATTAAATATCCCAAATCTGTTGTCTTTCAAACAACAATTATATTATAGCCATACTTATTTGATTTTTTGTTATCATTATATGAATAAATTGTAAACTTTAGCACTCAAAATAAAAGAGTGCTAAAAGTGAAAAAGCCCCTGTTCAAAGTTAAATTAATGTGATATAGTATTAATACAAAATGAGGTAATTTGGATGATATCGGATAAAATTAAGCTAAAGCAGCTTTTTTTGATGTGCTGGCTTGTTTATTTTATAACATATATAGGTCGGCTCAGCTACACCTGTGCTATGGCGGATATGATAGCGGATAATGTCATAACAAAGCCGCAGGCGGGCAGCATCAGCATGATATTTTTCTTTAGTTACGGCATAGGCCAGCTGGTAAACGGATTTTTAGGCGATAGGCTGAGCCCTGTACATATGATAGCGGCGGGGCTTTCGCTAAGCTCACTTTGCAACCTGGTGATGGGCCTAAATTCAAACTACTATCTCATGGCGGCAGTGTGGGGGATAAGCGGCTTCAGCCAGGCGATGGTCTGGCCGCCGATAATGCGGCTGTTTTCCACTGAGTTTGATGAAAAGTCGCGCCTTTTGGCCTGCGTCAATATCGCCACTACCATGGCAGCCGGCACCCTTTGCTCTTACATCTTAAGCGCGCTTTTGCTGAGCATATCAGGCTGGCGGCTGGTATTTTTGCTGCCGGCAGTGCTTATCGCAGCGACCGCGGCATTTTGCAGCATAGGTATAAGCCTCATACTAAAAAATTCTGCCCGCGCGGGCGGACAAGCTGAACAAGCTTTACCAAAGCCTACAAATACTGCACCAAAGCCCGGCATACGCACAGCGCTCTTTTGCGGGCTGGTGCCGCTTATAATCCTGCCTGCAATAGTGCACGGCATGATAAAGGACGGGGTTACAAGCTGGGTCCCCACTTTTATAAGCGAGCGTTTTGGGGTTATCCCCGCGCTGTCAATTCTGATAACCACGCTGCTGCCAGTAGCAAACATGTTTGGCGCATATGCCGCCGGGTTTGTGCACAAGCGTGTGAAAAATGAGTGCCTGGGCTGTGCAATTTTCTTTGGCATCGCGTCAGTGGCGCTGCTTGCGCTTAATATTTTTGGCGGTGCTGGTGCGCTGTTTTCGGCCGCGCTGCTGGCAGTTATCACCTCCAGCATGATAGCGGTAAACACACTAATTGTCAGCTTCGTCCCGCTCAGGTACTCCGCCGCGGGCCTAAGCGCTACTGTGAGCGGGTTTTTAAACAGCATGGCCTATATCGGGGCCGCAATCTCATCCTTTGCAGTGGGCGTTATGGTTGAAAAGCTCGGCTGGGGCGCTACCACCATAAGCTGGTTTGTAGCCGCAGCCCTTGCAGCCCTATTATCGCTTTTACCGCCCGCAGTAAAACAAGCCCAGTTAAAGGAGTGACTAAATGAGCGTTTTAGACCTTACCCCCAAAGCCTTTTCCCGCCGCTACCCTAAACAGGCAGTGGCTTTAATACTTTCCGGCATGTTTGTTATAAGCTGCATTCTGCGCTTTATAATCGCGCTTTTTGCCAGCGAGAACCCCTCAATCATGCCGGACGAATCGTTGTATATGGGCATCAGCCGCTCGATTTTTGACGGGTTTAATATTCAAATGACCGGCCAGCCGGTGCGGTATGAGTATATACTCTACCCGCTGCTGCTCTCACCGCTTCACCTGCTGCCCCAAAGCATTAACATTTTCCGCGCCATGCAGCTTTTAAACTGCATCATGATGTCCTTGGGCGTGTTTTTTGCCTACCTTATTGCAAAAGAGATACTTACAAGCCGTAAAAAGGCGCTGCTAATAGCGCTTGTTTCGCTAATACTGCCTGATTTTGTTATGAGCGTGCATATCATGAGCGAAAGTGTTGCCTACCCGCTTGTGCTGCTCTCAATCTACCTTGGCCTTAAATGCATAAATAATGAAAGCAGTAATGCCGCCCCGCTTGCAGCCGGCATTGTAAGTGCACTGTTGTATTTTGTAAAGCCAGGGCTTGTGGCATCAGGCGGTGTGCTGCTTATAATACTGATTTTTTACGCAGTAAAATACAAAAGCCGGCGCCGGCTTTTACAGGCGGTATCTGTATTAGTTGGGTTTTTGCTTGTGTTTGCAATAGTAAAGCTTTTGCTGTACACAGTAATGTCGGTAAACCCCGGCCAGAAAACCCTTTACGGCTCGCAGACGGCGCCTTTTACCTTTGAGCATTTAAAGCAGACGCTAAATGGCCTGTTTTTATACCTCACCTATATCCCGCTTGCATTCTGCCTTGTTTTGCTGCTGCTGCCGCTGAGCCAGCTAATGCGATTTAAAGGCACACGCCGCGCCGGGCTGGTGTTTGTGCTGGGTACGCTTGCTGTCATAGTAGTCGGCACTGTGTATATGATATATGTGGACGAGCTTAGGGGTGAGCTGGACATCGCACGCATACACGTGCGCTACGTTGCCGCACTGCTGCCAGTGCTGTGCGCATACTGCCTTACTGACGAGATAAAAAACGCGCGCCTTAACACACCATTTATTGTGCTTAGCGCGCTTAGCACCGCAGGGCTGTTGTTTTACGGCACTGCCGGCCTTAAAAGCGGGCGGGACTACCCTGTGGACGCAATACTTTTGTCCCTTTTCACATTTGAGGACGGGGACCTTAACTACCACGTCCTTTTCGGGCTTATTGCCTTTAGCCTGTTGTTTGCTGCAGGCTATTACCTTTACAGACGCAAAAACCAGGCCGTAATCCGGTGCTTAGCTTCAATCACTGTGGTAGCAGTGCTGCTGCTTACCAATATCACCGGCTATCTGCAAAACATGCACGCCATGGACAAAAAATACACAGCCGACGCTATGGAGGTCAAAAGCCTTGTCCCCGAAAACCCGGTGCTTGCGGTGTCGGACGGTGACTATTTCAAGCAAACCCGCTCCGCGCTGGAGGTGCCCTACCGCAGCGATTTTATGCTGACCGAGCTCAGCTCGCTTATAGACAGCCTTGGCGATAATGGTGAGCTTTTGGACTTTGTGCCGTCAAGCTATTGGCATACCAGCGGCCAGAACTATATAAATGTTGATGACAAACTGATATTTGCCTACACTGCGCTGGACATGGTGCACTTAAACGACAGTGTTAAGCTGCACAAAACCCAAAACGGGCTTTACCACATCGCCACCATAGACCCAGGCACGCCGCTTATGGAGAGTGCCATTTCCCACACAAGCGACCATTACGCCGCAGTGGGCACGCTGATAACTGTGTTTGACAGCGCTTTAAAACAGAGTGGGCGCATAACCCTCAGGCTAAAGGCGTATACTGACAGCGGCAGTGCCACCCTGACCCTCACCCATGGTGAAACCAGCCGTACTTTTAATATCACCAGCGAAAAAGACTATATAACCACAAGCTTTGAGGTAAGTGACCCCAATGCCCGCTTTGAAATATCGCTAAAGCCGGAGGGTGAACGCGTGTACCTTGACAGCTATACTATTACCGCGGGGGCTAAGGTGTAATACAATGTTAAAAGGTCTTGATAAAATCTACATCCTCATCCCCGCCTATAACCCGGACAAGCGGCTTTTAGAGCTATGTGACAGGCTTAATGAGCTAGGATTAAGCCGCATACTTGTGGTGGATGACGGCAGCGCCCCAGCCTCAAAACCGGTGCTAAGCGTGCTTAAAGCGGAGGGCATAACCGTTTTGCACCATTTGCGTAACCGCGGCAAAGGCATGGCACTAAAGACAGGATTTTTAAGACTTAAACAGTATGATGACTGGCAGTATGTCATAACTGTAGACTGTGACGGGCAGCATAAGCCGGACGACATACTGGATATCGCAAAGTTTGCACTAAGCTCATATGGCGCCTGCGTTTTAGGCGCCAGGGAGTTTACAGAAAGCGTGCCGCTTAAAAGCCGTATCGGCAATATTGCAACGCGGATAGCTGCCCGCTTTGCGCTTGGCCTAACCCTTACCGATACCCAGACCGGGCTTCGCGCGCTTCCAAAAAGCGCACTTGACATACTTATAAACACAAAGGGCGAGCGGTTTGAGTACGAGATGAATATGCTGATTAATCTAAAAAATGCCGGCTATGAGATTGCCGAGCGGCCGATAACCACAGTCTATGCAAACAACAACAGCGGCACCCACTTTAAAGCACTTACCGATTCGATACGCATACTCTGGGTGTTTGTACGCTTTACCGCCTCGTCCATCATCTCATTTTCAGTGGACATCGCGCTGTTTTCGCTTTTCAGCCATCTTTTGCATAACGCGTTTGCAAATTCACATATACTAATCGCCACAGTCGGCGCGCGGCTTATATCTGCCAGCCTTAACTTTATGATAAACCGCAGGATATTTACCGCTGGCAAAAAAAGTGCGCGCCAGCTTGCAGGATACTTTACACTCATGTTCTGCCAGATGTGCGCCAGCGCCTTGCTTGTAAGCGCTGTAAGCTATATCCTGCCGCAGATAACCCCGCCGCTTATAAAAGCCGCGGTTGACTTTATGCTGTTTTTTGTAAGCTTTAAAGTCCAACGCGATTATATTTTTAAAAAGGATTAAACATTTCCGGCGCTAAAAGCAAGGCTTAAACCCGCCTTGCCTAGCGCCGGATTTTTTTACTTTTAGGCCCCCGCCCCAAGCTTTTTTACTTTCCGCCCTTTCTTTACTTTTAGCTCCCCCAAAGCTTTTTAGCACACTTTTTCCCCTTACTTCTAGCTCCCCACCAAAGTTTTCTTTTAACATACCTTCCCGTTCTTCCTTTACTTTTAAGCTCCCCCAAAGCTTTTTAGCACACCTTTTCCCCTTACTTCTAGCTCCCCACCAAAGTTTTCTTAACATACCTTTTTAGTCCTTCCTTTACTTTTAAGCTCCCCCAAAGCTTTTTAGCACACTTTTCCCCTTACTTCTAGCTCCCCACCAAAGTTTTCTTTTAACATACCTTTTTAGCCCTTCCTTTACTTTAAGCCCCCCAAAGCTTTTTAGCACACTTTTCCCCCTTACTTCTAGCTCCCCACCAAACTTTTCTTTTAACATACCTTTCCATCCTTTCTTTAATCTCCCCACGCCCCAGGTTTTTCTTTCACCTTACTTTTCCCGTCCTCGGCCGGCTAGCCATTTTTAAGATTTAACTTTACTCTGCGCTTTTTTCATAAAAACTATTGACATATACTGTACATTCCGCTATACTATGTATTGCATACTATGCAATACATAGTAATGGAAGTGATTTAAGATAGACGCACAACTTAAAAAAGGTATGCTGGATGTATGTGTGCTGGCGGCGATAAAGGACGCGCCGTCCTATGGTTATAGGATAATAAGTGAGCTTAAGGAGCATATAGATATATCAGAGTCCACCCTTTATCCAATACTGCGCCGGCTGGAGACAGGCGGGGTTTTAATAACATTCAGTAAGGAGACAAACAGGCGTGTGCGCAAGTATTACAAGATAACCGCAAGCGGCACAGCACGCATTTCAAGATTTTTAAGCGACTGGGAAGAGCTTAATAAAATTTACCAGTTCATAAAAGAACATGGGGGTTTTAATTAAAATGAGCTTTACAATGCATATGACCTTAATAAAAATGAGCTTTATTAAATACGGGGGTCTTAATTAAAATGGAGAAAAAAGAATTTATGAGCCTGCTGAGTGCCCAGCTGTACGGCCTTGCGGCGGACGAGCAGCAGCGCATACTGGACTACTATAACGAGCTTATACTGGACGGGCTGGAGAGTGGCCTTAGCGAAAGCGAGGTAATAGCCGGCTTTGGCAGTGTAAACGACATTTCCCGCCGTGTTCGGGCAGAGTGGCCAAAATCAAATATAAGGCCTTACCAACAGCCGCCGCAAAAAAGCAAAATGCCAAAAGCGCTTAAGGGCCTTATAACCTTTTTACTAATACTGTTTGTCGGCCTGCCGATAGTGCTGCCGCTCATAATAGTATACTTTTCACTTTTTGTTGTGCTTTTAGCACTCATATTTGCGTCAGTGGCAATAGGCATATCAGGCGTTATAAGCTGTGTTGTGTTTATCTACCCCGCATCCTTTGCCACAGGCATGTTCCAGTTCGGTGCCGGGCTGGTGCTCATAGCGCTTGGGCTTTCGCTCACCATTGGGCTTGCGGCACTTGTAAAGCTCTATTCAAAGCTGACAAAGCTTATTTTCAAAGCGTCAGACAACGCACTTAAGAAATGGGGTGAGCTGTAAATGAAGCGCGCAGTAAAAATTTTGCTTTGGGCATCGCTTGCCCTTTTTATAGCCGGCATTGCCATTATGTGTACAGCACTTGCAATAGGAGGAAATGACATGATAAAGACCATCACCGGCCAGAGCGCCGTGTACGAAGACTACAGGACCGATATAGCCGATATATCCACAATTGATTTGGACTTTAAGGGAAAACGCATAGACATCTATACAACCGAGGGCAGCCAGATAGAGATAAGCTACGCCCGCTACGATGACGAGAGCTTTGAATTTAATACACAAAACGGCCGCTTTACCGCTACCTTCAAAAGCAGGCAGCGCTGGTACTCCCAGCTTGTGTTCGGCATGTTTAGCCAGATAAGGGATAACACTGTGCGCCTTGGCATACCCAAAGAATATGCCGGAAACCTTAACGCCAGCACAAACGAAGGCAGTGTCAACCTTGACTCAGTAAGCGGCCTTGGTGAAGTGCGGCTTACCACCTCCAACGGCTCAATAAAGGTAACCGGCCTTGTATCCCAAAGCTTAAACCTCATAACTGGCAACGGCAGCATAAAAACGGCGGACATAACGCTTACCGGTGACTTTAATGCCCGCACCACCAATGGCAGCATAACACTAAACACTGTCGCCTGCCCGTTTGCGGAGCTAAACTCCACAAACGCCAGCATCCGCATAGAGACCGCCGATATTTATGAGCTTTTCGCCTCCACCACAAACGGCGCGGTGCGGCTGGACTGGCTGGACACCACAAGAGCGAGCTTTAAAACCACAAACGCGTCCATAACCGGGCTGCTGCGCGGAACAAAGGACCAGTACAGCCTCTCCCTTTCCACTACAAACGGAGCAGTAAGCCCCGACCCTCAGGCAAACCCCGATGCCCCGCGCAGTATTGTAGCCACTACCACAAACGGCCGGATAAACTTTGAGTTTGAAAACTAATTAAAAAAGCCTGAAAGCGAAAGCTTTCAGGCTTTTATTATTAAGACTACCTGACGGATTATTAATTTAAGACTCCTTGCCGGCTTTTATTTAATATTTCACCTTGCCGCAAGTACCTCTTTTTTGCTGCTTTTGTTCATGGCCGCAACAACCTCCAGCCGCCTTTCCGGCTGGACTTTTTGTGCCATCTGCTTTTTGGCGTTTGCCAGCATTAGCTTAATGCGGTTCTGCTGGTTTACCTCGCTTGCGCCAGGGTCATAGTCAATTGCCACAATATTCGCATCCGGATGCAGCCTTTTAACCTTGTTTGCCATACCCTTTGCAATAATGTGGTTGGGCAGGCACCCGAACGGCTGGGTGCAGACAATGTTGTTTACCCCCATTGATATAAGCTCAGCCATCTCGGAGGTGAGCAGCCAGCCTTCCCCCATTACCACACCGTCTGATATATACTTCTGGGTAAGGCTTACCGTACTTGAAAACGGGACCGGGGCCCTAAATGTGCCCTCCTTGTTAATCGCCTCAATCATGTCCCGCTGGCGGCTTAGAAACAACTTGTATATAATCCCGCCCGCAGCCGCGGCAATCGTCCTGCCGCCATACCTGCGCTGTGCTATCTGGGTGTTGTGCGCGCAGTACATGCAAAAGTCCAAAAGCCCGGGCACCACCGGCTCAGCCCCTTCAGATATCAAAAACTTCTCTAAATTGTTGTTGCCCATCGGCGAGTACTTAATGTAAATCTCGCCCACAATCCCAACCGGCACCCGCTTTTCATCCTTGCGCTTTATCGCGGCAAAATCAGCAAGCGCCTTAGCATAGTACTCCTTTACGCTTTTGTACCTTATGACCTTTTTGCCTTTCCAGTCCCCGGTGATGCGCTTAATCCACTTATCCACCACCGCCTCAGTCTGGCCGTTTACCATCTCATACGGCAGGCACTGGTTTTTAATCAGCATGAAAAAGTCACCCAGTATCACAGCGTTTACAAACTTGTTAAGCATTGCGGGCGTAATCTTAAACCCGCTGCCCCGCTCAAGCCCGGCAAGGTTTAAGGATATAACCGGCACATGCCCAAACCCGCTCTTTTTAAGCGCCTTTCTCAAAAGATGGATGTAGTTGGACGCACGGCACCCACCACCCGTCTGTGTAATCATAAGCGCCACCTTGTCAGTGTCAAACCTGCCGCTTTTAAGCGCGTCAATAAACTGGCCTATTACCAAAAGCGCAGGATAGCATGTGTCATTGTGCACATTATCCAGCCCCGCCTCTACCACCGCACGCGAGTCATTTGTAAGCAGCTCAGCCTTGTAGCCGTGCTGAATCAGCACCTCCCTTAAAAGGGTAAAGTGTATCGGCAGCATCATAGGCAGCAGTATGGTATGCGTCTTTTTCATCTCAGGCGTAAAAACCGGGTACTTTGCATGTGATACCGCATTTTCAGCACCGCATGCGCCCGCCCCTGTACACGCCTCATAGTTTTTCGGATATTTGTTATTGATATTTGCCATCAAATTTCCCCTTTAGCTATGGGCATATGCCCTTTCTTTGAGTTTTTGCTTGTCGCTAAGCGCTCCAAGCAGGCTGCGCACCCTTATCCGTATCGCGCCAAGGTTGTCAACCTCGTCAATCTTAAGCTGGGTGTACAGCTTATCCCCTTCCTCTAAAATCCTGCGCACCTCGTCAGTGGTAATGGCGTCAATCCCGCAGCCAAAGGACACCAGCTGTATAAGCTGAATATCGTCATTTTCCACACAGTACTGCGCCGCGCGGTACAGCCGCGAGTGATAGGTCCACTGGTTTAAAACCTCAACCTTGGGGTCAGGCACATTGTCCGCCACGCCGTCCTCACTCAGTACCACAAGCCCAAGCGAAGTGAGCATCTTGTCAATACCGTGGTTAATCTGCTCGTCAATATGGTACGGCCGCCCGGCCAGCACTGCCATCATAAGCGAGTGCTCCCTGGCATAGCTTATCGCCCTTTCACACTCGCTCTTAACCGCTTTACGGTACTGCCAAAGCGCGTTATACCCGGCCTCTGCCGCAGCGCGCAGCTCTTTTATGCCGGCCCCAAACTCCTTTTTGAAAAACTCAGCAGATTTTTTAATAAACCGCTTTTTGTCACTGATGTCAAGGTACGGATACAAAAACCTCACTTTTGAAAGCGCCTCAATATTGGCATACGCCAGCTCCGGATAGTATGCCACCACCGGGCAGTTATAGTGGTTTACACCCTTGACTTCGCTCATGTTATATGTCATGGCCGGGTAGAAAATGGTGTCCACCCCGTCCTTTACAAGCCTCATCAAATGCCCGTGCACCAGCTTTGCGGGATAGCACACCGTATCGGACGGTATGGTGGCACAGCCGCTGCGGTACAGCTCATCGTCCGACCGGCCGCTTATAACCGGCTGGTAGCCAAGGCTTACAAAAAACTCCCACCAGAACGGCAGATTTTCAAACATGTTAAGCGCCATTGGCAGCCCCACCTTACCGCGTGCTGACTGCGGCGCTTTAAGGGACGCAAGATACTGCCGTTTAAACTCATACAGGTTAGGCAGGTCCCCGCCGCCGCTTTTACCCAGCGGCTTTGAACACTTGTTGCCTGATATGTGCCGCCCGCCGCCTTCAAAGCTAACCACCGTCAGCCGGCAGTTGTTGGCGCACCTGCCGCAGCGCGCAGGCTTTACAGTGTAGCTAAACCGCTCCAGCTGTTCTTTATCCAGTATCCCGCTCTTTTGTGGCATATTCTCCTTTGCATACAGCGCAGCACCAAACGCGCCCATCAGCCCCGCAACGGTCGGGCGGGTGACATTCATGCCAATCTCCCGCTCAAAGCTGCGCAGTACCGCGTCGTTATAAAAAGTGCCGCCCTGCACCACAATATTCTCACCAAGCTCGCTTGCGCCGCGGGCACGTATTACTTTATAAATGGCGTTTTTGACTACACTGACGCACAGCCCCGCCGAGATATCCCCAACCGTGGCCCCGTCCTTTTGCGCCTGCTTTACTGACGAGTTCATAAACACCGTGCAGCGTGAGCCAAGGTCCATCGGATGCTCTGCAAACAGCCCGAGCTTTGCAAACTCCTCTGCCGTATATCCCATCGACTTTGCAAAGGTCTCAATAAACGAGCCGCAGCCGGACGAGCAGGCCTCATTAAGCATAATGCTGTCAATAGCCCCGTTTTTAATCTTAAAACACTTTATGTCCTGGCCGCCAATGTCAAGTATAAAATCAACATCCGGCTTAAAAAACCTCGTCGCCTTAAAATGCGCCATGGTCTCCACCACGCCGTGGTCAAAGTGAAAAGCGCTTTTCATCAGCGCCTCACCATACCCGGTCACCGCGCTGGAGCGGATTTTAATCCTGCCGGAGCACCTGTCATACAGCTTTAAAAGCTCGTCTTTTATAATATCCAGCGGCCGGGCGCTGTTAGGCCCGTAAAACTGCCATAACACCTTCAAATCATCGCTTATAAGCACAAGCTTAACTGTGGTACTGCCGCAGTCCACACCTAAAAACGCATCCCCCTCATAGCTGTCAATATCCGCGCTTTCAACCGTTGCGCGCTGATGACGCGCCTTAAACTCATCGTACTGCGCCTGGCTTTCAAACAGCGGCTTTAGCGCAGTACCAAACGCTGTTGTACTGGGCTTTTGGGACAGCGCTTTTATAAGCCCGTCATAGTCAGTGCGCGTGCCGCTCTCAGCGGCGTACAGCGCAGCGCCGGCAGCTACTGAGTACTGCGCCCAGTCGGGAAACAGCGCGTCCTCCTCACTAAGCTCAAGCGTTTTTACAAACCGCTCCCGCAAAGCCTTAAAAAAGTGCAGCGGCCCGCCTAAAAACGCAATCCTGCCGATAAGCTTTCGGCCCTGGGCCAGCCCCGTCACCGTCTGGTCCACCACCGCCTGGAATATGCTAAGCGCAACATCCCGCTTGTCAGCACCCTCGTTAAGCAGCGGCTGAATATCACTTTTTGCAAACACGCCGCAGCGGGAGGCGATGGGGTAAATCCGCTTTGCCCCGGCCGCAAGCGTATCCAGCTCGTCCGGCGTGACATCCAAAAGCGTTGCCATCTGGTCAATAAACGCCCCGGTCCCGCCGGCGCAGGTTCCGTTCATGCGCTCCTCCATGCCGCCGGTGACAAATAGTATCTTGGCGTCCTCCCCGCCAAGCTCAATTACAATGTCAGTGCCGGGCAGCCACTTTTCCACCACGCCGCCGGTCGCAAACACTTCCTGCACAAACTCCAGCCCCGCGTCCTTAGCAACACCAAGCCCGGCCGAGCCGGAAATGGCAACAGTAAACTCACTGTCACCAACCACTGGCAGAACGTCCTTTAGCATCTCAAGCGCCTTGTCCCGCACCTGGGACAAATGCCGCTCATACCTCATAAAAACCATTCTGTTATTTTCAAGCACTACCACCTTGACAGTGGTAGAACCTATGTCAATTCCTATGCTATATATGCTCATTCAATCCCCAATTTTTAAAAAATTCCCAGCTTGAACAATTTCAAGCTAGTAGATTATTATATCACAACAAAAAAGCTTTGTCTACCCGCTTTATGCCGCAAATTTTTTCCTTGCCAGCTTTGATTTGCATAAAACATCCGCGTTTTTTATCCGTAAATTTGTACAAGCTAATTTACGGTGATTATGATTTGAAAACGCGGCTTAAAAAATACGGCGCGCTGTTTGTAATCGGCGCTGTCGGCTACTGTTTAATAGAGCTTATCTGGCGAAAACGCACCCACTGGAGCATGGCACTAACCGGCGGGGCTTGCTTTGCCGCGTTTTACAACCTCTGCCTAAGGCTGTGCAAAAAGCGCAGGGTAGTGCGCTGTGCGGCAGGCTGCGCCATGATAACAGCAGTGGAGTTTTTGGTGGGGGTTGTGGTAAACCTTTGGCTAAAGCTTAAGGTATGGGACTACTCTGCCCGCCCCTTTAATATACTCGGCCAAATCTGCCCGCTCTTTACATTTCTGTGGTTTCTGCTCTGCTTTCCGCTAAGCTTTCTGTGCGAGCATATCCATAACCGCGCTGTAAATAATTATAACATAAAGTAACAAAACAATTTAAATTTTTGAGCTAATCGGTTTCACTCCAAACACAATTGATTACAATCAGGTAATCCCACTTGCCAAATAGAAATTTAAGGTTTATATTAAATATGTAAACCAATTTTTTTAAAGGGTGGGCGATAACATATGCAATTGTTAAAAAGGCTGGCGCTGCCAGCGCTATGGCTGCTGCTTATTGCGGCGGGCCTATTTTTTATACTTTATTTTATACGCTCAAAACCGCAAAACAACCCTGCCTCTGCTGAACAAAAAAACGATTCTGGCTCTGCTGAACAGCAAAAAAATCCCTCTGCTGAACCAAAAAATGATTCTGCCTCTGCTGAGCAGCAAAAAAGCCCCTCCACTGAACATAAAAATGATTCTTCCCCTACAGCTGACCCGCCGCAGGCTGGCACCCAAACGCCCTTGCCCGACAATCCTAAGGACATGTCACAGGTGGTTTTAATGGGAAACTCCTGCCTTTTATCACTCAAAGACTACAGTGCCCTGCCTGATAGCCGCATTTACGCCAAAGTGGGGCTTACAGTCACCAAGCTACTTGATTGTACTGACCCCCAAAGCGCAAAGACCTACAGCCAGATAATAGAGAGCGGCGGGTTTGAAAAGCTGGTTATAATGGTAGGCGAAAACGAGCTGGGCTGGAACCCGGACATATTTGCCCAAAAGCTGTATGAACTGTCGATAGAGATATATAAGCTTAACCCCGGCATAAAACTGTACCTGCACGCAATTACGCCTATCAGCCGCACCGCGAGCGACAAAAATGAGTACGGCGCAAATATGCAAAGCATAAAACTTTTTAACCAAAAAATAAAGGACACTGCCTCAGCCGCCGGCGCAGGCTATATTGACCCGGCCCCCGTACTGTCAGACAAAGACGGGTTTTTGCCTTCAGATGCCGCGGCGGACGGCATCCACCTTGAACCCAAATACACAAAAATCTGGGCCGATTACCTTGTAACTGCCCTGCAAAACTAAAAAGGAGTAAAATTATGAAACAGTTAAAAAAATTAATATTTATACCGATATTAGTACTTGTGCTTTTGGCGTCGTCCTGCAGCGGCGGCAGTACGAAGCCCAGCCAGACGCTGGCGGATGAAATTTTACAGTCAGTGGAATTTGAAGCACCGCTCACCCAAATGGAAAGCGGGGCCGCACAAAGCCTTTATGGATTTGATGAAGGTGAGGCTCAAGTGCTGGCATATGTCTCAAGCGGCGCTTTTACTGACGAGCTTGCAATAATAACCCCGATATCCATAACCCCCGCCGCTGCAAAAGAAAATATCCTGTCCCGTCAAAAGTCACTTATATCCGACTACTCCAGCTACCGCCCCCAAGAGGTTTCAAAGCTTGAAAACATGGTGCTTCTTAAGGATGCTGACAGGCTTATACTCTGCTTTTCAAACGACGTAAACGCCGCCGGTAAAATAAAAGACTTATTAAAATAGTGCCATGGTATTTTCAAGCCTTAGCTTTATCTACATATTTCTGCCGCTTACCCTTATAGCGTTTTTTGTCACACCTAAGCGCAAAAGGTATATACCGCTTTTAATTTTCAGCATATTGTTTTATGCCTGGGGCGATTTCAAAAACCTGTGGCTTATGCTTTTAGTGGGGCTTATAAACTGGCTGTTTGCACGGCTTACCGTAAAATTTAATACCCACAAAAAGCCGCTTTGCCTAACCGCTGTTATAATCACTCTGATTCTTTTGCTCTATTTTAAATATACAGCGCTTATAGTAGACATTTTCAGCCTTAACATCACCCCGCCCGCACTGCCGATAGGCATATCCTTTTACTCCTTTCAGGCGATATCCTACACGCTGGACGTATTAAAGGGTGAGCACCCGCCCGCCAAAAACCCTCTCTACTTTTTGTGCTACCTCACCCTATTCCCGCAGCTAATAGCAGGGCCGATTGTGCGGTACATAGATGTAAAAAATTCGCTTGTTTCACCAAGCCCCAGCTTAAGCTTTTTTGGCAGCGGCTGCAGGCGCTTTGTGTGTGGGCTGTGCAAAAAAGTGCTTATTGCAAACCAGCTGGGCTATTACTTTACCCAGCTGACAAACGCCGGCTTTGGCTCAACTGCCGGCGCACTGACAGCAATTTTTGCATACACCCTTCAAATTTACTATGACTTTTCCGGCTACTCCGACATGGCAATCGGCCTTGGCCGGATGTTTGGGCTTAGCTTTTGTGAAAACTTTAACTATCCCTATATCAGCCGCAGCATAACCGAGTTCTGGCGCCGGTGGCACATGTCACTGTCCAGCTGGTTTCGCGACTATCTGTATATCCCGCTTGGCGGCAGCCGGCGCGGCACCGCCCGCACAATCCTAAACCTATTCATAGTCTGGCTGCTGACCGGGCTGTGGCACGGCGCCTCCCTAAACTTTGCCGCCTGGGGCATATATTATTTTATCCTGCTCACGCTGGAAAAGCTGGTTTTGGGCCGCTTTTTAAAGGCCCACCGCCCTTTTGCGCATTTCTATACCATCACGGCAGTCGTTTTCGGCTGGGCACTGTTTGCGTTTGAAAGCCTTGGCGAGCTTAAAACTTTTTTGCTTGCGCTTATAAACGTAAAAGCCCCGCTTTCCGCCGCGGCGCCCTTTATCCCCGGCGCGCTTGTGGTAATTGCAATCGGTGCCTGCGGCAGCCTGCCCTGGCCGCGCCGCCTTTGCCACCGCCGGTTTAAAAAGCTCATACCGGTTTTTATCGCTCTTGGCCTGCTGCTTAGTACAGCCTTTATCGCAAGCGGATCATATAACCCATTTTTGTATTTTAGATTCTAGGTGAAAAGATGAAAAAATCCAATATAATAACCGCCTTTATATTTTTAATAACAGTGTTTTCGGGCTTTATTCTCTTTATTCTGCTGCCAAAACAGACTATAAGCCGGTATGAGCGCCGCCCGCTTGCCGCCTTTCCCACACCCAAAAACGGCGCCTATTTTTCTCAGCTGGACGATTATATTAACGACCACTTTCCCTTCCGCACCCCACTAATATCGCTAAGTGCCTATACCCGTGCGGCCGCCGGCGGGCTGTGCCAGGCCGGGGTGTACACCGCCCGCGGCGGCTATCTTGTATCAGCACCCGAGCCTGTAAACCAGCAGCGTGCCAAAACAAACCTTGAAAAAATAAATAACTCTTTTTTAGATGCCGGCATTTCAGTTGAGTATCTGCCAGTGCCGCAGGCAGGCTATGTACTTAATGACCAGATAATAGGCCCTGCCCCGCCTTATGACGACGACGCAGTATTTAACCTGATATCCCCGCAAAACCTGATAGATTTGCGCCCTTACTTAAAAGACATACCCGCCTATTATAAGACCGACCACCATTTAAACGCCACCGGCGCCTATATTGCCTATACCGAGCTGTGTAAAAAGCTTGGCATAGCCCCGCTTGCGGCCGACGCATTTACAGTCTTAAAAATACCTGGATTTTGCGGCACAACCTACGCAAAAAGCGGGCTGTACCTCACTATGCCCGACACGCTTGAGCTGTGGGACAGCGGCGCGCATTTTACCCTTTCAGTGTATGACCAAAGCCTAAAAGTACATAAAAGCTTTAACACCCTGTTTTTTACCCAAAACGCGGCAGGCATTGACCCTTACAGCGTGTACCTCGGCGATAACTACGGACTTGCAAAAATCCAAAACCCTGATTGTGTTTCAAACCGCCGCATGCTGATAATTAAGGACTCATACGCAAACAGTATTGCGCCGCTTATCGCCAACCACTTTGAGTCGGTCTGGCTGTGCGACCTTAGATACTGGCGGCAAGGCGGGCTTATGCAGCTTGTAAAGGACGAGGCTGTAACCGACGTTGTAATACTGATGAGCGCGCCCACCCTTGCAAACACAACCGATTTTACCTTTCTTAACTAAAGTGTTGCAAAACCCCTACTATATACCTATATCGGTCAGTATGCCGCTTACCTCTTTAAAGGGCATTGCATAGCGCTGGCTCAAATAGCGCATGGACGCACCCGCTTCACCGTCCGGCCCGCCCAGCTGGCTCATTATGATTTTGGCCGCGTTTGCGTCAGGGGTCTTAATGTCAACAGGAAACTGTAAATTCTTTTGGTATTTCCACATACTCTATTCCTCCCTCTCCCAGGGCCACGGTCCTTCGACCCAGTCCCAGCTGCCGCTCATGCCGGCCTCATCAACCGTCAGCGGCCCGTAAGCCTTTACATACGCCTCTTGGGCCTCTTTGCTCTGCTCAGTCATTTTCCTAAAGTAGTCCAGCGCCTGCTGGTCACCCGGATGAGTGTCCAAAAACAGCGCCGCCTCGTGCGCGGCAAAAGCCGCGGTCTGCACACGCATTAAGCTTTTCTGCCTGTCTGTCATCTGCGCCGCTCCTTTCCGCCTAAAAACGGCTTGTCAAGCTCCTTATAAATGGTGCCGCGCATGAGCCCTTCGCTCGGCTCGTACAAATCCCTAAACTGCTGCATCTTTGTGTATGTGGTGGCAAGCACCGCGCCGCATATGCAGCCATTTTCGTCCACAGCATTTTGCTGCCCATTTATGTTTGAACCCTGGCCATTCTGATTCGTGCTGCCCTGGCCCATGCCATTCTGGCCGCTCTGATTTGTGCCGCCCTGGCCACTCTGGCCCATTGAGCCCTGGCTGTTCTGTACCGCGCCGCCACGGCAGAGAAAATCGCCAGCGTCACCCCAAACGTCAAACTGCGGATAATTGTCTTTGTATTTATTCATGCAGTGTTGTTTCTCCTTTTTATAAATTACCTTTTATTTTGGCTCAGTCTATCCTATTTATCTCGCCCCTTTTGGGTGAGTTTTTTTGCCTTTAAACTTAAATTTACAGATTATTAACTGTTATCCGCTAAAAAATGCTTGATTTTTTATAGTATAAGTGATATCATACTAACCGTAGTATGTAGTTTTAATAACTAGATTATATAATTTTTAGTCCGCGGAGTGAGCCTATGAAAAACAAAATTATATCCTATACACTGGGAGAGGAGCTGTTTTCATCAATATCGCACGGCGTTGGTGCGCTGTTTGGTGTGGCGGCGCTGGTGCTGATGGTTATAAAGTCAGCACTTGCGGGCAGTGCGCTTAAGGTTGTGTGCTCGGCAGTATTTGGGGCGAGCATAATAATACTTTACAGCATGTCCACCCTCTACCACGCTATAACCAACAAGACCGCAAAGGCAGTGTTTAGGATTTTGGACCACACTACAATATTTATATTAATAGCAGGCACCTACACCCCTATCTGCCTTATAACTCTAGGCGGGGCTTTAGGCTGGACCATATTTGGAATACAGTGGGGCGTGGCGGCGCTGGGCATAACACTAAACGCAATTTCAATCGAGCGGTTTAAGGTTTTTTCAATGATTGGATATGTAGCGCTGGGCTGGTGTGTTGTGTTTGCGGCAAAGCCAATGATAGAGAACATGGCGCCTGCCGGGCTGTGGCTGATGCTGCTGGGCGGGCTGTTTTACACCGGCGGAATAATATTTTACGCGCTTAAAAAGGTTAAATATATGCACTCGGTCTGGCACCTGTTCGTGCTGGCCGGCACCGTAACCCAGACCTTTTCAATTGCCAATTATATACTGTAAATAAATTTAGTCTGTAAAAAGGCTTGACAAATCGGGATTTATACGTTACAATTTGTAACGGCTTTGTAACCGGTTGTTATCATTTGTAATATTTTTGGATATAATCTAATATGTATGGTTATACTTACAAATGACGACTAAAACGAAAAGGAGCTAATTTATGGACTTAAGCAAAATATTTTCCGCCTTAAAACGTGGCGCAAAACCCGTTTGCAGGCTGGGAAACAGCGTTATAGCGTTTGTAAAGCGGCATATGGCGGCATCTGTAAGCGTTGCGGCAGTATTTGTAATGGTTATGATGATGTCCTTTATGGTGCTTACAGTAAACGATGTAACGGTATATGAAGACGGAGTTTTAACAATGTCTTTTCGTAGCGCTATGAGCGATAGTGATGCAATTTTAAAACAGAAGGAAATAGAGGTTTCAAGCGCGGATATAACTGAGGTTGTAAAAAGCGGCAGGGATATTGATATATATATCCAGCGCGCATTTGATGTCACCATTGAGGCGGACGGGGCTAGTACCACTATAAAGACCACCGCCTGCACAGTTGAGAGCGCGCTTGAAAAAGCGGGCATAACCCTTGCCGAGGCGGACAGGGTAACCCCGGATTTGGGTGAGGCGGTAACTGCCGGCAGCACCCTTACAGTCACCCGTGTGACACAGGAGACTGTCACTGTGACAGAGGCAATAGCGTACGAGACTGTGACAAAAAACAGCTCATCCCTCTATCAAGGCCAAAGCAAAGTAAGCCAGGAGGGCAAGGACGGACAAAAAGAAATAAACTACCTTGTAACCTATGAAAACGGGGTAGAGACCGGCCGTGAGCTTGTAAGCGAAACTGTGACAACTGAGAGCACGCCCAAAATAATATTAAAGGGCACAAAGCAAAAGGCGGTAGAGGTTGTCTCCAACAGCAAAACCGCGCCTACAAGCTACAAAAAGGTAATACGCATGAACGCTTCCGCCTACACTTATGGGGATGACGGCGGCAATATAACCGCCACCGGGCAGCAAACCCGGCGCGGGCTTGTAGCGGTTGACCCGGATGTGATACCGCTTGGCACCAAGCTGTATATCGAAACGGCGGACGGTAAGTATATTTACGGCACTGCCGTTGCCGCAGACACCGGCGGCGCCATTAAAGGCAATAAAATTGACCTGTTTATGGAAAGCTATCAGGAGTGTATCAACTTCGGCCGGCGGGATGTAAATGTATATATTCTGTAACAGCCTTACAAAGCAAATACAGCGCCGCGGCATATGCCGCGGCCTTTTATTATAAAATAAAGGAGTAAATAATATGGAGTATAAGTTTTTTGACAACCTGCCGCCTGAGGCCAAACAAATCCGCACCCAAGTGTTTGTAGACGAGCAGGGCTTTAAAAACGAATTTGACCATCTTGACAGCCAAAGCATACACCTTGTGATATACCAAAACGGCAAGCCCGCCGCCACCGGCCGCCTGTACAGCGACAATACCGGCTTTCACATCGGCCGCATTGCAGTAAAAAAGCAGTACCGCGGCCTTGGCCTTGGCGCAAAGGTAATAAGCCTTTTAGAGCAAAAGGCAAAAGCGAATAGCGCCGTACATACCCCAAAAACACTTTTTGTAAGCGCCCAGGTAAGGGTAAAGGACTTTTATAAAAAGCAGGGCTTTACGCCAGAAGGCGGCGAGTACGCCGATGAGGGCGTGCCACATATAAAAATGTATAAAAAAATCTAGTAGCTTTAAGCGCCATAGCATGCATTTGCTTTGGCGCTATTTTTCTCAATTCACCATAGTCCCCGCTGCGGCATACTATAAAAATTGAAAGAGAGTTGATTATCATGCGCTGCACAATAGGAGTTTTGGGCGGGGATATGCGCCAAAAAATGCTTTATAAGGCACTTGTAAGTGAGGGGTATAACTGCCTGCTTTTTGGTTTTGAGGAGTATAATACCAAGCTTGATAAAATCCTAAGCCAAAGCGATATAATAGTTTTGCCGCTGCCAGTAAGCGAGGACGGCATAAACCTTTTTGCGCCTTTTTGGGCACAAAAGGCACCGCTGTTTGATATATTCAGGCAACTTTCTGCTGACAAACTTGTGCTGGGCGGGCGTGTGAGCGACCAGGTTAAAAAACTTGCCGGCCGTTTTGATATAAATATCTGCGACTACTTTTTAAGAGAGGAAATGACTGTTAAAAATATTGTTCCAACAGTCGAGGGTGCTCTTGCCATCGCAATTAGCGAGACTGACTTTACCCTCCACAAAAGCAACTGCCTTGTTTTGGGCTATGGCAGGCTGGGGCGGGTGCTGTCAGAAAAGCTAAGCTGCCTTGGCGCAAATGTAACGGTCATGGCCCGTTCACAAAAGGACTTGGCCTGGTGCAGCGTATGCGGATACACCGGGGTAAAACCCAGCGGCCTAAGAGAGGTGCTAAGGGAGCAGAATATAATATTTAATACCGTTCCCGCGCTGATACTTAACAGCGAGCTTTTGCAGTATGTAGGCCGCGACACGCTGATAATCGACCTTGCGAGCGCGCCGGGCGGCGTGGACTACGCCCGCGCAAAAAAACTGCAGATAAAGGCGTTAACGGCGCTGTCCCTGCCCGGCAAGACTGCGCCCAAAAGCGCCGCCGAAATAATAAAAGACACCATTTTAAATATCGCAAGGGAGGAAAAGAGACTTGACTGATAAAAAGATAGGGTTTGCAATGTGCGGCTCCTTTTGCACCTTTGAGCGCACTTTAAAACAGCTTGAGCTTTTAAGCCTTGAATATAAAATCCAGCCCATTATGTCGCAAAACGCCTATACCACTGACACACGCTTTGGCAGCGCGCGCTCGTTTATCGAGCGGGTGGAGGGCATATGCGGCGCCCCGGTCTGGCACAAAATAAACGAAGTGGAGCCAATAGGCCCAAAAAAGCTTATTGACCTGCTAATAATCGCACCCTGCACCGGCAACACGCTTGCAAAGCTGGCGCTTGGCATAACCGATACCAGCGTCACCATGGCGGCAAAGGCGCACCTAAGAAACGGGCGCCCCGTACTGCTTGCGCCCGCCACTAACGACGCTTTAAGCGGCAGCGCCAAAAATATAGGCGCACTTATGAACACCCGCGGCATTTACTTTGTCCCGCTCCGCCAGGACGACCCTGAAAAGAAACACCGCTCAGTGGTTGCAGACCTTGAGCAGCTGCCCGAGTGCGCAGCACTTGCACTGGAGGGCAAGCAGAAACAGCCTATGCTGATACAGTAAACATAATAAAAGTGCGGGCCTTAAAGGCCCGCACTTAAAATCTATTCTGTAACATTTATCCGGCTTTCAATATAAAGTCCGTAGTGGTCAGAGGGCGGTATACCATCCACTGTGTCCCTTATAACATGGTATTTGTCAACCACCATAGCATCAGCGTTTACAAAGCAGTAGTCAATGCGGCGGGTTGGTTCCAGGCCATACTGCTCACTGTCCGCATTCCAGGACGGGAAGGTGTTGCCCCCCTCCACCACCGTTGCGATATGGTACGGGTCAGAAAGCACTGATGTCATGCTGGCATACGCCTCACTGTTAGGAGTTACATTATAGTCGCCGGTGGCATATATGGGTATAGTCTTGCCGTTTTGTTGGTTGTTCTCCATAAACTCGGATATATACTGCGCCATCTGCGCGCCCGCCTTGGTCTGCGCTTCAGAACTGTCATGCGAAAAGTGTGTGGTAAAATGCGCAATCTGCTCCCCTGTCTTTTTAAGCTCAAGGTGCGCGTATACAAATGTGCAGGGGTTGGTTCCACCCCAGGTCTTGCTCGCCTCAACATACGGCGTATCGCTAAGCCATATAGTCTCGCTCTTAATCTCGTCAAACTTTTTAGTCTTGTACATCAACAAATCCAGCTCGTTTGATGCTGAGCCCATATAATCATCGCCGTACCGCATAATTCCCACCTGGGTATAGCCCTTAAAATCCTCTTTCAGATACGCTTTCCAGCCCCAGGTAACCTCCTGAAATCCCATGCTGTCCGCATCGTACTTGCTGAGCACCTCTTTCATAATAGGCCTGCGGTTTTCGCCGGAGATGGGTGTGCCGTCATAATTGGGTATCAACAACTCGTCCAGTACATACTTGCCGTCCATAAGCACATTCTGGCTGATAATTTTTATCTGTGTACCCGGGCCAAACTCACTGCCCTTCTCACATCCGCACACCAATAAAAGTGCCATAAAACACAGCGCAAAAACACAAATCTTTTTTATATTAGTTTTCATATACTCCTCCGTTTAATAACATGGGCGATGATTAAATATTATATAACCGCAAGGCCTGCCTTGTCAAATAAAATATCCCCTTTATAAAATTACTAATATTTGGTTTTATTATAAAAAGTCAACATATACAATCACAAATAACTATAAAAAATCCCCTGCCTCTAAAAAAGGCAGGGGATATTATTTTGATTACTATATTAAAGTGTTAATTCTGCTTTCGATATAAAGTCCATAGTGGTCAGAGGGCGGGATGCCGTTAACAGTACCGCGGATAACCTCATACTTGTCAACCACCATTGAGGCAGCGTTTACAAAGCAGAAGTCAATGCGCCGTGTAGGCTCAATGCCGTACTCGCCCGCGTCATGATTCCAGGACGGGAAGGTGTACTCCCCAACTTTCTCATTAGCAATTGTAATCGGGTCAGTCAGTGCCTCGCACATGCTCATATAGCCTTCACTCTCAGGCAGAATATTGTAGTCACCAGTCGCATATACAGGGATTGTATGCCCGTTCTGCTGATTGTTTTCCATAAAATTAATTATGAATTCTGACATCTGGGCGCCTGCTTTTATTTGTGCCTCTTCACTGTCATGCGAGTAGTGGGTGGTAAAGTGGGCAATGTTCTCGCCCGTCTCTTTAATTTCAAGCAGCGCGTACACAAACGTACAGGGGTTTGTACCGCCCCAGGTCTTGCTCGCTTCGATATACGGGGTGTCACTAAGCCAGATAGTCTCGCTCTTTATCTCATTGAACTTATCAGTCTTGTACATCAAAAGGTCCAGCTCGTTGGAGGCGGAACCGGCGTAATTATCACCATAGCGCATGATTCCGCGCTGGGTGTAACCCGCAAAGTCCTCACCCAGCCACTCTTTCCAGCGCCAGGTAACTTCCTGGAACCCCATGCAGTCCGCATCATAAGGGGTTAAAACCTCTTTCATGATAGGCCTGCGGTTGTCCGCCTGGATGACAGTGCCCTCATAATTAATACGTGTGATTTTTTTAGTAGCGTTGTTATATCCACCATCCATAAGCACGTTCTGGCTTATGACCTTAATAACAGAACCGCTGCCCCAGGTAAGCCCCTCATCATCATCGCCGTCATTATTGCCCTGGTTGTTGTTGCTATTATTGTTATTGTTATTATTGCTGTTATTGTTGTTGTTATCGTTGTTAGTGTCGTTGTTTGTATTATTATTGTTGTCACCGGTGCTCTGGTTGTTGTCACCAGTGCTCTGGTTGTTGTTATTGCCAGTATCAGTGCTGCCGCCATTGTTGCCTGTATCGCCAGTATCGCCTGTATCACCATCATCTGGTGTGGTGGTGCCGTCATCAATCGGCTGGCCACTTTCATCAACAGTAAGGCTGCCACTCCCAGCTTCGTCCTCTAAAATAACCTGCTTTTTACAGGCCGCTGCCGCAAGCAGCAGAACAAGCGACAAAAATACAGCAATCAGTATTTTTGTATTCTTTTTCATCTTTTCACCTCATTTTAAAATATTGACATTCATACAATCTTATTATAACTGCTATATTAAATAAAGTCAATATAATAATATTGACAAATCTGATTGAAAAATATGTACAGATATGCTAAAATCAAATTATAATTTAAAGGGTGAACCGGCCCGAAGCTTTACCATGAGCGAGTTTGGAGGATTTTCGCCAAAAAGGATTGTTATAAATAAGCCCCGGGCCGGAGAAGCGGGCAATTTTTCAGCTATAGCAGGTATTTCTTTCTTGCAGTATTTTTCACCATAGCGTTCAATATTTTTTCAGCTATAGCCGAAAATATCTTTTCACCATAGCGTTCAATATTTTTTCAGCTATAACCGACAATGTCTTTTCACCATAGCGTTCAATAATTTTCAGCTATAACCGACAATATCTTTTCACCATATCATTCAATATTTTTTCAGCTATAGCCGACAACATCTTTTCAACTATAAATGTAACAAAGCACGATTTTTGTTGCAATTTAGAAAATTTTTTCGAAAGGAGGGGCTGGATATGCCAGATATATTCGTCACGGCGGACCTGCACCTGGGCAGCACCCTTTCCAGCTGCCAAAACGCCGCCACTTCACACCAAACACTGCTTTTGGCGCTTGACAGCATGCTTAAAACCGCGGCCAATAGCGGCGCGAAATACTTTATAATTGCAGGCGATATTTTTGACAGTCCTGACACCGGCGCCGGGCTGGAACAGCTTGTGATGGACAAGATAGCAGCTGCAAGCCCGATGACAGTGCTGGCGGTGGCCGGCAACCATGACCCGTATGACTTAAGCCTATTTTTTAAGCTCAAACGGCCGGACAACCTTGTGGTTTTTGATGACAGCTTTACGCGCTATGAAGGCGAAACCGCTGTCTTTTACGGCGTTTCCTGCTATGAGGGCAAAATCTGCGGCCTTGTCAGGCCGGCGGATGACGGTAAAAAGGCGCGAATACTGATAGCCCATGGCGAGCTGGACGGGGCGGATGACAGGTTTTACCCCATCCCCTCCCGCCAGATAATTGAGTGCGGGTATGACTACGCTGTGTTGGGGCATATCCACGCACGGGGTGAGCACATCCTTGCAAACGGAACAAAAGTGCTTTGCCCCGGCATCCCGGTCGGCCGCGGGTATGACGAGGCGGGGGTAAAAGGCTTTTACAGCCTTAAACTAAGCGGCCGCACCATAGCCTCTGAATTTATACCAATTGACTGCCACCGATATTATAACCTTGAGCTGGATATAACCGGCGCCAAAAGCACCGCCGAGGTAACTGACGCTGTGCGCAAAACTGTTCTGGAATGCGGGGGCAACTGCTCGGTCCGCCTTACGCTTACAGGGTTTGTTGTGCCTGGGCTTCAGCTGGATGCGCAGGCGGTCTTGGCCGCTGCGCTCACCCCTACGCTAAAGCAGGTAAAAGACCTTACAAAGCTTGACCCTGCATCGCTTTGCGCCAATTCTGACACGCTTTCGGGCCGGTACTGTGCACTGCTGCTGGAAAAGCGTGCCGCCGCCACACCCGACCAGTGCGAGATTATAGACAAGGCGCTAAAGCTTGGGCTGGACGCGCTTAGCTAGAAAGGACTGTATATGTACATAAAACGGCTTACAATTGAAAGCTTTGGAAAGCTTGGCGGACAGAGCTTTGAGTTTGAAAAGGGGCTTAATTTATTTGTACGCCCTAACGAGTACGGCAAAAGCACCATCCTGCACTTTATCGCGTTTGTGCTTTACGGCTTTTCAAAAAGCCGGCGTAAGGACGCCTCAGCTGAGACCGAGCCGCTCATCCGTTACATGCCGCACTCCGGCGCGGGCTATATCGCCGGAAAGCTGGAGCTTAAGTGCGGTGACCAAATTTTAAGCGTATGGCGCAGGCAGGACGCTAGTGCAAAAGGCGGCTTTGAAGTGCGGGATTTAGACACCGGCGCACCGGTTGACACCGGCGGCAAAAGCCCGGGCGAGTACCTGTTCGGTGTGGACTATGACACATTTTTAAAAACATTTTTAAGCCATCAGCAAAACGCCGCCACTGGCAGGACCGAGTCGCTGGAGCAAAAGCTTTTAAACCTTGTCACCACCGGTGATGAGTCGGTGTCCTACCAGCGCGCGCTGGACAAACTGCATGCACAAAAACGGCAGTACCAGCACGCCGGGCGCATGAGCGGCCCGATCTTTACACTTCAAAAAGAGCTGAGCGAAAAGCGCGCAGACCTTAGCATTGCAGCCGAGCGGCATAATAGTTTGCATTCCACTGCAAAAGAGACGGATGAGATAAAAAAAGAACTGACCGGCCTGGATAAAAAAATTGCTTTATTTGAGTCCCAAAAACCGCTTGCAAAGGCATATGATGCAAAACAGCTGCTTTTATCAATATCCGAGCTGGATAAAAAAATAGAGAAAATAGAAGGCCTAAGCGCACCGGTTGACATCCCAACAGAGGCAGAGGCGGAAAGCTTTTTAAACGCTTACGCCGACATTTACAAAGCGGGCCAGCTCAAAACCGAACTTGAAAGCCAGCTTGAAAGCACACATAAAAAGATAAGGCAGACAAAGCCTGTTAAAATTCTGATACTGGCATTTTTCGCGCTGGCTTTGATTTTAAGCGCTGGCGCCATGCTTTGGTCAGGCATAGCCTGGCTGATTATACCCACTTTGCTTGCAGCAGTGGGAGTTATTGCGTGTGTAATACTATTTGTTACAGACGCCGGTAAATTAAAAGCGCTTACCACGCAGCTGGATGAGCTTAAGACTAGCGTAGGCCCTGCCGCAGGCATTGCCATGTCTGCCAAGCAGAAGTATAATGTCTCAAACCGGGCCGAGCTGATACAGCTTATAGAAAAAGGCGCCGGCATAGACCAGCTTAAAATACGAAAGCAGGAGCTTGCGCGGCAGAAAGCCAAGCTTTTGGGAGGCACTACAATTTCGGAGCTTGAGGCAGCGGCGCAAAACGCGCCGGCAGATGGGCCGGGGCTTAACCAGCTCAACAGCAGCCTAAGTGAGCTGTACGCAAAGCGCACCCAGCTAAGCGAAAAGCTTGAAAAAACGATGGCAGTTTTAAGTGAGCTTAAAAGCCTTGAAAGCACCCTCCAGTCCCTCACAAAAGAGATACCTGAAGCTGAGCAAAGGCTGCGCCAAATGCAATTTGATAACAGCGCGCTTACGCTTGCCATTCAGTGCCTGGAGCAGGCGCACAGTGAGTTTAGCCGCGCCTTTTCGCCGATTGTGTCCGGCCCGGCATCAAAACTGCTGTCTACGATTACAGGCGGCAAGCTCTGTAAGCTGACGCTGGACAGTGACTTTGTAATCCGCGCCGGTAATGAGGATGAGCTTTATGAGCTGGGCTACCTCTCGGCCGGCACCAAAGACGCAGTCTACCTTGCGCTGAGGGTGGCGCTGTGCGACCTTTTGAGCGAGAAAAAGTCGCTGCCGCTTTTTTTGGACGAGCCGTTTAGCGCTTTTGACGATACACGGTATAAAAACGCGCTGGATATACTAAAAACTCTTTCTAAAGACCGGCAGATAATAGTAATGTGCGCGACAGAAAGATAAAATAATAGCACTACGGGAAAAATAAAATAATATACATGCACATGATACTCAGATATTAATTAAGTCCCGATTCTTTTGTATGTTCCCGCCCCCACAGGGGGGCGGGAACATATGAACTTTAAAGAACAATTAAAAATTGGGGATTAATTAAAACATTTTCCGGCTTAAATTTAAATTTGACAAAAAGGAATGTCTGTGATATACTCTGCATATTGTTTTAAGGAGGTTTTATTGTCGCGGCACGGCCGGGGGCCGGGCTTGTATCCAAAAGCGCCAGACCTGAAATTTATATTTATCAGGTTAACGAGGTGAGGGACAATCGAAATTTTCGGCGGATATCTCTCCGGCGGCAAGATAGCTTGCCTGTCGTAAGGCTGTGTACAAAATAACAGGTGACTGTAAACAAAAACACAGCTATTATTCATTAAATCAGTAAATAATTTATTAGTAGCAAACACACATAAAACTAAATACACACACTTAAAAAGGGCGGGCCGCCAAAACCCCGCCCTTTTTTATTTTGCTTAATCCCCCTCCCTGGCTCATTTACTGCCCAACTTTCACGCTAAGCTTAACTACTTCCGCTCTTTTACCGCCCGCTCCCATACTAAGCTTAACTACTCCCGCTCTTTTACCACCCGCTTCCACGCTAAGCTTAACTACTCCTGCTCTTTTACTGCCCGCTCTCACGCTAAACTTAACTACTTCCGCTCTTTTACCGCCCGCTCCCACGCTAAACTTAACTCCTCCTGCTCTTTTACCGCCCCGCTTCCACAATAAGCTTAACTCCTCCTGCTCTTTTATCGCCCCGCTTCCACAATAAGCTTAACTCCTCCCGCTCTTTTACCGCCCCGCTTCCACACTAAGCTTAACTACTCCCGCTCTTTTACCACAACACTCTCGCACCTAGTATCCACTCCCGCTTATTTACTTTTCCCCACTCTGCTTTCCTTTACAAAATCCCAGTTTGACAAGCGGGCGAAACTAAGCTACAATAAACACTAGCAATTAAAAGGGCGGTATTTATGAATAAAAATGAGCAATTAGAGGTAATAATTGAAGGCTATTCGTTTGACGGGTACGGTGTCTGTAAGCCAGGCGGCTATGTGCTGTTTGTACCGGGTGCTATAAAGGGTGAACGGCTAAAGGTCAAAGTACTAAAAGCCGCAAAAAACTATGGCTATGCCAAGATAATAGATATCATAACCCCCTCTCCTGAAAGGATAGCCCCCCTTTGCTCTGACTGTGATAAATGCGGCGGCTGCCAGTTTTGGCATATGACCTACACAGCCGAGCTTGAACTTAAAAAAGAGCTGGTAAACGGCCTTTTTGAACGCGCAGGCTTTGGCCGGCCGATAGATACAGTGCTGTCAGGCGGTGTTATACAGGGCTATCGTAACAAGGCCCAGTACCCTATCCGGCTGGAGGGTGAAAAGGCAAAAATCGGGTTTTTTGCGCCGCACAGCCATAGGATTGTGGAGTGCCGCTGCCTAATCCAGCCCCCGCAGTTTGAAGGGCTGCGCCATGAACTCATGCAGTTTCTAACCCGGTATAACATCCCCGCCTTTAATGAAGCCGAATATACCGGCATAGCGCGCGGGCTGTACCTGCGCCAGAGCGCTGACGGCAACAGCGTAATGGCGGCGCTTATTGTAAACGGCAGCAATTTTAAATACGAACGCCAGCTGGTAAACTGCCTTACCAACTACTCGGAAAATGTCAAAACCGTGCTGATAAACTTTAACAGCAGCCGTTCAAACAGCGTGTTAAGCCCGCATTTTAAAACCCTTTTGGGGGACGGCAGCATAACTGACACACTGCTTAATAAACGCATCACCTTTGGCGCCGGCTGCTTTTACCAGATAAACCACGCCGCCTGTGAGATTTTGTATAAAAAATCGTCCCAGTTTTTGGGCGAGCACGCTTTTGGAAAGGTGCTGGACCTGTTTTGCGGCGTTGGCAGTATCGGAATCTGCACCGCTCCCAACGCTAAGCAGCTTATCGGCGCTGAAAGCGTTGAAAGCTCTGTTAACTACGCACGCATAAACGCAAAACAAAACGGACTTAAAAACGCAAGCTTTATCCATACCAGAGTGGAAAATGCATCGTCACTTAAAGAGGCCGCGCCGGACGCTGTGATAGTTGACCCGCCCCGCGCCGGCCTTCACCAAAACGCTATAAAACTGCTGATGGAGATAATGCCAAAAACAATAGTGTATATCTCCTGCAACCCCGTCACCCTCTGCCGTGACCTTGCAGCAATGAGTGAACGCTACAATATAGCAAATGCCGCCGCAGTGGATATGTTCCCCCGCACAAGCCACGTTGAGACAATAGTGTTGCTGCAAAGAAAAGCATAGTAATTATAAACAGCACTGTATAAACAGTGCTGTTTTTTATTAGCTTTCCACAAAGACCTGCACTTCATAATTCCAGTGCAAAATGCCCGATACGATAATTAGCCAAACTGTAAATGTTGGTTTTGCACCATATTTTGTTTGGGCTATACGCATCACCTCATTTAATACCTGCTCCCGGTTTTCTTCGGTACAATTAGCGCATAGGTATTTCCCTTTTGGTAACACCTTTAACCCGCCAATCTGCGCGTAACGGGTACAGACGGCAAACAGCCTTGATAAACCGTTTTCAGTATAGATGCCGGCTAAATCCTCAAAATCAAACTGGTCTTTCAACTCAGGCGTAATTCTATCATAGAAATGGCTTAGATAATTCCAAAGATTGTCAAGGGTTGGCACTTCCAATGTATCTGAAAGCAGTATAACCCGCTCTGGTAAATCCTTTATAATGATACCATAATCATATTTGTGCATCTGAAGTTTTCTTTCATAGTCAGCTTTAGCCAACTGAATTTTTGATTTACTGTACTGGAGCGCCGTTATTTTATCATTGGCCTTTTTTTCTGCCTGCGCTAAAAATTCCACAATTTTTTCAAGGTCGTCATATTCTAAAACCTTTTTTATCTCCTTTAGTGGTAAATCCATAAGCTGCAAAGCCCGCACCGTATTCAGCCGGACAATGTCTTGTTCGGTATAATAACGGTAACTGGTCCATTCATCCTTTTTGCTTGGCTTTACAAGCCCGATCCGGTCGTAATGCCGCAGCGTTTCGCTGGTTGTATGGGCAGCCCTTGCAGCCTCCCCAATTGAAAAAAATTTTTTCATTTTTATTTTCTCCTATTGACTTTTGTGTTACACAAAGGTTTATAATCATTTTAGCATAAGATATAGCGATAATGCAAATAAAATTAATGGAGGAATCACTATGAAAAAAATCATATCACTTATATTATGTCTTTTATTAGGCAGTTTCATTTTGACTGGCTGCTCAAGCAGCAGCGAGCCGTTTGAGCAAAAAAGCTATAGCCCAGATACACAGATTAAAGAAATTAACCTTGATGTACAGGATAGAGAAATTGAGGTATCGTTGTCTAATGACCAACAAGTCCATATTCAATATTATGAAAATAATAAAGAGTATTACGATATTATAGTTTCAAATGAAAATGTGCTGACCATGACCAGCGCAAGCAATAAGGAATGGACGGATTATATTGGCGTAAAGCCCTCCGATGAGGATCGTAAAATCTCGATACAGGTACCAAACGCACTTTTGGAAAGCCTTAAACTGTCCACAACAAACGAGGATATAACACTTTCTGAGTTGGCTGTAACAGGGAGTATAAGCCTTTCCTCTAATAACGGAGATATTATCTTTGGAGACTTAGATGTCGGAAACTCAATGACCTTAAATGTCAAAAACGGGGATATTACCGGCGAGATTGTAGGCAGCTATGATGACTTTTCTATTCAGTCTACCATAAAAAAAGGTGAGAGCAATCTGCCAAATAAAGACGGCGGCGGAAAAACACTAAATGTGTCTGCCAATAACGGTAATGTTGATGTTGAGTTTGTAAAAACAACGCCTGCGGGTTAAAACCTGCAGGCGTTTGCCTATTATTTTATGTCACTTTGATAATATTGCTCTAAGCCCTTAACTGCTGAAGCTACTGCTAGATAATCGTTGCTTAGCACCGTGTCAATCCCCATATTAAAATACTCAAGCGCCTCCTTTGGGTCATCCGCCCAAAACAGGTTGCATACAATGCCGTGGCTGTGCGCCTTGTCAATCATCTGCTTATTAAAGTACGGCTTAAAAAACTGTAGCTTGTTACACCCGCACTCAATTGCGCGCTCAACAATGTCCCAGCGGCTTTTGCCGGCGCCCATGCACCGCCTAAGGTGCGGCGCCACTTTTGCTATCAGCTTGTGCACCCCAACATCACTGCTCATAATATAGACTGTGTTATTGCAGTCATACCTCTCAATAAGCGACGCTATTTCTAAAGCATCCTTTTTAGTAAACTGGTCACCCTCCGGCTTTAAGTGTATGTTCATAATCACCTGCCCTGCAAACCTTTTTAAAATATCGTCAAAGCTTGCAATACTAAGCCCTTTAAACTGCTCTGAAAACTTACAGCCAAAATCAAAGCCCTTAAGCTCATTTAAAGTGTATTGGCCAACACTTCCGGTAGCGTTTGACACCCTGTCAAGGCTTTTGTCATGCACCGACACAAAAACATTGTCCGAAGTCTTATACAAATCAAACTCAATTTCCGGCGCACCCAGTGCGACAGCCGCGCCAAAGGCCGGCATTGTGTTTTCCGGCAGCGCGCTGCTCAAGCCGCGGTGTGCACACACCCTGGGGTAGGGATAGTTTTCATCCGGCGCAATCATTGCACTGCCGCCGTTTCTGTACAGCCACGGCCTGCGGCCTTGCTCTATGTACTCATAATGCGATTTTAGCGCGCCATTATAGCCTGCCGGCTTATAGTACTTGGCCTTGGGGTCAATCTCAGCTGTTGCAATGCCTTCCTTACTCTCCATATTTAAAATCATTTTCCCATCCGGCCCAACAACCATGCTGCATCCGCCCACCTTGCTTCCTTCGCCCAGCGTGACTGATGAGCGCACTAAATAGGCGTTTGTGTTGTAGCACAAAAACCTGCCTATAATCTCAAGCGCGTCCTTTGTGTCAGTGCGCTGGTGAGAGGCGCCGATTATAACATCCACCTTCTGCCGTGCCAGCTTTGCAAACGCCTCATAAAAATAAAAATCATAGCAGGTCATAAACCCAAAGCGCACACCCATTATATCAACAACATACGGCTCGCTGTACTCATAGCTGTACCCCACGTCCATACCGCGCCCGCCCCATGCCGCGGGCCGCGCTTCACCGGGTGCCGGGTGTGCCTTAAAATACTTTGAGATTATACGTCCCTTGCTGTCAATGCCATAGGTGGTGTTGCGGTACCCGCTTTCAGTCTTAAATGAGGCGTTAACAAACACAAGCGCCCCGCATCGCACCGCAGTTTTTGCCGCCTTGTCCAAAATAATGCTGTTGTATTTTTGCACACTTTTGTCAAACTCGGCCTTGGTCGCAGCATACGCCATAACATCGCTGTACTCCGGCAAAACTATTAAATCCATGCTCTCATCACATCTGTCAATCAGCTTTAAAAACCGCTCAAAACAGTTTTCGGTCTCATCATACTCAAACGAATAATACGGCTGCACAACACAAACTTTCATATAATCACCCAATCTTTCATTTTGTAATTATATACCCTTTGGCCGCATAAGTAAAGAATTTTTAGCACTGACACTGCATAGTAATTTATGTAGGGGTGAGATAAATTGGTCTTATTACTTAAAGGCAAAAAACTAAGGCGGTATGCCGCGGCCGCGGCTGCTGTAGCCATACTTGTCTCATGCATATTTCTAGCGTATGACGCCCGCCGCATCGCAGCCGACGCAAGTTATATAAAGTGGGTGGATTTCACCCCCAGCTATGAAGTTATGCGCCAGGCACTAAACATAGATATCCAAAGCCATGAAACCGACACCCCCGTAAGCTGGATAGAGCTTTTGGCCTATGCCGCCGCCAAAAACGGCGGAAATTTTAAAAACAGCAGTGATTCAAATATAACAAAACTGTATGAGCGCATAAAAAACGGCGAGGATATAGAGGTCATCACCGCCGACCTAAAATACTATAACTATTATTATAAGGCGTACAGCGCTGTGCTTAAGGAGTATGTGGGGTATACAGAGACTGAAAGCGGGCCGGTCTACGGCCTTAAAGTGTACTCTCCCATTGCGGCAGGGTATTACTACTCACACTATGACGATTTTGGCGCCTCCCGCAGCTACGGCTATAAGCGAAGGCACCTGGGGCATGATATGATGGGCTCAGTCGGCACGCCGATAGTGGCGGTTGAAGGCGGTGTTGTTGAAGCGCTGGGCTGGAACCAGTACGGCGGCTGGCGGATTGGAATCCGTTCTTTTGACAACCAGCGGTATTACTACTATGCCCACCTGCGCAAAAACTCGCCATATGCCGAAGGCCTAAAACAGGGCGATACAGTAGAGGCCGGCCAGCTTATAGGCTACCTTGGCATGACCGGCTACTCCGCAAACGAAAATGTAAATAATATAAACACCCCGCACCTGCATTTTGGCATCCAGCTAATTTTTGATGAAAGTCAAAAAGACGGCGTAAACCAAATCTGGATAGACGTGTATGATATAGTCCGCCTTTTGGAGCGCTCAAAAAGCAAAGTAAATAACTAAACCCCTCCTAATGGGACGGCACAAAGCCGTCCCTCTCTGTTTTCTTTTTGCTTATAAGTTATACTTGAAAATAATTTAAATATGAGTTATAATGATTGTCGTAAAAAGAAAATAATAGTAACTTTTTTCAGGGGAAGGAGTAAAGCAATGAACTATTCGCATGAAGTTACGGCGATGTGCAAAGTCGCCAAAGGCCCGCACCATGGCCCTGCCCCAATACCAGAGGAGGGCAAGTGGGTAAAGGCCACCCAGATAAGCGATATCAGCGGCCTTAGCCACGGTATCGGCTGGTGCGCGCCGCAGCAAGGCTGCTGCAAACTGACCTTAAACGTTAAAAACGGTATTATTGAGGAGGCGCTGGTAGAAACACTTGGGTGCTCCGGCATGACCCACTCGGCCGCCATGGCGGGCGAAATCCTGCAGGGTAAGACCATCCTTGAAGCGCTTAATACCGACCTTGTGTGTGACGCTATCAATGTCGCCATGCGCGAGATTTTCAAGCAATTGGTATACGGCCGCACACAGACCGCCTTTTCAGAAGACGGGCTGCCGATAGGCGCCGGGCTTGAAGACCTTGGCAAAGGCCTGCGCTCACAGGTCGGCACCATTTTTGCCACAAACGCAAAGGGCGTGCGCTATCTTGAGATGGCAGAGGGGTACATACTAAGCGTCGGCCTGGATAAGAACAACGAATGTATCGGATACAAGTTTGTTCACCTGGGCAAAATGATGGACATGATCCGCAAAGGGGCAGACCCCAAGGACGCGTATGAGAAAAACATTGGCGTATACGGCCGCTATGACGAGGCGGTAAAGTATATCGACCCGCGTGCAGAATAGGAAAGGGGGACAAAAAACATGGCCAATTTTGAAGGATATGAAAGACGAATCAAAAAAATAACGCCTGTACTGGAGCAGTACGGCTTTAAAAGCTTGGACGATGCAAGTGCATACTGCACTGAGCGCGGCATTGATGTTGCGGCGATTGTAAAGGGCGTGCAGCCCATTGCGTTTGAAAACGCGGTCTGGGCGTACACTTTGGGCTGCGCAATCGCGCTTAAAAGCGGCGTCAAAACCGCAGCGGAGGCAGCGGCCGAAATCGGCAAGGGCCTGCAGGCGTTCTGCATCCCCGGCTCAGTTGCTGAAACCCGCAATGTGGGCCTGGGCCACGGCAACCTTGGCGCAATGCTGCTAAAAGACAGCACAAAATGCTTCTGCTTTCTGGCAGGGCATGAGTCCTTTGCGGCGGCTGAGGGCGCAATAGGCATCGCGCGCACTGCAAACAAAGTCCGCAAAACCCCGCTCAAGGTCATACTCAACGGCCTGGGTAAGGACGCGGCGTATATCATCTCACGCATAAACGGCTTTACATATGTTGAGACCGATTATGACTTTTACACCAGCGAGCTTAAAATTGTGCGCACCATCCCCTACTCGGACGGGGAAAAGGCAAAGGTATTGTGCTACGGCGCAAATGACGTGCTGGAGGGTGTTGCAATCATGAAGCATGAGAATGTGGATGTGTCTATCACCGGCAACTCCACCAACCCCACCCGCTTCCAGCACCTGGTGGCTGGCACATATAAGAAATGGGCGATAGAAAACGGCAAAAACTACTTTTCAGTTGCCTCAGGCGGCGGCACTGGCAGGACCCTGCACCCGGACAATATGGCGGCAGGCCCTGCTTCCTACGGCCTTACCGACTCAATGGGCCGCATGCATGGTGACGCTCAGTTTGCAGGTTCATCATCTGTTCCTGCTCACGTTGAAATGATGGGCCTTATCGGCATGGGCAACAACCCCATGGTGGGTGCAACAGTTGCTTGCGCTGT
>ERZ826242.300-NODE-300-length-76041-cov-17.563406_pt1 | contig 76041 bp, 67 predicted proteins | sample MGYA00519871_ERZ826242 | MGnify/ENA primary metagenome ERZ826242 (study PRJEB31778, sample SAMEA3449226) | human gut metagenome | biome: human gut; feature: human-associated habitat; material: faeces | place: United Kingdom | collected 2010/2012 ... | reverse complement strand
CAACCAGAAAGGGGCTGGCCGCTATCTACCGACAGGAAATCATTCAGGATGTGACATTGTTTACATTGATGCTATTATAAAAGTGGACACGGAAGGGTAGAAAAAAGCCTGTCTCTGGGCTGGGAATCCAAGGTTCCCGGGCTGCTGGAGCAGGCCGGACTCAAGTAAACTGCCGATAACAAAGCTGCCGCCGCTGCGTACCTGTGGTACGCAGCGGCGGCTTTTTACTGTCTGCTTCAGTCAGGGCCGGAAGCAACATGAAATCCTGCGCAAAAAGGCAAATTATTGCAGGAGCACAGGGGCGTGCTTGTTGGATTTGCACAAAAAGTTGCGCAAAACTTTGGCGCAGAAAGGTTTAGAAACCGGTTGACAAGAGGGAACGATTTCCTTATTATAAAAAACAGGATACTAAACCGTTTTACGAAACCGATTTATTAAACTCTGGGAAGGAGACAATGTATGCCTGTATATGATGTGATCAAATCCTACAAGAAAACGCCGGAGGATATCGTTCAGCGCTACGCCAAGCTGGAGGAGAGCGCGTCGATCAACGAGTCCATGCCCAACAAGGACGGCGCGTTGAGCTCCCGCATCAAGGCGGTCTGGCCGGGAATCCGGATGTGCGGCACGGCGATGACGGTACAGTGCGGCATCGGCGACAACGTGATGCTGCACAAGGCCATCTCAATGGCTGGCCCCGGCGATGTGCTGATGGTCACAAACGGCGATTTTGACGAGGGCGGCGGCATGTTCGGCGGCATGATGGCCGCGTCGCTGAAATCCCGCGGCGCAGCCGGACTCGTGATCGAGGGCGCCTGCCGCGACACGGTTCTGATCCGGAAGCTGCAATTCCCCGTATTTTCCAGAAACGTCTGCATCAAGGCCACCACCAAGCTCTGCCCCGGCCGGATCAATCACCCCATTGTAATCGGCGGCGTGCAGGTAAAGCCGGGCGATCTGGTATTCGGCGATGACGACAGCGTTGTGGTGGTTCCCCGCGAGATGGCGAAGGACGTCCTCAAGGTGGCGGAACAGCGGGAGGCCAACGAGGAGCTCCTGCTGCAACGTATTCTGAAGGGTGAGACCACTACATTTGAAATGTTCCGCGCAAACTACGAGCGGCTCAATCTCAGAGAAGAGGCCGATGTAAACTAATTGATGGGAGGAACGCTGTTATGAAGATCACAAAAGTAACCCCGTATCCGTTTTTCGCGGGCCCGAAGAACCTGATGCTCTGCCGCGTGGACACCGACGAGGGCGTCTATGGCTGGGGCGAGGCCTATGTGGTGCAGGGCAAGGAAAAGGCGGTGCAGATCTATATTGAGGCCATGGCCCCCTATATGATCGGCCGCAGTCCCTTTGAGATCAAGCACTCGGCCACGGCAATGTTTGACGACTTCGCCATCCGCCGCAGCAGCTGCGATTTCTTCGCCGCGTGGAGCGCCATCGAGCTGGCCATGTGGGACATTGCCGGCAAGGTGTGCGGGCAGCCCGTCTATAACCTGCTGGGCGGCCCCTGCCGTGAGAAGATCCGCCTGTACGCCAACGGCTGGTGGGGCGGCGCAAAAAATATCGACGAGACGGTGGAGCGCGCGCTGGCGGTGAAGGCCAAGGGCTTCACCGCCATGAAATGGGATCCCTTCCAGGGCTACTGGCGCAACTACATCACCCAGGCGCAGGAGGACTACGCAGTGGAGTGCGTCAAGGCGGTGCGCGAGGCCGTCGGCCCCGACGTGGATCTGCTGGTGGAGGTACACCGCAGACTCTCCCCGTGGCACGCCGCCCACTTCTCCGAGCGGATTCAGGAATACAATCCCTTCTGGGTTGAGGAACCCTGTCTGGCCGACAACCTGGATCTTATCGTGGAGGCGAAGAAGGGCATCAAGGCCCCGGTAGTCACCGGCGAGACCCTGTACAGCAAGGAGGACTTCGTTCCCCTGTTTGAAAAGCACGCCGCGGAGATCATTAATCCCGATATCTGCGTCAGCGGTATCATCGGCATGCGGGAGATCGCCGCCATGGCGGAGCCTCACAGCGTACTGGTCAGCCCCCACAACTTCAACAGCAATGTGGTGGGTCTGGCGGCAATGATCCACCTCTCGGCGGCGATCCCCAACTTCCTGATCGGCGAGATGTTCCTGACGGTGGACGAGGCCTCCCGCGAGATCGCCGTGACGCCCTTTGAGGTGAAGAACGGCTTCGTGGAGCTGCCTACCGCGCCCGGTCTCGGCATTGATATCGACATGGACAAGCTGGCCCAGCGCCCCTATAAGTTCTTCGAGCGGAAATTCCCCTTCAAGGGCGCCTGCGACTACCGCGACGAATTCCCCAAGGAGCAGTAAGGAAAAGAGGGTGCTATCATGCCGAATTTCGACAATATGCATGCCATCGACAGCGTTATCGGCGGCGTGACCATTCCCCGCTTTCTGCGCGTCCGGCAGCATTTCAGCAGCCGGGAGGTGACCGATGTCGGCGCTGAGATCCGTCACAGCATGGAGGAGCGGCAGCTCTACGGCACCATCAAGCCCGGCAGCCGGGTGGTGATCGCCGTGGGAAGCCGGCAGATCGCCAACCTCGCCGTGATGGTGAAGGAGCTGGTGGACATTGTGAAGGAGCGGCAGGCCCACCCCTTCATCATGCCGGCCATGGGAAGCCACGGCGGCGCCACAGCGGAGGGACAGGCGGAAATTCTGGATACCTTCGGCGTCAACGAGGCCGCCATGGGTGCGCCGATCCTTTCCGCCATGGAGGTCTCCCACATCGGCGACTCCGAAAACGGCGATCCCGTCTGGGTGGCGTCCCATTTGCTTCAAGCGGACGCCGTCATTATCGTCAACCGCGTAAAGCCCCACCCTGCCTTCAGCGGCCCCATTGAAAGCGGCATCACCAAAATGTCTGTTATCGGTCTCGGCAAGCAGAAGGGCGCGGAATACTGCCACCAGAAGGGACTGGACGGCTTCAGCAGCAGATTACAGGTCATGAGCCGCGTGGTTTTCCGGAAGCTTCCCATCATTTTCGGTGTCGCCATTCTGGAGAACCCCTACGACAGAACCGCCGAGATCCACTGCATCCCCGCGGATCAGGTGGCGGCGGAGGAGCCGAAGCTTCTGGAGCGCGCACGGCAGTATATGCCCCAGATCCTTCTGGACAGGCTGGACGTGCTCATCGTTGACGAGATCGGCAAAAACATCAGCGGAACGGGCGCCGATCCCAACGTCATGTGCCGGTTCACCTCCCCCTATAAGACGTCCGACCGGACGCCGCCCACCCGCATCGTCATGCGGGATCTCACCCCGGAGACACACGGCGCGGCGGCAGGCATGGGACAGGCGGATTTCATTACGAGAAGGCTCTACGAACAGATCGATTACGGAAAGATCTACGTGAACAGCCTGACCTCTACGCTGCTCCAGAACAGCTTTACCCCGCTCATCATGCCCAACGACGAAGCGGCCATCAAGGCCGCCATCAAGACCTGCTGCCGTACCGATCTGGAGAATGTACGGATCGTCCGCATCAAAAACACATTGGAGATCGGCACCATTTTGGTCAGCGAAGCCATGCTGCCGGAGGTCGAAAACACCCCCGCCTTCGATATCCTCTCGCAGCCCTTTGCGCTCCGGTTTGACGAAAACGGTGAATTGATCGAAGCCCCGGAAAAGGAGGTCATACATGCTTAGCGAAAAAAAGTTTTACACGTTTTTCCCCGAAGCCAAGCTCATCAAGGACGAAGCGCTGCGGCAGAAAAGCTTTGAAGCCTTTGCCGACGCGGCGGAGCTGGGCGGCTGGACGGAGGACACCATCGAGCGCTGTCCCAGCGCCGTGGCGGAATTTGTGGACTCCCCCGCTACCCAGATCCGGCATTTGCAGGACAGCATCCGGCTCTCGCTGATGATCGGGACATACCTGAAGGAGCATTACGGCACGTACATCGACTTCAACATGGACTACGTGCTGGCCGGTGCGCTCCTGCACGATCTGGGCAAGTTCACCGAGTACGCGGTGGATGACAACGGCAAGCCCTACATTACCGAAAACGGCCGCTATCTGCGGCATCCTCTGGCCGGGGCCATCATCGCCGCCAAGCACGGTCTGCCGAAGGAGCTGATCCATCTGGTCGCGACCCACTCCTTCGAGGGCGAAAAATCCTACAAAACGGTGGAGCATTTCATCGTAAAGACCAGCGAGGGGCTTGCGCAGAAGTTCCTGAGCTTCAAATTCGGCGCGGACGGCTTCCGCCCCATGTCCTACTGACGCGCCGGACAAACCGCAGATAAAATCCAGCGGCGCTGGAGTTTATAAACAACAAATTTGGTATAGGAGATAGAAAAATGAAAAAGAGAATGTTGGCGTTTTTTCTTGCACTCGTAATGGCTTTCGGGCTGCTTTCCGGCTGCGGAAGCAAGCCCGCCGCAAACGGCGGCGACGGTAACGGCGCCGAGGATCTTTCCGGCATCAGCGAGAGAACCATTCAGATCGGCCACGTCAGTGGTGTGGCGGAGAGCGACAAGTATCAGAAGTTCGCCACACTGTTTGCCGACAAGGTGGCCACCTACTCCGACGGTAAGATCAAGATCGAGATCGTGGGCTCCTCCGGTCTTGGCGGCGAGCGCGACATGCTGGAGGGCATGAGTCTGGGCACCATCGACATGGCGATCCTGACCAACTCCACGCTGTGCCAGTTTATCGAGGAATTCATGATCCTTGAGCTCCCCTACCTGTTCAGCGACCGCTACGCTGCCAACGAGTTCTTTACCAACAGCGACCTGCTGGACGATCTTGACGCGCAGCTGAAGGAGCAGAACAACTGCGTCGTCCTTTCCCGCGGCGAATGCGGCCTGCGGCACTCCGTCAACAACGATCACCCCTACAACACGGTCAGCGATCTCCGCGGCGTCAAGATGCGCACCATGGAGAGTGAGATGCCCCTCGCCATCTTCCAGGCCTTCGGTGCCAACCCCACTCCCATGGCATGGTCCGACTGCTTCACCGCTGTTCAGCAGGGTGCGCTGGACGCTGTTGAGATCCCCATCAACTCCATCTACTCCGACGGCTACTATGAGATCTGCAAGTACATCAGCCTTACCGGCCACCAGTACGCCACCAGCCTGATGTGCATGTCCACGTACCTGTGGGACGAGCTGAACGACGCCGAGAAGGAGATCTTCTCCAAGGCTGCCACCGAGGCCGCGCAGGAGCAGATCGCGTTCCTGGACGCCTGCGAGGCCGATATGCTGCAGAGCATGAAGGACTACGGCTGCGAGGTGAACACCCCCGATCTGGAGAGCTTCAAGGCTGCCGCCGAGACGGTGTATGAGCACTATCGCGACTACTTCGGCGCGGAGGTCTTTGATCCCATCGTGAACGCCGCCAAGGCCATTTCCGAATAACCTCCTCGCTTATCTCCACAGCGTGTTCCTGAGATGAACGCTTCAGAAGGTGTGACGGAACGTCATTGCCTCGCCGTCACACCTTCTCTCGTATAGCAGGCGCTCATCCTTCGATCCTATCAGAAGGGGGTATCATATGTAATGCGACAATTGGAAAAAATCAAGAAAATTATCATGGACATTTATCGCTGCGGCGCGATGGTCATGGTGGCCGGTATCCTGATCATCATGTCCGTCCAGTTCTTTTACCGCTACGTGATGAATAACTCGCTCTCATGGAGCGAGGAGCTGGCCCGGTTCATGTTCGTATGGGCCAGTTCGATGGGCGCGGTGGTGGTCACCGGAGTACGGGGCCACGCGGCGATTAAAATGCTGGACAGCCTGTTCCCCCACAAGGTGAACCTTGGCAAGCAGTTTCTTTTTGATCTGGTGGGCGCTGCCATCGGCGTCATTCTGCTATACTTCGGCCTTCAGCTGATGAACAACACATGGAACCAGACAAGCGCGGCGCTAAAGCTCAGCTACGCTTACGTGTACATGGCGATCCCTGTGGGCGGCTTCGGCATTTCCGTGCAGTCGCTTGTCAACGCCATCGAATCGCTGGCGGAGTGCAAGGCGCCGTCTCCCGCCAAAAATGTGGACGCCGGGAAGGAGGGTGAGGCGGAATGATCGTTGTTGTTTTGTTCGTATTGTTCTTCCTTGGTATGCCCATCGCGTTTTCCATCATCACCACCGTTGCGGGCTACCTGATCGTCACCGACGCGCGGCCTCTGATCCTGGTGGCCCAGCGGTGCTATGCGGGACTTGACAGCGTTGCCTGTCTGGCGGTGCCGCTGTTCACGCTGGCCGGATACCTGATGGAAAAGGGCGGTATCTCCAAGCGGCTGGTGGATTGGGTCGGCATGCTGCTGGGCGGCATCCGGGGCAGTCTGGGCATCGTGGCCGTTGTGACGTGCACGATCTTTGCCGCACTGACCGGCTCCGGCCCCGCCACCGTCTGCGCCATCGGCGGCATTCTGTATCTGCCCATGGTGCAGAGCGGCTACCCCGAAAAAATGGCAAACGGCCTGATCGCCGCAGGCGGCTCTCTGGGCCCCATCATCCCGCCCAGCATCGCCATGATCGTGTATGCCAGCACAATGGGCACCAGCATCACCAAGATGTTCGCGGGCGCGCTGATCCCCGGCCTCGTTATCTCGCTGACTCTCTGCGTGACAGTGTATTTTCAGGCGAGAAAATACAACATCCCCGTCCGGAAGGAAAAGCATGCGTTTAAGGAGTTTTTGAAGGCTACCGTAAACGCCTTCGGCGTGCTGCTGATCCCCGTTGTGGTGCTTGGCGGCATTTACGGCGGCTTCGTCACCACCACAGAGGCCGCCGCGCTGGCCTGCGTGATGTCCCTGATCCTCGGCTTCCTCTACAAAGAGCTGAATCTCAAGAGCCTGCTTCACTGTCTCGCGCAGACCGTCGAGACCAGCGCCATGGTCATGTTCATCATGGGTGCGGCAGCCGGCTTCACCTGGCTGCTCAACGCGACGCAGCTGCCCGCCAAGCTGGTGTCGGCCATCGTTCCGCTTATCAACGGCAGCCAGTTCCTCTATCTGCTGGCCCTGTTCCTGATCCTGCTGCTGGTGGGCGCACTGATGGATACGCTGACCTCTGTGGTGATCCTGGCGCCGATCCTGATCCCCATCGGCACAAATCTGGGGCTGGATCCGCTGCATCTGGGCGTTGTCTTCTGCGTGAACCTGATCGTGGGCTTCATCACGCCGCCCTACGGCATCAACCTGTTCACGGTCTGCTCCGTTACCAAGACACCATTCAATGACGTTGTCAAGGGCGTTTTGCCCTACGTGGTGGTGGAGCTTCTGTGCGTGCTGCTGTTCACGTTCTGTCCGTTCTTTACGACATGGCTGCCCAGCATCGTCGCCGCATCATGATCACAGGAGGGGGTGGGCGCAAAAAGCGCCCACCCCCCTTTCGACTTATCGGGAAAGGAGAATCATCATGGTTCTGGCAGTTATCGGCTTGGGCTCGGTAGGCTACTTCTATTCCGAGGGGCTCATTGCCAACGGCGCTCAGGTAAAGGGCTATGACATTATGGTAGGCCGCCCGGAATTTGCGCAGCGCGTGGAGCAGTGTCAGGAGATCGGCATTCAGGTGGTTTCCGGCATGGGGGAGCTTATCCGGGACGCCGGCATGGTAATGGCCGTCACCACAGCGGCCAGCGCGTATAAGACCGCCGCGTCCGCGAAGCCCTTTCTGCGGTCCGGACAGATCTATATCGAGCTGAACTCCGCAGTCCCCCGGGTGAAAAAGGAGATCGAAGCGCTGCTGGAGGGGATCGACGTGGTGGACGGAACCACCATGTCCTCCGTGAATCAGGTAAAGTACCGCGCCGAGATCAATTTTTCCGGAAAGCGCGCGAAAGAGGTGGTGGACACCCTCAAAGGCTATGGCATGAACGCCCACTACTTAGGCGACGCGGTGGGCAAGGCCTGCGCGTTAAAGTCGGTGCGCAGCATTTTCATGAAGGGCTACGAGGCCGTCCTGATGGAGTGCTTTCAGGCGGCGGAGCACTACGGCATCACCGACGAGATGGCCGCATCCATCGCCGCCTATTTCGATGCCCGGCCCTTTGACGAGCATCTGAGCCTTTTCATCACCACCAACGCCATCTTTGCGCAGCGCCGGGGCGAGGAGGTGGCCGCCGTTGCCGACATGCTCCGTGAGGACGGGCTCAACGGCATCATGGCGCAGGCCGCGGCAGACAAGCTGCTCTGGCTGTCGTCTCTGGGGCTGAAGGAAGTATACAGGAATGACGCGCCGAAGGATCGGTACGCGGTGCTGAAGGAACTGGTCGTTCGTGAAGCCCGGCAAGGAGGTCAGAAATGAGAGATTTTGAAAGCAATCGAATGAAGCGCTGTCAGGGCTCCCCCACGGTAAAGCTGATGAACCGGGGCAAGGAGATGAAGCGCCGGGGCGAGGACGTTCTGCTGTTCACCATCGGCGAGCCGAACTTCAACTGTCCCGATGCCGTGAAGCAGGCCGCCATCGAGGCCATCGAGAAGAACATGACCCGGTACACGCCGGCCGCCGGTACGATGGAGGTGCGGGAGCGGATCGCCCGGAAGCTCCTTGAAGAAAACGGCATCACGGTCGATCCCGCCACCGACATCATCGTGACCCCCAGCGGCAAGCTGGCGTTCTTTCAGGCGGCCATGGCCTTTCTGGACGAGGGCGATGACGCCATGCTCCTTGAGCCGACCTGGATGACCTACAATGACATTGTGAGAATGACCGGCGCCAACTGCGTTTCCGTTCCCCTTTCCATCGAAAACAACTTCGTGGTAACGCGGGAGCTTCTGGAGCAGTACGTCACCGGCAAAACGAAAATGCTCATTCTCTGCAACCCCAGCAATCCCACCGGACACGTCATGTCAAAGGAGGAGGTGGAAGCCGTCGCGGACTTCGCTCTGGCTCATGACATTCTTGTGGTCTCTGACGAGATCTATGAGCGGCTGATCTTCGACGGACGGCGGCATTACAGCATCGGCGCCATTGAGCGGGTGAAGGATCGCGTCATTACGCTGAACGGCCTGTCCAAGAGCCACGCCATGATGGGCTTCCGCTTCGGGTATTCCGCCGCCCCGGCGGAGCTGACCCGCGCCATGATGAAAATGCAGGAGAGCACCGTGACCACCGCCAGCTCCATCAGCCAATACGCCGCCATCACTGCCTACGACTGCAAGGATTATGTGGAGTACATGCGCGGCGAGTATCAAAAACGGCGGGATTATCTGTATGAGGGGCTCAACGCGATCCCCTGCGTCACCTGCCCCAAGCCGGAGGGCACCTTCTACATGTTCTTCAAGGCGGACTACAAGGGCATGAACGCCTTTGAGCTGGCGGACTACATGCTGAAGGAGGCGCATATTCTGGCCGTTCCCGGCGAGGTATACGGCGCGGGAGGAGAAAAATGCATCCGCTTTTCCTTTGCCGCCTCCTTGGAGGATATTCAGGAGGCCGTCAGGCGGCTCCAGCGAATTTTCGCGGAATAACGGCTCCCGTATGAAGATCACGGAATGCGCGTGTTTTCCGTTGAAATCAAAAAATAATGCAGTAATATTGACTTCTCGTGTCGATATCGGTATATTGGTAATAAATAGTTTCGTAAACTAAATGAAACGGTTGCGCTGTGTCTCCGCTGCGTAATTCCGGCATTGCAGGAGGAAGCATACTATGGCCCATAAACCGCTGACAATTCAGGATATCGCAGAGGCGGCCGGTGTTTCTAAAACAACGATTTCAAGATATTTGAACGAAAAATATGAGTACATGTCCGAGGAAACACGGCTGCGGATCGCCGCCGTTATTTCCGAAACCGGGTACCGCCCCAACCGGATGGCGAACGGGCTGAAGACCAAAAAAAGCGGTCTGATCGGCTTTGTAATGTCCAATGTGATGGACAGCCAGACGCCCCGCCTATTGGCAAGCATCTGCGAGGCGTGCGCCAGAAACGGGAAAAAAATCATTGTGACCAACAGTGAAAAGGACCCCGAAAAGGAACGCGCCATGGTATATGATCTTCTGGATCAGCGGATCGACGGCCTTCTGGTGGCAAGCGGCTATAATGCGGAATTTTATCAGAAGCTGGATCAGGAGGAGCTGCCGGTGGTTCTGGTCGACCGTGTGCCGCGGGATGTTGATATCGACTCCGTGGCCATCAACCACACGGACGGCACGCGCCGCATCATAAAGCATCTGATCGATCAGGGCTTTGAGCGGATCGTGATCTTAAAGCGCAGGCACCGCAACCCCAACAACACCCCGGAGATCCGCGTCTGTGCCGCGAAGGAGCTGTGCCGGGAGCATTTCAAGGACGACCGGCATTGCGTGGAGGTGACGCTGAACAGCGGCTATCAGCAGGAGGACGTGCTGCGCCGCCTGCAGGAGGTGACCGACATTCTGGGCAGGATCTACGCGGAAGGCCAAACCGTCCCCACGGCGGTCTTTGTGGCGGAGGCGGTCATCATGAACATCGTTTCCATCAGCTATTACCGGAGCGGCCTTGCCATTTCCTCCAATTTCACCATAGCGGGCTACAGTGAGCGGGACATGGGCGGAATGATGATCACTCCGGCCATTTCCACCATCGAGCAGCCCCTTGAGCAGATGGGGCAGCTGGCAACGGAACGGCTGATCCACCGGATCGACAAAAAGGACGAGGAGGTCATCCGGGAGAAAAAGAGTCTCAGCTGCTTTGTATCCTTAGTATAATACTAACACGCCGCTTACAAAGTCTGCCGGAAAGCAAACAGAAAAAAATCCTCGTAACCTTGCAGGTTACGAGGATTTTTTGTGCGGTTTGGGTCAAGCTGCATGGCGGCGCAAATTTGTGTGCGGCCGGATATCCAAACACTTTTCAACCGTCGCCATCGGCTCCTGCCGCGGTGCACCGTACCGTCACACGGCTCTGGCCGCCGTAGGTGCAGGTGAACAGCGTCAAGTCCCATTGGGTGTCGGTCATCTCCGCCACATCCTCCGGAGCCAGCGTCTCCACACGCTCCACCACATAGCGGTGCACCGTTCCCGCGCCGTCGGTCAGGTACACGGCGTCGCCGCTTCGCAGGCGGCTCAGGCCGCCAAAGTGACGGTCATAGTTATGGGCGCCGATGACCAGTCCTCCGCCGCCGAAAGATCCGGCATAGCGGGCAGGCGAGCCCTTCAGGCCCTCCATGTCCCAGTCCAGCAGCACCGGCAGCTCCCGCTCCAGCGTTGGCAGCGAGAGAAAGCCCAGATACCGCCTGCCCTCCACGGTGACGCCGCCGTCGGGGTCTCCCGGCGCTTCCTCCGCCAGAATGGTTTCCGCCAGCTGCTCCAGCGTCTGCCGCGCCGTCTCCTCCGCCGCACGGTCCTGCCAGCGATTATGGATCGCCAGCGCCGCCGCAGCCAGAATACACAGCACGCCCAGCGCCGTACAGATACAGCCCAGCCGCCTACTCATGGCGGTTCCTCCGGGTCAGCCGCAGGCCTACGGTGAACAGCGCCATGCCGCTCACCGCCAGCACCGGCGCCGGCCATTTCAGCTGTCCCGCCTGGGGCAGGCGATCCCCCGGCTCCGCAGGCGTCGGCGTATCCGGCTCGCTGTCCGGCTCTGAGGGCTTGCCGTCCCTCTCAAATGCCACCTTGGGCAGCACCGCCGTTTCGTCCTCCCAGCCGTCGCCGTCGCTGTTCAGGGTCGGGACGGCCGCCAGCAGCGGCGTGAAGGTATACACCCCGCCCGCTCTCCGCAGCGGCTCCAGCTCCACCAGATACAGCCCCGCCTTCAGGGCCGGAAACACGGCGGCTCCGTCGCCGCCGGAGGTCTGGCTGGTCAGGGGCGTCAGTGCCTGCTGCTTTGCCCAGACGCTCAGGGCCTGCGCCGCCTCCCGCCACTGCCCGGCGCTGTCCAGTCCCGTCAGCGTCACACCGCTGGCGGAAAAGTCCTCCGTGGGCGTATAGCCGCCTCGGACGTCCGCGTCAGCCACCCGGAAAAGCCTCGCCGACACGCCGGACAGGGCCTTGCCCTCATACCGGCAGTCCAGCCGCAGCGTGTACGTCCCGTCCAAATCCAGCACCGGCACGGCCCAGACGGCCCGTGCCAGCGTCACCGCCAGCAGCAGCGCCGCCGCCACCGCGGTGATGGCTTTATTCACTTGGCAAAAAGTCTGCTTCATAGACACGCACCTTTTCGCACCGATCGTTATGCTTGAATCTTTTCCTTGTCTCCTTTCGGCACACGAATCAATATATGATCCAATTTTTCAGCTTCATATTTGCGGATCGCCCGATCCATCGCTGGCGTTCTTGGCATATGCTTCCTCCTTCTCTATCGCTTCTGCCGATCCCGTTCCATCGCTTCCTTTACGGCACGAACGACGAAAGCATTGGTAGATTCTCCTTGCTCACGTGCATGCTGCATGATGATTTCTCCCTGGCCCTTTGGTACTCGAAATATAAGCCGGTCTACTTTTTCCTTCTCATACTTCTTGATTGCTCTCTTCATCGCTTCCGATGCCGGCATAAGCTTTCTCCTTTATTTCTGTTGGTCTCGTTCCATGGTTTCTTTCACTGCTCGAATGAGGAAATCATTTATAGTCTCGTCATAAGGGTATATTCAAGGAAATTGTATGCCTGTAGAGAAATGAACATACGAAAAGGAGGATTGACAATGGCGAAATACAAGGTCAAGCTTGGCGCCTTTGTTACCAAGCTGAAAGAGCGTCAGTTTGTGGTTTCTGCGCCGAACGCAGAAGAGGCAGCGCTGAAGGCAACCGATAAGTTCCGAGCTATCTGCCTCAAAAACCTGGAGGACGTGGACACTATCGTAGTGGACTCTGTGGAGAAGCAGGATGACTGACACTACGGTACGGCAGTTGGACAAAGGTGCATTGAAAGCGGTCATGGCCGACCTGGTGCGGCAGCTGTACGAATTAGGGATCGTGGACGCCTCATTTATTGGTCTGGACTCCACACCCGTCATGGCAAACACGAAGCAGAACAACCCGAAATCCTTTGCAAAAAACAAGTTCTCCAAGGAAAACCACCCAAAAAGCGACCCAGACTGCGCCCTCGGCGTCCACTCGGCCTCCAACCAGCACAATGAGCGGCGGTATGAGTTCTACTGGGGTTATAAAAGCCATGTGCTGGTGGACTGCATCTCCGGGCTGCCGCTCTACGAGCTGACCACACCGGCTAACATGACCGATGCATCGGTTGTTCCGGACATTCTTCGTTCTGCTGATGCCGTTTTGCCTCTTCGCGAGTGTACCTTCCTCGGCGATAAGGGCTACGATGTGAAAACCGTCTACAACTTAGTGAAGGACGCCTATGAGGGAGAGGCCGTGATCCCGTTAAACAAGCGCAATACAAAGAACCCCGAAAAACTATCCGTTGGCAATCCTATCTGTGAAGCTGGTCTCGCTATGAGCAAGGATGGCAAGACCACCGACAATGGGCGTACCCGCCAGAAATTCTGCTGCCCCTTCCGCCAGTCCAAAACCGGTGTTTGCCCCTGCAACCACAAAATCTGGAACAATGGAAAGAAAAACCGGGGCTGCACGAAATACAAGACCGTTCCCGATGACTACAGGCTTTCCATTGACAGGGAATGCCTGCGTTTTAAGCGTATCTATGCCTTGCGTACAGAGTGTGAGCGTTACAATTCCCGTTTCAAATCCACAGGTCAGGAACGGCTGTGGGTGCGTAACGGAACCAGCGCGGCAAACCTCAACACACTGGCTCATATTTCCGCTTTAGCGGTCGCGCTGGCCGCCGTTCTGCACGGCTCTCACTCCTACCGTTCTGTCAAACAGCTTCGGCGTTCCGCCTAATCTACCTGTTCCATACCTTTTTCAGGTGCGGGGCTTACCGCGCTATGGTTTTTGCGCCCTTGAGATGCCCTAAACTCTTTTAATTCCCATTTACCGTGTTTGCGGGCTGCTCCTTCTGCTTGTTTTGCTCATCGCTTATACTATGAATAGTTTTCGGAAGAAATAAACAGGCCATTGATATTTTTTGACTCTGAATATATACTATAAATATAGTTTTATGAATTCTGATGACTAAAGGTAAAACGCAAAGTGCAGGTAGGGTTATGAAGATCATCAACAATATTACGGATAAGCTCTCAGACGAGTTAAAAGAAAAACTGGAGCCCGGCAGCAAGCTCTCTATCGCGGCGGCGTGCTTTTCTGTCTATGCCTTTGAAGAGTTAAAAACTCAGCTGGAAGGGATAGACGCCCTGCGGTTTATTTTTACATCCCCGACCTTTTTGGCAGAGCAGCCGGAAAAGGCGCAGCGGGAATTCTATATTCCCCGCCTGAACCGTGAAAAAACGCTGTATGGAAGCGAATTTGAAATACGGCTCCGCAATGAGTTCACACAAAAAGCCATCTCCCGTGAGTGCGCGGAGTGGGTACGGAGAAAAGCGTCATTTAAATCCAACGTGACTTCTGAGCTGATGCCCGGATTTATGACAGTGGAAAACGCTGCTCCCTGCGCCTTTGCGCCTGTCAACGGATTTACACGTGCCGACTTGGGCTGTGAGCGCGGCGGCAACATGTTCAGCATGATCAACGAGATCGATGCCCCGGAAAGCGCAGCCTACCTGACACTGTTTGACCAGCTTTGGACCGACAGACGCAAACTGAAGGATGTTACCGATCAAGTGCTGGAACGAATCACCACTGCCTACCGCGAGAATAGCCCGGAGTTTCTGTACTTCTTTGCGCTGTATAACATCTTCTCTGACTTTTTGGAGAATATCAGCGAAGACGACTTGCCCAACGAGGCAAACGGCTTCAAAGAAAGTCAAGTCTGGAACAAGCTTTATACCTTCCAAAAGGATGCGGTCTTAGCCATCATCAGCAAGCTGGAACAATATAACGGCTGTATTCTTGCGGACAGTGTTGGCTTGGGCAAGACCTTCACGGCACTGGCCGTCATCAAATACTATGAAAACCGCAATCTCCGTGTGCTGGTGCTGTGTCCCAAGAAGCTCAGTGATAACTGGATGACCTATAAGGCCAACTATGTCAACAACCCCATCGCCGGTGACCGGCTGCGCTATGATGTGCTGTACCACACCGATTTGTCCCGGACACGGGGATTCTCCGGCGAACTGGATCTCTCCAAAATCAACTGGGGTGCCTACGATCTGGTGGTCATCGATGAATCTCATAATTTCCGCAACGGCGGCGACATTGATGATGACGGCAAGGCAAACCGCTACACCAACCTGATGAACAAGGTCATCCGCCCCGGCGCCCGTACCCGTGTGCTGATGCTGTCGGCCACGCCGGTCAATAATCGTTTCTATGACTTGCGGAATCAGTTGGCTCTGGCTTATGAGGGCAATAGCAACGCCTGGATCGACAAAATATCCTCCCACCGGACGGTAGAAGAGATCTTCCGTACCGCCCAGAAAGCATTCAACACATGGAGCGAATGGGACATCGAGCTGCGTACCACCGACAAATTGCTGCGGATGCTGGACTTCGACTTTTTTGAGATACTGGACAGTGTTACAATCGCCCGTTCCCGCAGACACATTGAGAAATACTACAATGTCGGCGAGATCGGCAAGTTCCCGGAACGTCTGCCGCCCATCTCCAAACGCCCGCCGCTGACCGACCTGCCAGATGCCATCACCTACGGCAAGATATACGACAAGCTTATCAGCATGACGCTGAGTATCTATACGCCCTCCAACTACATACTTCCCAGCCGCGCCGAGAAATACGCCGACCTGAACCACGAAGGCAAGAACCGCCTGACGCAGGTTGGCCGTGAACAGGGTATCCGCCGCCTGATGAGCATCAACCTATTGAAACGGCTGGAGAGCTCTGTCCACTCGTTCCGCCTCACGCTACAGCGCATACAAGACCTGCTGCGCTCCACACTGGACACCATCGCCAATTACGACCCCAACCGCATCGTGGAACTGCACGACCTGACCGCCGCTGACTTTGACGCGGATGATCAGGAAGCCGACCTGTTCACCGTGGGCAAGAAGGTAAAGCTCGCATTGGCGGACATGGACTATCTCACATGGAAGCGTGATCTGGAGGAAGACCTTGCCATTCTGCAAGCCCTGCTGGATGCCGTGGCGGACATCACGCCTGACCACGAGGCCAAATTGCAGATACTGCTGGAAACACTGACGCAGAAAATCGAAAATCCGCTGAACGGCAACAACAAGAAGGTCATTATTTTCACCGCTTTCTCCGACACGGCTTCCTACCTGTTCGACCACGTCAGCAAATTCGCGCTGGAACATTTTGGCCTGAATACAGCGCTGATTACCGGCTCGGTGGATGGCAAAACGACCGTCCCCAAGTTCAAGGCAGACCTGAACAATGTGCTGACCTGCTTTTCACCCCTGTCCAAGGACAAGGCCGCACTGATGCCGGACGGCCCCGACATCGACCTGCTCATCGCCACCGACTGTATCTCCGAAGGCCAAAACCTACAGGACTGCGACTGTCTTGTGAACTACGACATCCATTGGAATCCCGTGCGGTTGGTGCAGCGCTTCGGGCGCATCGACCGTATCGGCAGCCGCAATGACCGCATCCAGCTCATCAATTTCTGGCCCGATATGGCACTGGATGACTACATCAATCTGAAAGCGCGGGTCGAGACCCGCATGAAAGCGCTGGTCATGACCTCCACCGGCGATGACAACCTGCTCTCTCCGGAGGAACAAGGCGATTTGGAATATCGCCGCCGCCAGCTGCAGCGCCTGCAAACAGAGGTCGTAGATCTGGAGGAAATGGGTACGGGTGTATCCATCACCGACCTTGGCCTGAACGAATTCCGCATGGAGCTGATGGAATACGCCAAGCACCACCCGGAGCTGGAGACCAGTCCCGGCGGGATCAGCGCCGTGGCCAAGGCTACGCCCGACGCACCGGCAGGCGTGGTATTCGTGCTGAAAAACGTTCACAACGAGGTGAACATCGACAGCCGCAACCGCCTGCATCCCTACTATCTGGTCTATCTCAGCGAGGATGGTGTGACCATTCACGACCACCTGTCCCCCAAGGACACGCTGGACGCCATGCGCCAGCTCTGCCGCGGCAAGGACAAACCCATCGAGGGCCTGTATCAGGCCTTCAACGCCGAAACAGACGATGGCCGCAGTATGGAGGTCTACTCCAGCCTGTTGGAGGATGCGGTGCTGTCTATCGTGGACGCCAAGGAGGACAGTGATCTGGACAGCCTGTTCAAATCCGGCGGTACCAGTGCGCTGCTCAGTCAGGTGTCGGGGCTGGATGACTTCCAGTTGGTCTGCTTCCTTGTGGTACGAGAGGAGGAACGCTGATGCTGGAACTGCCCAAAACCACAGAATTTGGCCGCCGTGTCCCCAAGCAGAAATTCTACGAGCATCTGGACGTGTCGTCAGAGGTAAAACGTCTGTTCGTGGAGCAGATACGGCTCATCACATGGAGCAACAAGCTTTCGCCCCAGACCATGAACATCGCCGAGGGGCAGACCGTCAGCGAGATCGAGGTATTTCACATCAAGCTGACGGGGCAGGAGCTGGACAAGCGGGCGCTAGAGCTGATGGACAAGCAGATCCCCTATCACATCCTGTTTCTGCTGGAGCGATCGGATGGCACGGCGCGGCTGTCGGTCAGCTACAAGGAGGCGACGCAGACCGGCGGCAACGCCTTCCGCCTGCGGCAGAGCTACGCTACCCCGTGGCAGCGCATGGACGAGCTGCACCTGCCGCTGCAGGCGCTGGATATGGACGGCCTGTATGAGGGCATTGTCCGCGCCGTGGCCGGTGACGCGCTCCGTGCCACGGCGGCGGAGAACCTGAAAGATGCGGTGGAGCAGATGCAGGAACAGGAAAAACTCCAGCGGCAGCTTCAGCAGCTGCGGGCCAGGATGAAGAAAGAGAAGAATCTGGCAAAGCAGATGGAACTGCGGAGGGAGATTAAGAGATTGGAGAACAACCCTTACATTGATTAGGACTTTTGAAAGGAGCGCGAACAACATGATTGAATATAAAGTACTAGCAGATGATCCGCAAAAAGGGCTTGTCGTTCAAGGCAATTTTGCTCCCGGCAGTATACCGGTAAACATTCCACATAGTAATCCGAAAAGGAAACAGTATATTTCTCTCTTTTTAAATCTACGAGATATTGAGGCAGGTATCGATTATCTTCAATGCATTTCTCCCAATAATCATCTCCGCATCAACGAGGGTCTGTTTATTTCAGCCCTAGCATTGTCTGCTAAATGCTTTGTTACGTCGGAATCACGAATAGGTCTTGATAAGCAAGGATTCAAGAAATATTCGCCGCAGTCTAAACCGATATTTGACAGGTATGATGCATGGCGGAACAAACACTTTTTACATGATGAAAACAGCATGACAGAAGCAATTGCATTTTTGCTGGTATCACCCGCAGGAAGTGAGAATGTTTTTGGTGGATCGCCATCCGTTGTGTGGAATTCTGTGCAGGTCAATTATCTTCAAGAAGGCAAACAATTAGAAAGCCTTCTCCAAGAAATCCGCAAATACATTATGTCTTCTATTGATAAAAAAGGAGATTCCATTGCGCAAGAGTACTGTAATTGTACGCGAGAGGAATTGCTCTCATTTGGTGAGCCCCCGTTTAAGATTGCCACAACAAAAGATCCCCAGAAAAAAAGATAGCGAGGAGTGTCAATAAATGGACAAGCTTAAATTTGAAACCCCTGACATGGTATCGGGGAATATTGATAAGATCGCGGTGCTGTTTCCCTCGGCCATTACCGAGATGCGGGGCGAGGACGGTGAGATCAGGCGCGGCGTCAATTTTGAGGTGCTGAAGCAGCTTCTGAGCCGGGAGGTGGTGGACGGCAACGAGTGCTATGAATTCACATGGGTGGGCAAAAAAGCGGCCATGGCAGAGGCGGCACGGCCCATCACCAAGACCCTGCGCCCTGTGAAGGAGGACAGCCGTGACTGGGATACCACCGAAAACCTCTACATCGAGGGCGATAATTTGGAAGTCCTCAAGCTCTTGCAGGAGAGCTATCTCGGCAAGGTCAAGATGATCTATATCGACCCGCCGTACAACACCGGCAACGATTTCATCTACGCCGACGATTTCATGCGCTCGCAGGAAGAAGAAAACGAGCAGATGGGAATGTATGACGAGGACGAAAACCGCCTGTTCAAGAATACCGACACCAACGGACGGTTCCATTCCGACTGGTGCAGCATGATTTATTCACGACTGATGCTGGCAAGAAACCTGCTGTCAGAGGATGGGGTTATCTTTGTTAGCATCGATGATGGCGAGCAGGAAAATTTGAAAAGAATACTTAACGAATCTTTTGGGGAAAGCAATTTTATAGCTACCATAGTGAGAAACACAAACAGTTCAAAAAACCAGAGTTTGTTTGTGTCGGTTAGCCATGAATACTGCCTAATTTACGCAAAGAATATCGAAACGCTCAAAACTAAGCACGCCGAAAGTAAGTGGAGTGTACCCAAGAATAACATTAATGAATACATCGCCAAAGTAAAACAGCTTCAAAAAGAAGGCTTGACACTGGATGAAATAACAGAAGAGTTAAAAACGCTAACAAAATATCCTCGATTCGTTGACTTCACAAACTATTGGTATTTTGACGAGCGAGGATTATATAGCAAAGGAGACCTCGGCGGAGTCCCAAACGGAAACAAACAACCGCTTTGGAATCCAATCACCCAATCCTATGACCCCGTACCGCCCGGCGGTTTTCGCTTTAACCCAGAAAAGCTTGAACAACTTTCAAAAGAAGGGCGCATTCACTTTCATACAGATGGTAGCTTGCCAAGAATAAAACGCTATCTTGATGAAAACCTAAATCAAAGGCCCAAGTCAATTATGTCTGATGACCAGCGTCCAGATAGTTCAATGATGCAGGAGTTCAACACTCCCTTTGATAATCCTAAACAACTTGCTTTCATTAAAAGGGTTACCGGAATAGCAGATGACGATTCCATAATTTTTGACTTTTTCTCCGGCTCTGCCACAACCGCTCACGCCGTCATGCAGCTCAACGCCGAGGACGGCGGACACCGCAAGTTTATCATGGTGCAACTTCCCGAAAAGTGCGATGAAGCAAGTGAAGCCTATAAAGTGGGCTACAAGACCATCTGCGAAATCGGCAAGGAGCGCATCCGCCGCGCCGGTGACAAGATCAAAGCCGAGCACCCCGATGCCCAGTTGGACACCGGCTTCCGTGTGTTCCGCGTGGACGAGAGCAACATGGAGGACGTCTATTACCACCCGGAGGAGCTGACTCAGACCATGCTGGGCGGCATGGTGTCCAACATCAAGTCTGACCGCAGCGACCTTGACCTGCTGTACGCCTGCCTGCTGGACTGGGACGTGGAGATCAACCTGCCCCACAGCGCGGAAACGCTGGATGGCTGCACCATTCACAACGTGGACGATGGCGCGCTGGTGGCCTGCTTCGATGAAAACGTCCCCGACACGGTGATCCGCCGCATGGCCGACCTGCATCCCCTCCGCGCCGTGTTCCGCGACAGCTCCTTTGCCAACGACGACAGCAAGATCAACGTTACCGAGATCTTCAAAAACCTCTCGCCGGATACGAATGTGAAGGTGATCTGATGAAGCTTCAATTCAAACACCAGCCCTTTCAGGCAGAGGCCGCCGCGGCGGTCTGCGACGTGTTCAACGGCCAGCCCTACCGCACGGTGACCTATCGCCGCGATCTGGGCGATACGGCGGGGCAGCAACTCTCCATGGAAGACAGCGAAGTGGGCTTCCGCAACCAGCCGTTCATTCCTGAAGTGACCAACCGCCGGATACTGGATAATCTCCGCGCTGTCCAGCGGCGGAACGGCCTGCGGCCCTCTGACGAGCTGACCGGCCCCGGCGTGAACCTGTCCATTGAGATGGAGACCGGCACCGGTAAGACCTATACATACGTCAAGACCATGTACGAGCTGAACAAGCGCTACGGCTGGAGCAAGTACATCATCGTTGTGCCGTCGGTAGCCATCCGCGAGGGCGTCTATAAGTCTCTGCAGACTACGCAGGAGCACTTTGCCGAAGAATACGGCAGGAAAATTCGATTTTTTATTTACAGTTCAGATAATCTTCCGGCAGTAGATACCTTTGCGTCTGACAGCGCCATCAACGTCATGATCATCAATATGCAGGCGTTCAACTCCAGCAAGAACCAGCGCATTATTGACAAAAAGCTGGATACCTTCCGCAGCCGCAAGCCCATCGACATTATTGCAAAGACCAACCCCATTCTTATCATCGACGAACCCCAGAGCGTGGAGGGCAAGCAGACCAAGGAGAGCCTGAAAAAGTTTTGCCCGCTGTTCACGCTGCGCTATTCCGCCACCCATAAGGAGAAGTACGATATGGTGTATCGTCTGGATGCCATGGATGCCTACAACCAGCATCTGGTGAAGAAGATCGCCGCGCTGGGTGTAACGCTGCAGGGCAGCACCGCCACCACCAGCTATGTGTATCTGGAGGGCATTGACCTCTATAAGGACAAATCCCCCACCGCACGGCTGGGCTTCGAGGTAAAGGGCAAGATCGGCACACGCACCGTGGTACGGAAAGTCAGCGGCGGCGATGATCTGTACGATCTGTCCGACGGGCTGGACGAGTACGCTGACCGGTTCAAGATCCTTCCGGACGGCATTGACGGGCGGGACAACTCTGTTACGTTCCTCAATGGTCTGAAGCTGTACGCAGGGCAGATCAGCGGCAGCGAACAGATGGTGGTGCTCCAGCGGCGCATCCAGATCCGCGAGACCATCCGCACGCATATCCAGCGGGAGCAGGAACTGTACCGTAAGGGCATCAAGGTATTGAGCCTGTTTTTCATTGATGAGGTGTCCAAATACCGCAGCTATGACGGCGACGATGATGCAGGCCGCAACGGCGAGTACGCTCAGATGTTTGAAGAAGAGTACGACAGCGTTGTAAGCGAGCTGCAGCGGAAGATCGGCGACGAGTCCTATCTCCGCTATCTGGACAAGCTCAGTGCCAGAACGACCCACCAAGGCTATTTCTCCATCGACAAAAAGAAGGGTAAGAAAGCCCGCTTTGTGGAGAGTAAAGTTGACCGTAAGACGCAGACTTCCGATGACGCGGACGCCTACGACCTCATTATGAAGGACAAAGAGAGGCTGTTGAGTCTCGACGAGCCGGTGCGATTCATTTTCTCCCACTCCGCGCTGCGGGAGGGCTGGGACAATCCCAATGTCTTCCAGATATGTACGTTGAAAAAGCAGAGTGACTCTGACATCCGCAGTCGGCAGGAGATCGGACGCGGCCTGCGGCTGTGCGTTGACCAGCAGGGCGAGCGCATGGATGAGAGCGTGCTGGGCAGCGAGGTGCAGGAACTGAATAAACTGACGCTGATCACCGACATGGAGTTCGGCAAGTTTGCGGAGGCGCTGCAATCCGGCTTGGCGGAATCCTTGGCTGACCGGCCTAAGAAGGTCGATACGCAGTTGTTCCTTGGTAAAGTCCTTACCGATGCCAACGGCAGCGAAGTCAAGGTCGCGCCGGAGCTGGCTACGGCCATCTACGAAGACCTTGTCAGCAACGGCTATGTCAAGCGCGGCGAACTGACGGATAAATATTATGCCGATAAGGCCAGCGGTACAGTGCAGGTAGCGGAGGAAGTCAAGGATTGCACCGCCGCAGTGGTGCAGGTGCTGTCTTCTATCTACGACAGTCACTCCATGCGTCCGGAGGATGCCCACGGCAACAATGTGGAAGCGCGTGTTGACCCGGAAAAGCTGCACAAGAAGGAATTTGTGGAGCTTTGGAATCGTATCAATCACAAGTCCTTCTATACTGTACGGTTTGATAAGGAAAAGCTCATCGAGAGCGCCGTGAAGATGCTGGATGAAAAGCTGAACGTAACCACAGTGACGGTCAAATTGGAGTACGGCGAGCAAGCAGCGCGTTTGGACTCCAAGGAGCAACTGGAGCAGGGCCACGGTTTCCACAGGACGCTCTCCGACCAGGAGGCCCCAAAAACCGCCCCGTTGGGCAGTGTTCGCTATGACCTTATCGGAAAGCTTGTGGAGGAGACAAAGCTGACCCGCGCAACAATTGCAGCGATCCTGCAGCGCATGGCTCCGCAGAAGTTTGCCATGTTCCGCCTGAATCCGGAGGAGTTCATACTGAAAACAGCGAAAATCATCAATGACCAGATGGCGACACAGATCATTGAACATATTACCTATAACAAGCTGGATGCGGCTTACGACACAGACATCTTTACCAGCGCCAATCTTCGTGGTAAACTTGGCTTAAACGCAATGGAGGCCAATCGCAGCCTGTACAGCCACATTATCTATGACTCTGAGAATGAAAAGCGGTTTGCCGGTGAATTGGACGTCAATGCGAAGGTTGCAGTATATGTGAAGCTGCCCGGCGGATTTTTCATCTCCACGCCAGTCGGCAAGTATAATCCAGACTGGGCGATCGCTTTCAATGAAGGCAGTGTCAAGCATATCTACTTCATCGCCGAAACGAAGGGCAACAGTGATGCTGCCGAACTGCGCGGCGTGGAAAACGCAAAAATCGCCTGTGCAAAAGCGCACTTTGCCGCAATCAGCAGCGAGAGCGTAACATACTCTGTCGTTGATAGCTTTGCCGAATTGATGAACATTGTGTCTTAAGAAAGCAAGGGAGGTGTCTCCATGAACTGTCCGACCTGCGGCGCACCGAATGTGATCCTGCACAAGGATATATGGGAATGCGGCTGGTGCGGCGACAGCGGGCCTATCCCGCGCTACATTCTTGAGCAGCGCGAAGCCGCATGCGAAAGGCAGGAGGCATGGTGGCAAAGTTCCGCCGCGACCACGCGTAACGCCGCCCTGACATTCGTGGAGGCGGTCACAAGGCTGCTGCCCACATATCCAGAGTCGAAATCCTTCGCATGGAGGGTAGTACTCTGTCAAGTTTCCGCCGGGCTGATTGAAAGCGGCCTGTGGAACAAAACGTGGAATGATGAGGTGGACGACTCCGTCATCGGACGCATTTTCTACCCCTACCGGACGCTGGCCAACGATTTGGCGGATTTCAGCGATATCAGCAATAGACGGGTCCTGGAGCGGTCCGTACGCTCCAGGAAGCCGCTGTTTCAGGCGGAGGGTCAGCTGACAGATAAGGTCTGCGGTAAGTTTTGGGAGATGATGATCGAACAGCTGCCGCCCTACGACAAGGAAGAACCCTCCATGCAGGATGGGCACCTTTATATGGGCCGTGCCTTCGGCGGTAAGAATCTCGCAGAGAGTACCATAGAGGATGCTTTATGCAGCATTCTCCCCTTAGCGGCGTTCTTCGCAGGATGCATCGGGGAAAACGCGGATACCCGCAATAATCGTTTTTTAGGGTATTTCACCAAACATTGGAAGCGGCTTCGCGGCGAAAAAGTCGATCCCATGGACTACGCAGACTCTGCCGTGGCGCGGATCGTGGCGCAGTTCCCGGAACTGAAGAGCGAGTACGCGCGTGCGGATCTTTTCAATATGTTCGGTGAGGATCTGCTGGAGGGGATCTACAACACCGATCCGCAGAGGGCCATCGCCATGTGGCGCTCCTTGCCGCAAAAGCAAGCGCCGTTGCAGGACGACGGCCTTTCCGAGGACTTCTTTTGCTTGATCGATTTCTTTTGGAAGAGTGAGGAGTGTGATGAGGACGCCCTCACGCCGCTGCTGGACGCCGTACAGCGAGATGAGACCCTCGCGGAGATGGTCTTTCGCAGCCACTATGTGTGCACGCTGCACCTGTACCTCATCCAAACAGCCATCGAGCAGGGAAAAACTGCGCTGGCGGAGCATCTGTACGCCATGCTGCAATTAAATCCGCTGCCGCGAGAGAAGTGGCGTGAAGAACCCGATGCGTTCACGGCCCTGATGAAAGATCTCTACAACACAGCGGGCCATGTGCCAACATATCGGTACTGCTCTGTACAGGTGGGAAACAATCGGCCGCACGCCTATTTGACCGCCGGCTTGCCGGTAAAGAGGGGTGACCGTGTGCGCGTTCCCTACGGCAAAAGGAATGAGCCGAAGGAGGGCGTTGTCCGTTCCGTGGGCGACTACACCCACGACACCGCCCCGTGGCCGCCGGAGAAAACCAAGCGCGTGCTGGAGATACTCCCCAAGCCGCAAGAGCCCGTAAAAAAAGAACCCGCCGCGCCAAAGCCGCAGCAGGTTGAAGATGAAACCGCAAAGCCGGAAGCACCGCCCATCACGGAGGAAGCGAAACCGTCTTCAGACGCAGGCACTGCTCCTGCGGCAGAAACACCGCAGGAGACTGCTCCGCCTCCCAAACGGAGTCTCGTCCCCATCCTCGTCGCTGTGGCGTTGGTGATAATCGCTGGCTACGCTTTGCTGAACAGTCATAACCAACGCGCAGCATGGGAACAGCAGTATCAGACTGCGGCAGAGCTATTTGCGGGAGGCAACTACAAAAAAGCGGCAGAGCTGGCGGAGGACGTGCCCAAAAACATCGCCGAGCAACCCGCGTTGCTGACCGTGGCCAAGGCGGGTGTGCTGCTGAACGCCAATACGGAGGAATCGCTTCGTGACGGGCTCGACCTGCTGGAATATGCGTGGGATCTCGGTTCATATAGCGAACAGGGTACAGCCCTGCAAGCGGAGTTGACTGCACGGCTGCAAGAAACCCTCTATGAGAAGGCCATTTCCCTGCTGCACAAAGGGGACGCATACGCGGCTCGCGACTGTCTACGGGAGTTGGGGAATTACAAGGATGCTGCAACAATACTGGCGTATACGCATGCGCTGATCGACTCTCAGTCGTTCAATGTGATCCTATACCGTTGGGCGTTGGAGTCGCTGCAAGCAATACCCCCAGACTACAACGGTGAATTTGCGGAGGAGATCGCCGCGCTCCGGGATGCGCTGCCGGGGAAAATTGCAGAGCAGGAGCAGATCGACGCAGAACGCGCCGCCATCCTTGCCCAGCAGCAACAGCAGAAACCGAAACCGCCTCAGACCTTTAACTACGGCGGCAGCACCGACACCGGCCCTGGCAGCGGCCACAGCCTTCGCGAGGACTATGGTGACCCGGAGGACCTCTACGAGGACGGCGGCTACGACGACCTCGATGAAGCCTGGGATGAGTGGGAAGAAGGGTGGTAAGCACTCGGAAAAGCGTATAATGCCAACTATAAAAATAAAGTGTGCAAGGATTGCACACTTTATTTTTTGCCCCATAAAAACGCATCCGAAAAGCATTTTGAAGAGGTCGAAGATTTACCCCGTGAAAGGGGTTGACATGATCAGAAAATATGGTATCGTAGAAGTATAATTACGAAGTATTTTTATTAGGGAAAGAGGGTTATCCTCTTTCCGTTTTGAAGACACCACATGTTTTTGAGACAAGGTTACCTTAGGGTGACTTTGTCTTTTTTTACTGAAAAATAGGCTTTTACCATATTTTCTGACCGCGGGTGCGGGGAAGAAAGGAGGGGAGGACGGCCGCTGAAAGATTCTTGATAATATATGTGGAAATCTAAATGATCCCACATTCACGGAGAGAAAAAGTATAAAGCATTCCAAATTTTGCTGCATTTTCTGTTGCTTCAAATCCCCAAATACCGGATTTGAGACTATGGAAACACGACTTCAGACTGGAATAGACATGACGTATAACAATCCCCAATACCTCCCCTCCTGCATCTGCGCCGCATGAGGATTTAGAATATGTCTCTCCGCACGATGGATTTTTTTGGCCTGCCCGTCACTTTCCGCGTTGAAATGCGCAAGAACACTGCCGCAATTATCCTGTCTCTGCGCTCTCGCGATAAGGAACGCATCGATGGTAACGGTGCGATTGTCTATGAGCATCCCCCGCGTATCGTGCGCTTCACGGACGAGGCTTCCGTGGAGAAGCGCGTACTTGAACTGATTCCCGAGTGCCTCCAGCGCGCCTTTGATCCCGATACAAAAGCGGGATGTTCGTTACGGGAAAAGTTTGCTCAGAGTCTGCCACTGGCCGCTTTGATCGCGGCGGACTTTGATCGGGTCGCCCAAAATATAAAGTGGGCAACGTCTACGAAAAAAGAATATATGTGTTGGTTTGAACTGCTTGTAAGCAAATTTGGGCGGATACCTTTTTGCGAAATAACGCAAGAAAAATTTGCTTTACACTTGCGCGAGGGAGGCTATTCTGACTATCAGATTAATGGTCAGATCTGCGCCATGAGGGCGCTGGTCGCATACGAGGAGGCTCAATATTTGATCTCAGAGCACTTCATAGACACTTTTACCATGGGAAACCGCCGCACAGTCGTTGGCCTGCGGGACGCGAGCCGGCATTTCGAGAAAAACATTTTGACGCACGCTCAGGTAGAGAGGATTGCTGCGAGCTGTGTCGGAATGCTTGAGGACAACCGTGGCTACCTGTATTTTGGGTTAATTCTATTGATGACCACAGGAATCACAATCAGTGAACTCTGCGCATTGACCTGGGGGTCATTCTCTTTCTCAAAAACCTACGCAGGAATCATTGTTGTAGAAATTATGGCGGAGACAAAGCTTGTAGGCGATGTCTATCGCATTGAAGAACTAAATGGGCCGCGGCGACGGACTATTCCGCTGCCACCGGCAGTGGCAAAATTTTACCACAGGGTAAGAGACAATGCGCCAAATATACAAGAGAATGCGCCGTTCATGCGCAGCTTCAAAAACGCGGCGCGGCGGATACGCCCGGATGAGTTTGATCGGTGGTTAAAAGGATTTTTCAAGAGCTTCGGTTTTTCAAAACAGCCGGAGCTAAAAAGTTTAACGAAAAATCCAGAACGAACTTTAAGAGCCACTTTCAGATCGGCACTGGAATCTTGCGGATGTGACGCAGACGAGATTCGCTATTTATATGGCAGCGCACCCGAGAGTGTATTCGCGCGGAACTACTGTGCCTATGACGATCCTCGGGAGCTGGCGAAACTGGCCGCGGTGCTGGATAAATACGCCATATCTTTGACAGAAACACCCTGCGATGTATCCGAGTTCAAGATTAGCCGCAAAGACGAAGATGTTGTGATGACCTCCACCCCGAACTGTCGCTTCAGTGGTGATGTCATAATCGACATAGACGGCATTTCAGGGCACAACTTTGAAGCTGGAAGCGATTTACTACTTTGCATCAAATCAAATGACAATATATTCTTCACGGCAAAACTAAAATCAAAGGAGACTTAACATGAAATCTAAGACTGATGGCGATTTGAGCCTTGACAGCTATTGGAAAAAACACTGCATTTCTATCGCAAAAGATCGCCACTGGGCGATCCAGGAGGGAGACCAATACAGTTTTGAAACCTGTACGACATTGCGCCAATATGATGATTATATCAAAAAGGTTGCAGGCTATCTGGATATGTCAATCTCCGAAATTACTCCGGCAAATATTCTGCTCGCTGTCTCTAAAGTCGCTAAGGAATGCAAATACCAAGAAGCGACCGTTAAGACGATCATCTCAGCGTTGCGGGACATCTTTTCCTATGCCGCCACATGCGGACATGCTTACAACATCCTCTCAAAAAATCGTGCGGGAGACAAGTCAAATAATCTTACGACTTTGATGATACAGAGGATCTTAGCCCCGGCAATGGCAAACGCGGAGCTGAAAGAATTGAACAATAGTTGCCCGCGGGCCTTGACAATTGGGCAGCAGGGACGTCTGGCGCTATATGCGGCGGAACATGTGCTGGAGGATGGTCGCTTCTGCGGCATTTTGATCTCATTGTACACTGGCATACGTCCCGCGGAGTGCCGTGGACTGCGGTGGAACGATTTCCGATCGTTTCCCGATCATCCAGACCGGCATTACCTGAAAGTTGACGAAATTTTGAATGATAAATTGGAATATAGTAGGCAGCTAAAGACGAAAAATGCACTGCGGTGCATTCCCGTTCACATTGAAATCGAGGGTGCTCTGCAGAAGCGGAAAAAATTTGTGCAGCAAAATATGGGTGAGAACACAGATATTGGGGAATTGCCTATTGTCTGCTTCGAAAATGAGTTTAAGGACCCGTGTCGCGGGCCGGATTATTCAAATTTTGCTTTCAAATTGTTGAAGGAATTTGGCGTTTCCAGCGAGCAGTTAGGGTTTTCCTTGCTTGATGAGTTCGACAATTTGACACCATCAGACTCCCACCCGCCCATGCGGATATTGCGCCGGAATTTTGCAACCGTAATCCAGGCGTGTACAGACCTGTCGCTGGAGGAGAAAGAATACATTTTCGGCCACAGGATCTCCGGTAAGGATGGTGCGAAAAAGCGCATTGAGTACAACCGTAATATGGATCGACTGTGGCGCATTGCGCAGAAGCTGGACAAGGCGCCCTTTTGCAAAAAGCTTTACGAACTTCATTTTCCTCAGATTATCGTAGGTGACGGTATCGTAGTACAAGAAGGCCGTGGGCAGGGAACAATCAGGATTCCTTGGGAGTCAGCCGTGTATGGGCAAAAATTACATCTGCATTTTGAAGGCGGCCCAAATACGTCTGTAAGCATCTCAACTCCGAACGCCGTGCGTCCCTTCGGCGGACTGCCGGTCGAGGTAAAGATGGCTGACGCACCTATTTCTTGGGGTGACCCTTTACCGCCAATCAACGCAGAGGCGATGCATTGGGAAGCGGTAAGGAAAGTGCGGTATTTGAAGAAAACTGACAAATAAAGGCATGAAGTGGAAAGCTGACACAAATGCAGAAAATATGGGCGTTGAGGAAGTCAGACCTCGACGCCCACGTTTTGTCATTGGATACGGAAACCACCGGCTTTGCCGGTGGAGGCACCCCGTAAAAGCTTTAGCTTTAAGCATCAAGCGAAGCGAGTTACAAGTAGAAGTCTTGATAAAAGAATTAGCCACAAGTAGAACATAAATCGCCTGTTTACGTGCTGTAGGGCAGAAAATGCAAGTGAAATAAAATTCAGCGCCCCTTGATGGAATAGGCCCTTATATCCTCTGATTTTGACACGGCGATGAGCCGTGGCGGAGCATAACGTTTAATCCGCATTTATAAAAACCAGCAAACCTGGTTTTACCAAGGAATGATTATAGAGAGTGATAAAGTGGAAACGCCGGCACTGAAGTGACATCACATAAAGAAGCCAATTGTCCTAAATTTGCGGGTACGTGTTGAGAAAGAACTGATGTTGTGGTACAATAATTTATAAACATATAGAATGCGATGCTGGACGAAGATGAAATTTTTGCCCCATCGCAGAATAGCCGGGTTATATAAAATTATATCGTTGTAATGACTTCTGCAAACTGTTGAAATCTGCTGGGGTGAGATGTGTTATGAACTGGACTGACGTTGTTGCAATTGTCCTTTCTGCTGTAGCTGCTGGATTTTCTATATGGTCATTTTTCTTGGAACGAAATCGGAACCGTCAGGAGGCAACGATCCGAGCTTTCGAAGAATTGGAAAAAGAGGTTTTCCAAAGTGAGGATTATCAATCCACTCCATTCGAAATAGAAACTGGGTATGAAGGAGCGAAGGATAAGCCAGCATGGAAGCGTTCTACCTACTTCTTGTCGAAAATAGAACACTTTTGTGTTGGCATCCAGGCGGGAACATTTGACATAAAAATCTTAAATCGCCTTGCGGGAGGCTTCTTTATCGAGCAATTTGAATTTTGGACTCCGATTATTAAAACAAAACGCAAGGATGATAAAGAGAAAACCATGCAGCACTACGATGAATTCGAGGATGTAGTAAATAGGCTCAAGGCAATGAGAAAATCGAATCGATAGCAAGAAAAAAGTACATTGAGGTGATACGCTATGCCATATTTAGAAACTGTTCGAGAGCTTCTGGAAGCCAAAGAAGGCGAACACGTCCAATTCAAGGAAGCCAAGCATCGCTTTGACTTCAGAGAGGCGGTGAAGTGTTGCTGTGCTTTGGCGAACAATGGCGGCGGCAAGCTGGTATTTGGCATCACAGACAAGAGACCCCGCAGCGTGGTCGGAAGCGCGGCTTTTGACCAGCCGGAGCGTACTCGTATGGGCTTGATCGAGAAACTGAAAATCAACGTTGATTTCCAGATATTCAACGAGGGTGGTCGAGTTCTGGTCTTCGATGTGAAGAGCCGTCCAATCGGTTTGCCGGTACAATACGATGGTGTAGCGTGGATTTACGAGGGCGATACGCTCAAGCCCATGCCGGAGGATATGCGCCGCAGCATCTATGAAGAGACCGGCGGCGATTTCTCTGGGACGATCTGCGCCGGGGCAGTGGTCGATGATTTAGACGAGACCGCCATTGGAAACTTCCGTGCCAAGTGGCTCGAAAAGAGTGGCAAAACGCAGCTTGCCACCCTGTCAAAAGAACAGCTTCTCCATGATTGCGGTGCGATCACAGATGACGGCGTGACGTATGCAGCCCTGATCTTGTTCGGCAAAAACGCGGCGATCATCAAGCATCTGCCACAGGCTGAGATTATCTTTGAGTACCGTTCCTCCGAAGCGTCAGGCCCTGCAAATCAACGAGAAGAGTTTAAGGTTGGCTTTTTCGCTTGCTATGACCGCGTGTGGGAACTTGTCAATCTGCGAAACGACAAGCAGCACTATCAGGAAGGCTTTTTTGTGTTTGACATTGCGACCTTCAATGAGCGCGTTGTCCGTGAAGCGATTCTGAACGCGGTGAGTCACAGGAACTATCAGTTCGGCGGCAGCATCTTTGTTCGCCAGTTCCGCGACAGATTGGTTGTCGAAAGCCCCGGAGGACTTCCCTGCGGTATTACGCTTGACAACATACTGGATCGTCAGCTCCCGCGCAATCGCCGTATTGCGGAGATCCTTTCTCTCTGTGGCATGGTAGAGCGTTCCGGTCAGGGCATGAACCTGATGTTTGAGCTGAGTGTGCAGGAGGCAAAACCGCTTCCCGACTTCGCAGGCACGGATGACTTCTTCGTCAGCGTCACACTGAACGGACTGATCATCGACAAGGCGATGCTTTCCGTTATCAACAAAATTAGTGAGCGGGGCGGGAATCTACTGGCTACGGAGGACTTCCTGACTATCGACGCATTGTACCACGAACGGCCACTTACGGAAAAGATGCAGGCTCGCTTGAACCGGCTGATTGAAATGGGCATTGTCGAGCATATTGGCCGGAAAAAATATGTCCTTGCAAGAAGCCTCTATGCGGCAACGGGCAAAACCGGTGTGCATACACGTCGCGTTGGATTAGATCGTGATACCAACAAGGAGCTGCTGCTAAAGCACATCCGACAGAATAACGAAGTCGGTACTCCGTTCAAAGAATTGCAGCAAGTTTTGCCGGGTCTCAATCGTAATCAGATTCAAGATTTGATGAAGGAATTGAAAAAAGGCGGAAAGGTTTTTTGTGAAGGAAGGACAAGCGCCGCAAGGTGGTTTGCTATAAATTGATAGCAGCGGACTTGCGGAAGACTTGCGTGCAACTTGCGGAAAACTTGCGTGAATTACAACTCAACACGCAATGCCTAGGTTCAAATTAGTAGAGGGATAATTGATATGGGAAAACTGATTTCTGAGAAATATGATGCTTCGATTGCTTTATTATGGTAAAAAAATAATGGGGAATCTGTGTTGATATTTTCGTGATGCGAAGAGAGGAGGCATTGGAACGTTGTCCAATGCCTCCTCCGTACTTTATGACATACTACACCGTTACAGGTTTTCTCGCGTCAATATAAAGATCAATGTCTTCGATGATATAGCTTGTACCTGTAGTATGCAGAGCTTCATAGCAGTCATACAGATAATTCCAAACGCGGTATTTATCAAACAGGTCACTTAACTGCCTGCCGCTCAGTTGCTTTGCACGTTTTATTGTTCGGCGCAGAATATCATAAATTTTCCTTGGCTTGTCATTGTTATCCCTCCTCTGGGAAAGTAAAGCTGCCATTTTTCTGTTCCTCATCAAACATATTATACAGGGTCAGGGGGCTGAAATGCCACAGCTTGGTCTCCTCCTGTTCCAAACTTGCATAGACCTGTGAGCGATAAAACTCTCTGCTTGCGGTTACCTCATCATATGGATAATTCTCTGTAATCAAGCGGATGACTTCAGGAACAATCAAGCCCATTATCGCGCTGAATTTTTCGTTATTCATAATATCTTCTCCTCAGCAATGGTGTCGATGCCCCCCACGTTGCTCATGCAATAAATAATCCCACATTTTCGCCCAATGCGCTACTGGCAACAAGGCTCTATGCGCCTGCGCAAGTGTGCGTAAGTCCTCATTCGCAGTGCATTATGCTATTATTATACAACAACAGATTCATCAATATCAACAGGGTGTACATGGACATAAACTCTTTAAATAATGCCGAAAAACCTTGTAATGCTGCACCCTGCCCCCTCCTGCTTCCTTGCGTTTTTCGCCCCGACATGCTATGATAAAATACAACGCTGTCCAGTGTCGTCCCTCTTGGCAGTGGTCTTGCAAGGTTCAATGCCCCGCCGAGAGGCGGGGCATTTTGCCATCAGGCGAACGTAATCAAAAATTCCCTTGGCACATCTCATGCCGATAAACAGGAGGATATGCGCAATGAATAGAAGCCACTTTGATCAGATCATTGACAACTATGCCGCTCGGTTTGTCGAACTGAACATCGGCGACAACAACGAAGTATACAAGTGGGAGATCGCGGCGGAATTCCGCCCGATGATGAACGTCGCTCTTACGGCGGATGATACGGACTTTCCCGCGAAGCTGGCCGCCGTCGTATTGCTGACGAAGCAGACTATCGATAACGGAGCAGAGCTCGCTTTTCATGCGCTGGCTGATTACGCGCGGAACGAACCTCAGGCGGTGCGCGATGCCCTCCGCCGACTGCTTACCCCTGACGGCGGAGACCTGGAGGCCAGAACTCAGCGCTTTACTGGGTTTCTTAATTTCTGCGAGTTCATGCGGGCCAAGTATTATCCGGACAGCTGGCGGTATCGAGCGGGCATACGCCTGCCCATGATGATCACAGGCTTCTACGATCCCGACCACTACTACATGTACAAGGCCTCTCAGGCGCAGGCCTATGCCGACTGCGTCGAATTCTATGATGACTGGGGCTCCGGCGCAAAGATGGATCTGCGGATCTATCATCGAATGTGCGACGAGCTGATTGAGACAATTTAGTTGCACCCCAAATTTAAAATGATAAGAGACACCAGGAAGAATTATGCAGAGAAGCCCTTGCACCCCGACACGGAACTGCACATTCTGGCGTTTGACGTGATCTTCTGCAGCACGGTGTATAACCTCTTTGAAGGCATTCATTACAGTGTGAGGAACGCGGAAGAAAAAAGGATCCATCTGGAAAAAATGGATGAGGCAAGAAACGCGAGAGCAAATCACGCGGAGGCATTGGAATGTATGGCGAAGCTGGACTATGCGGAGGCCTTTTTCGCGGAAAAGCTCTCCGTCGGCAGCGCGGTCACCCACAAGAGGTTCGGTGTCGGTACGATCACCGGCCTGTCTGGCAAAGTCATCGAAGCGCAATTCTCCGGACTTGATCACCCCTCAACGCTCGTATGGCGTGATTGCGTCAAGACAGGATTGCTTTCCTTCAAAACGGCTGAGAATGCTGCCGAGTACGACGAGCTGGTCACACTGCTCCGTCAAGCGGAGGTGATCCGGAAAAACGCAGCGATCGTGGAGAAGAAGCTTGAACAGTACGCGGAGTATTTACAATTTGACGAATAACAACCCTACAGCAGAATTTTTATCACAAGGAGAAAGCCTTTATGAAACTCGTTACCTTCCTGCACGACAATAAAGAAGCCGTAGGCGTCCTGACGGAAGACGGTGCCGCCGTTCGTCCGCTGCCCTTTGCCGATATGAATGCGCTGATCCAAGCGTCCAGGGAAGCACTGCTGGCCGCTGTCAAAGGCGCTGCGGCAACTCTGCCTTTGTCTGCCGTCACGCTGCTGGCGCCCATCCCCAGGCCACGGCAGGACGTGATCTGTCTGGGCATCAATTACAAGGCCCACACGGAGGAGGCGGCACGGTACAGCTCCGAGGCCTTCACCAAGGAGCGCCCCATCCCCATCAATTTCTCTAAGCGCGTGACCGAGGCCGTGGCGCCTGAGGGCGATATCGAGAGCCACCCCGGCCTCGTGGAGCGGCTGGACTACGAGGCCGAGCTGGCAGTCATCATCGGCAAGACGGCGAAAAACGTGATGGCAGAAGACGCGGCGGACTATATCTTCGGCTATACTGTCCTCAATGATGTGTCGGCCCGCGTCTTGCAGACCGCCCACAAGCAGTGGTATTTCGGCAAAAGTCTGGACGGCTTTACCCCCATAGGCCCCTGCATCGTCACCGCTGACGAGATCGTCTTTCCACCTGCCCTGCATATTACCGCCCGCGTCAACGGCGAGCTGCGGCAGGACTCCACCACGGACCTGCTGATCACCTCCATCGCGGACATCATCGAGGAGCTGTCCTCCGGCATGACGCTGCTGCCCGGCACCATCATCTCCACCGGCACTCCCTCCGGCGTCGGCATGGGCTTCGACCCGCCGAAATTCCTGAAGCCCGGCGATGTGGTAGAGTGCACTATCGACGGCATTGGAACCCTGCGAAACACGGTGCGATGACGGGACCAATCAAACGAGTTTTACGTTTGGCATTCAATGTGGTATAATAAACTGGGTCAAGTAAGCGCTTCAATACACAGGCCGCCTCAAAACACACTCTGAATGTCTTTCGTTATAGTCAAAGAAAGCCCGTATATCAAGGAAAATAATTTTCCTGCTTTGCGTCCCTTCACAGCATGATATATTTTGTGTCCAAGTTGGAAAGGAGGTGCAGGCATGGAAAAAGAATATATTGCCGGAGAGCCCCAACGATACGAAATTGGCGGTCGAGTTTTTATCGTTGAGCCATGGTATAGGAAAGACGGTGAAAGCATGGCAGATATCTTGCTAAAACTGATGTGTGCCGACTTGGACGAAGAGTTGCGAGCAGCAAATAAAACTACAATGGTCTAAGATTAAAATTGTCAATTTGGCAGTCAGTAAGAGGTTATTTATTCTAACAAAAGCTCCCGCTGCCTAAATCTTTATAGACAACGGGAGCTTTCTTAAGAGTAAATCAACCATAATGAATTATGCAGAAAATTTCGCCAATTACTGCAACTTGATAATTCTTCCTGCTTCATTAATGATACTTGCAGGCAGATCCATAGCATTAATGTTATTTGTTTGAAACCAATGTAAACATTGCTCTTTGTTGTAGTTTTCATCAACTATCAAATCAGAGAATTCTAGTGCAGCAGTTCTGGTAAAACCCATAGCCATTAAAGATATTTGAGTTGTTTTCGAAGCCCCGAATTCCAGCCAGAGATTCAACTGCGGTATTTTGTCAATAGCAGCACAGTCTCCTTTTGTTCCTAAATATAGTTTTAAGACATCAATGTAACAAGTTGTATATTTAAGAAACCTGAATCTAGCATACTCTTCTATATCCCGCATTGTTTCTCTAATTATCGTTGCGGTGTTTTTTCCAGTTTTATTTTTATTATGCCATCGAATATTGTCTGCTATAATTCGGGCAAGACCATATCCCCGCAACCAGTTGGTAATTAGGACTGAGCGATATGCGTTAAGTTTATATGAATCACCTGTGAGATTACTTGAAATTCTCCCTATAATATGGAGATATTTTTCTTGCGCATCATCATCTTCTGGATATGGTGGGATTAGTTCGATGGAATCTCTTTCAAATTTCTTGAAGTATTCAAGGAGCTTCTGCTGCGCTAATGGATTTACCCCTTGATTCTTTGAAAGAATTGTTGCAGGCACCTCTACATTCGATAATGCACTTTCAAGCGCCTCGTCAATCTCCTTGCATAGACTCTTTCCATATAATTCTGACATGTATGAATTCGAGACTCTCCCATACTTATAATAGGCTGCTAAAAAATACGTATAGGCATAGTCCATTTCATTACCACTAGAAGATGTAACGGTCTGTCTACTTCGAATATGCTCAAGAAGATCACTACGATGTGTAGTAACAATAGTATCAATCGTACTTTTGATTTTATATTTTTTCCGTTCTGCCGGGGTCCCATTTATCCAAACTCTATCGTCCTCAGCATCGAGGCAAAAAATATTTCCTTGGAACTCTTTACCTTGTCTACCAGCCCTTCCAGCTAAATTCCAAAAGTCCATTTCAGCCATTGGCATATCATGGCCTTTTCGGGGACCGCGAATGAAGATAGACTTAGCAGGCAAATTAACGCCTTCTATTAGAGTCGATGTACAAACCAAAAATGTAATATCTCCGATCTTAAATAAGTCCTCGATTTCATTTCTTACCGCTAAAGGCATATTGCCATAATGGAATGCAACTCCTGCTTTAAGAGTTTCTATCAGCGAATAATCAGGATGTATTGTTTTCCTAATCAACTTAACCAATTCCATCACTCTGTCTGAAGGCTTATAGGTGGGGTCGTCATTTATAATTAGGCTTTTGAGTTGCAAAGCAACTTTTTCAGCTTCCGCAGCACCATTGACATATAACAAGTTTCCGCTTTTACCGGCAGCAATTCGATAGGACAAGATTGGTAATCGCATTGATTTGTTTGTAATGCGTTCACATTCCAAATGACCTAAATGAATTTTTTGCCCTTGTGATAGAAAATCCACGCTCCACTTCGTGGTTGCTGTACCAGTTTTTGAAACCCATATTAGATTTTGGTTGACAGTAACTATTTCAGAGACAATTTCTTTGCGCTTTCCCTCTGCTGAAAGCACTCTATATAGAGCGTCAGGATTCTCCGACATTGGACTTGAAAAAATAAATCTAGTTGTACTGTCATGAGAAATTCTTTGCAATACTTGCTCTAGTAATATACCTCGCGCCCGATCTCCAATTTTGTGAGCTTCATCTACGACAACCAAGTCAACAAACATTTCTGGGTGTTCGTTAAGCACCCATTGTAACCGTTCTTGTGTAAAGATAAAGACACATGATTTTGTTCCATAATTATCTGGTAGTACAGGAACACTAGTTATTTCTACTCCAGCAATGCTTTGCTTCAAATGGCCTCGAATATCCATTTCCACTTGCTGAATTAATGCCCTTGTAGGAACAATATAAACTATTTTAGCAAGGGGGTGTTCTTTAATAAATTCTGATATAATTTGCAATATAACAAACGATTTTCCGGCCGATGTTGGAGCAGATACTGTTACTGCATGGTTGAATTCAAAAGAGTCATATACTTCTTTTTGAAATTCATTTAATATAGCTACTTTGTCACCATCGATAACTGAATTAGAAAACTGTTTTTGCTTGGCGTCAAGTACAGTTCCCCAGGGTATACGAGATCTGAAGTTACTATCTATTAAGTGCCTTGATTCAGATAATGCAATTGCAGAAGAATTTGCGGACAAATCAAAAATAGCCGCAGCTGCACTTTTATATTCCCTTTGTAATCCAGCCTCGCAAACAGTTGCTTGACAAATACGATATGCTATATCAAGAACCGTTCCATCAGTTGAATGCGCTAATATACTTGCGCAAGAAATCAAGTACGCCCAATCTACTATATTCTCATCATTTTCGCTATTGTCACGAATCAGGTTTGAAATTTGTGAACATACCGATTTTTTCAACAAGCATGTATATTCGCGTTGAAACTTGTTTGAGGAAGTAATCCAAGATGTTAATGAATTTATCGACATTGAATTTCCTCCTTACAACCGTTCTAGAAATTTGTTTCTCAACTCATCTACATCAGAAAATGGAACTAAAAACACCTCAATATTAAACAAGTTTAGAGGTATACGGCTTTTTAACCGAGATTGGATGCTTTGCTTAAAGCCATCTACTTTATCGCGTATACAAGTAAAAATTTCATCTTCCACACGCGAAAAATCTTTTGGGTAACTTTCTTCATTATATCCGACTAAGCATACACCACGATATTCGAGCATGTTGTAATGCGCGTTTTCCGGATCCAAATATTCGATAATAGCTTTTTCTAAATGCGGATTATCAAAATCGAGATTCGTTCTAAACAAGTCCATATCGCGTTCTTTGCGGGTTCCATCCACTCCTTCTTCTGTGAGCAAGGTTTTAATACTATCAAAACAACTACTTAATGCCTGCCGAACATCTGCGTATATCTTTGCTTCACCCCAATAAAGACAATATTTTTGAGTTTCTGTATCATATTTTCCATAGACACCATCAGCACCATGATAATGCACTTCGGAATTAGTTTTAAGTACCATTTTGCAAAGAACTTGTGGCATATGCAAGAAGCTTTGTGTTAAAACGGATAATGCCAGTTCACCTACTTCTCCTGTATTACCTAGATCCGTAAAAAGGCGTTCGGCCTTTCTAAATAAAGTGGCTGTATATTGAGTAGTGTTATATTCTGCATCCTTTTCTTTTGCTTTGCGAATCTCAGAAGGTGGAATACAATAATCAACGATTCGGTTAATGAGATAATCGCAAAAGTCGCATGTACGAGGCCGATTGTTCCCATCAAGCTTTAGCATATAAATGTGCATACTGGCTTTTGTATCGCTAATATGTTCATTTTTGCATACTTCACGCAAATATGTATCTACGCTTAGAGGATTACCGCGAATAAGACTATTGAGTTGTTCTTGAATATTCATAATCTATTCCGCCTTAATTAGAATCCAAAGCCCAACATTATTATACTATTTTTTGTGAGGAATTCAACATATTTCTGTACAATCTGACGGTGCCAACAATTTGTGCATATCTATTAACAGCCCAAGATGGATTATGGACTGTTTAATATAAAAATATGAGAGGAAGATTTTATTGTTTTCAGCCATGAAAAGGAGGTTTGCAAATGGCAGATGATAAGAAAAACATTCCCGAGACAGCTCCGCCTGCCGAGACTTCCGATCTCGAGCTTGTGCTAACCGACGCAGAGGCGGTCATGCTGGAACACGAGGGGTAGGCGTTGCTCTTTGAAATGGGTAAGATCGTGCCTGATCCTGCTGACGCTATTACCCGCACCGAGAAGGAAGAGCCTGCCAATCCCGAAGCACCCAAAACCGAACAGGAACTACAAAAGCTTAGGGAGAATTGATCCGCGAGATCGAAAAAGCTCCTACTATCAATCTTGAAGCAGGAGGACGGAACTATGCGTAAGAATTTTGGAGCAAAGCCCTGGTTGTACCCTCAGCCCGTTTTGATCATCGCAACCTATGGCGAAGACGGTACTCCGGACGCCATGAACGCCGTGTGGGGCGGCATCGCGGACATGAACCGCATCGCCATGTATCTCAGCGGCAGCCACAAAACGGTGAAGAATATCCTGAGCCACAAGGCCTTTACCGTCAGCATGGCGGACGCGGCCCATGTGAATGCCTGCGATTATGTGGGTATCGTCTCTGGCAATACAACGCCGGATAAGATGGCGCGCGCCGGATTCCATGTGACCAAGAGCGAGGTGGTGGACGCGCCGATTATCGACGAACTGCCTATGACACTGGAGTGCAAGCTGATCAGCTTCGACGAGGAGTCTGAGCTTCTGCTGGGCGAGAGCGTGAATGTCTCCGCCGACGAGCGCATTCTGGACAGTGAAGGGAAGATCGACCCGCAGAAGCTACAGCCAATCTCCTTCGACCCGGTGCATAACGACTACCTCGTCCTTGGCAAGAAAATCGGCAACGCCTTTGAGGACGGCAAAAAGCTGAAATAGGCGTAAAGCACGGAGCCGAAAGGCTCTGTGCTTTACTTCACCTCAAAAATTGTCTGCAGGAAAAAGTGTGCAATGATTGCACACTTTTCTTTCCTGTCTTTATGGCATACAGTCTCTCCTACATGTTTTAACTGATAGCCATTGCCGCCAGCGCCACCGCAAGAAAGTCTTGAAAGCTTTTTGCGTCATCAATTCCTTTCTTCAGTAGTTCCTTTTCTGCTGGTGTTAACTGGCGCTGTCCGTTTTCGATTGCCCACTTGCATAAAAACTTGGCTTCTTGTTCTGTCATATTTCTCCCCTTATTGTCCTTTGGCCTTTCAGGCGTTTCGCATCTACTAACAGGTCGTCTATATTTTGTGAGTCGTCCTTACACCATAATACCGATATTTAGCTGCCGACAAAAAATCCATTCTATACTACCCCTATACCTTAATATATCTCGTCGTCCGTCCTGCACCGATCCGCTTTACCGAACCGGTCTTGACCATTGCGCCGAGGACAGCTTCGACGGTCGTGGGGCTGACATCGGGGAGAATTTTGCAAATCTCGGCTTTGGATAGCGGCGTCAAGCTGTTCAGGGCGGTCGCCTCCACACGGGCTTTCTTCGTGATCTTCTTGCCGTGTACCACCGCAAACCGTTTGTCCAGTTCCTTATAGCACATATAGAGTGTGGAAAGGAAATTCTCAATAAAGGGGAAATAGGAGTTTTCATTCGTTTCCCATCCTTCCGAGGATTGCCGTAGGGCTTCGTAATAATACGCCTTGTAGTTGTTGATCTGCTCCTCAAAGGACACATATTTTCCTGCATCAAAGCCGTTTTTGTATAGAAGCAACAGTGAGAGCAGGCGGGACATTCTGCCGTTGCCGTCCCGGAACGGGTGGATGCAGAGGAAGTCCAGAATCACACAGGGAATTAAAAGAAGCTGATTGATATTCGCATCGCTTCGGGCATCCAGATAGGCAAGTTCCAACTGTTCCATTGCTTTCGGCGTTTCGCTTGCAGACGTAGGACGGAAGCGGACACGGCGGTTTCCGTCAGCGTCGATCTCCAGAATCACATTGTCGTCCGTCTTGTACTGTCCGCCGTACTCATAACCCGCAAAGCTCATCATTATTTCGTGCAGCCGAAGAATGTCGCTTTGCCGAAAATCAATATGCTCGTAGCTCAAGTGGATCTCATTCAGCGCATCTCTGTACCCGGCTATCTCCGCCTCGTTGTGGTTCAGCGGGGCGCTGTTCTGATTGACAATGGCAGCGATACGCTCGTCGCTGGTCACAATGCCCTCGATGGCGTTGGAGCTTTTGATGGACTGCACCTTTGCGACAGCCTCCAGCTCCGTGAAGATCTGCGTGTATTCTTCCTTGCGCACGCCAGCCATAGTTTTGAGCGCCACAATATTGGAAGTGAGGTTCACCAAGTTTGCCGGCAGCAAGCCGTTATTCAAAAAGGAGTAATCGAATCTTCTCATACAGCACCAGCCTTTCTGCACATAATTATAGCATATTATGTGCAGAAAAGCAACCCGCTATCCCAATTATCTGCATATACTTCTTTGAGATATATGCAGATAGAGCATCCGAATAGGCAGTAATATGAGAAAACGGCACGGGGTTTCCGTGCCGTCTGCGTCAAATCGCCTTGACTTATTTGAAGTAGGCCGCGGCATCGGTAATCCAAGGCAACAAAGGCATCTTCGACCATGTAAGTGCAATATTCAGCAAGGGGCGTCGCCATACTTTATTTTTAGTATACCGCATTCGTCCCCATTTTCCAACCACCTCCCGTCCTTGCGCACACCCCCTCGATTTTGACCCCTCCCGCACCTGAATCACCCGCCAAACACCCCGTTTATAGGTCAAATTTTCGTCTGATGTGCATCACCCACAAACCCGCAAACCATTGCGCCGCAACGACTTCAAGTCATTGCCGATAGGGACTCCCTGGACTGGAAGGACTACGACGCGGATACGATATGCAGGCGCGTAACATCCAAGGTGCAGCCGGGGAGCATCGTGCTGTTCCACAACGCTGCGCTGCACACGCCGGAGGCCCTGCCTGCCATCCTCGACTGCCTGATCAACGACGGGTATACCGTTGTGCCCATCAGTCAGCTGATCCTCGATCCGCCCTACACCATCGACCACACCGGCCGGCAATTCCCGGCGGAAACAGTTTCCACTACATAAGCACGACATGGGGGCACCTAAACAGTGCCCCCATTGATCTTCGACCTGAAAGCCGCATCTGTTCGCAAGCTGATCCATCTGTCAGAGACAGCAACTCCTCGGCAATGTCCATATTCTCAAAGCGGAGCGCGTCCGTATCCCTGAGGCCAAAGGTCAAAAAGTCCACATTACCAGTCACTCCTTTCTTGATTTTTGGGGCAAACGAAAAGAGCAGCTGTTTTCTATGCGAAAATAGCTGCTCTTTTCTAATATTTATATACTTCAACTGTTATCTGTTCAAATTTCTCTCAATCCATCCGTGCATCTGTTTATCAATTTTGAAATAGGACATTGTGCCTCCGCCCTCAATCCAGTCATAGTTCGGATAGAAGGAGATAAAGAAGCGCAAGCCAGAGGCGGTTTCGATTCGGAGATTTCTTCGATCATCGGCAAAAGCAGTGTGCGCTTCCTGTTGATTTTCTTCGGGGATACCATCAAATACTTCCGTCTGGAAGTCATCGTTTCCATAACTCACAAGTGTAATCGTCATGTGATAGAACTCGGTGATTTCCTGCCGATTTGTTACCGGTGAGCCAACTTCTTGTTCGTTGTTCCACTTCATTTCTGTAATGGATGCAATATCGTCTGCGCTCTCAATACCATACACGCGATAAAGCTCGGTGAACGAACAGTTTGTGTTGCTGTCAAACTGATAGAAGTTGCAGAACAGCGCGGCATACCATGTGTCACCGTCTCGCAGAACATATACGCCATCACAAACAGCAGGTGCATACCGGTATAGCTCGATGTCAGTCTGGCTGACAGTGCTTTTATAGCCAATGCCTCCGTCAGATTTCAGGTAGGAAATGTGTTCGCCAGCCATATCGGCGGTGATTTCAGGCGGCAGACCATACTTCTCAAGCACCTCCGGAAGTTTGACAGCCTCGTAAAATTTGCCGTTGTACTCAAGTGCGGCAATGTTCTGCACGGGATCTTGGGTGTCAGGACCTCCCTTATGGTGAAGCACAGGAATGGCGATAGTCACCGCCAGACACAGGCAGGCTGCAACAACTCCCCATTTGACCCACTTGCGCTTCGGCTTCGCATTGGTGCGGACATTGTTGGTTTCCTCGATAATATCATCGTTCAGCATATTCAAAGCGTCACTGATGTGTTCTTTCTTCATAGCGCATAGCCCTCCTTTTCCAAGTATTCTTTCAAACCTTGCCTTGTTCGGTAGAGCATACTCTTGACCTTCGGTTCACTCATGCCGTAGTAGTCTGCGACTTCTCGGACAGGATCCGCAAAGTAGTATCTGCCGACAAAAGTGTTTCGTGCTTCTGCCGGGAGTGTGTAGAGATAGGTATTGATCGCTTCCGCAAGCAGTTTCAATTCTATGCTCTGCTCCGTGGTTTCGCTGCCGGAAATACAATCCTCCAGCTCGGAAAGAGAGACTGCATATTCCGAGTGCTTCCGTTTATCCCTGTTGCGTGTGCGGAACGCATCAATGGATAGTTGTCGTGTGATTTTTCCTAAATAAGTGGAGAGGACGCTTGGCTTATGCGTTGGCATGGAGTTCCACGCCTTTAAGTAGGCATCGTTGACGGTTTCCTTGCTGTCCTCCCAGTCGGAGAGGATATTGTAGGCGATCTTTGAAAGATACCGCCCATATTTCCGCTCCGTTTCGCTGATGGCACTCTCATCTCTTTTCCAGTATAAGTCAACGATCGTTTCATCCTGCATGGGCGAACCTCCTTTCTCATCTGCTGTCAGGTTCCTTCACTATATATCCCGACAAAAATCGGATTTGGTTTCACGATTTTCAAAATTTCTTCAAAAAAATTACAGCAGATATTTGTGAACGCTTCTACCCATGCCGTTTACGCTGTTTTTCTTCGCTGCTTCAGTAGCGGTACATCGGCGCGTTATCCTCCGTATCGGCAGGTTCCTCCATCAGAGATTTGAACGCATCGGGGTCTTCACGCCATTCCTCTCGCGGCAGCGGATTTGATTGCAGCAGGGCGTACAGGTGCTCTGCCAGCTCTGTTTTGCCCTGCTCGATGGCGGTCTGGATAAGGTACAGGTGTTGCTATGCAGAGTTTTCTGCTTTCATTCGTACCGCTGTGTCTATACCTGCCCGGCCGGCCCCTCCGGCGGCAGCCAGCGTTTGCCTCCCAGCCGTATCAGATACAGCAGGCCCCGGACGCACAGCTCCGCGCACATGGCCGCCCACACGCCGGGCAGTCCCCACCGGGGCGCGGCCAGCCACGCCAGTGGCAGGCGGATGCCCCACATGGTGCCCAGATTGAACAGCGTGGGCACCAGTGTGCTGCCTGCACCCTGAAATACGCCGCCGGCCACGATGGACGCGCCGTACATAGCCTCGGCAAAGGCCTCAATACGCAGGACGCGGGTGCCCAGGGCGATGATGTCGCTGTCCGGCGTCAGTATCGCCATCATCTGCGGGGCGAAGGCGTACAGCAGCCCGCCGGTGACGACCATGACAACGATACCCAGCAGTACCGTGACCCAGCCCAGGCGTCTGGCCATGCGGCGGCGTCCCGCTCCCACGCTCTGCCCCACCAGCATGGCCGCGGCACTCTGGATGCCGTAGGCGGGCATATAGCACAGGCTTTCCGCCGTGACAGCAAAGGAGTTTGCAGCGATAGCCACGGTGCCCAGGGGCGCCACGATGGCGGTGGACACGATCTGCGCGGTGGACAGTATCACCTTCTCCGATGCCACTGGCGCCGCGATGCGGAGCACCATGCGCAGCTGTGTGCGGTCAAGGTGCAGACGCTCACCCTTCTCCAACCGCAGCGCCGGGCTGCGGCGCAGGACGAAATACAGCAGGTACAACCCCACCGCCAGCTCCGCAAGGCCAGTGCCCAGGGCGGCGCCCGCCGTGCCCAGTCCCGCGCCGGGCAGGGATAGTGCGCCCAGCCGGATGGTACCGGTGGGGAAAATAAGCAGGGTGTTGAACACCACATCCAGCGCACACATGAGCACCATGCAGACACCGGGCGTGCGCATATTGCCGGTGGCCTGCAGCTGTCCCGCCGCCACGTTGTCCAGCTGGAGGGCGGGCAGGAACAGACTGTACACCAGGAAGTAGGCAGAGGCATCCCGCCAGATCTCCTGCTCCGCCCGCAGCAGCCGGGGCAGCGGCGCAGACAGTGCCGCCGCCAGCGCCGCCATGACCACGCTGAAGGCCAGGCACAGCACCAGCGCCTGCTTGAGGATGTTGCGCGCCTCGGCCAGGCGGCCGCCGCCCACCCGCTGCGCCGTCAGCACGTTGAAGCCCATAGCTGCCGCGTAGGACAGCCCTCCGAACAGCCAGGTGGTGGAGGCCACCAGCCCCACTGCCGCCGACTGGGACGCGCCCAGGCGGCCCACCATGGCCGCGTCGATATATTGCATGATAATAGTGGCCAGCTGTGCCATGATGGCCGGCCAGCTGAGCTGCAGCGTCAGGCTGATCTGCTGCCGGGTGGACAGCGGCGCGCCGCTGCGCAGCAAAGCCAGATGATCCGTTTTCAAGGGTGTCCCTCCATAGAACTTGTTTTTTCACTGTACCATCGATTGACAAGGACAAACAAGTCCTTGTCAATCGATGGTACCACGGACGCGCGCTTTTCGCAACCCCGGCGTGGCGGAGCACCGTGATATACAGCATATAAATGTGCGGGTACAGTCCGTTGTCCGGGCGTCCAATACCCGGCCGGGCTTGTTCAGGCCGCGCAATATGGTACAATGCCCGTAAAGAATATCGGCGGGACCGTATCCCGCGAAAAGAGGACAATATGGAGTATCGTGTTCTGCCCCACGGCGGGGAGAAGGTCAGCGCCATCGGCACGCAGCCGGAGGAGTTCGCCGCCATGATCACCGACCGCCTGCAGCTTGAGCTGCGGAATAACTGAACTGACCGACCGGCCCCACGGCTATGCCGTGGGGCCGGTTTTACTTTACTGGCACATCAGAAACGCTTTCAGCGCCAGCTGGAAGGTCAGCATCTGCTCGCTGTCGTTATAGTTCAGATCCAATATCTCGGCAATACGGTCCAGCCGGTACAGCAGCGTGTTCCGGTGGATAAACAGCGCCTTGGAGGTCTTTACGGAGTTCTGACAGTTGTTGAAATAGGTTTCCAGCGTGTACAGCAGCTGGGTATTGTGTTCCTCGTCGTACGCCAGCAGCGGCTTGATCCGCTGGATCAGCGCCAGTTTCGCATTGGGTGAGTCATAGATGAGCTCGCAGAGAATATACCGGCGGTAAGTGGCAATACGCTCGTCGCATATCCTGCTGGCCAGATCCACCGTGCGGAGCGCCTGGGAATAGCTGCGGCAGAATTCCGCAAGCGAGGGCACAGGGTCACCGATGCCGAAGATCACACCCCGATCCTGCCCCTTAGCGCTGAGCATCTTCATCAGGTCCCCGCAGTACTCCCGCACCAGCGCCACCTGCTCATACACGGGCAGGCTCTCGCTCTGCTGCAGCACAAGGATCACGTTGTTGTACTTGGCGAAAGCATAGCTGATATTCCCGGACAGCATCTCCCACTTGTCCGCCAACTGGCTGCGCAGCAGGGCGCTGGTGCCCAGCCATTCTGACGTCTGCAGCAGCCGGTTCTGCTCGGTGAAGGAGATCAGCGCACAGATATAGGGCGAATACAGCGGGATATTGCAGTAGTTGGCGGATTTGACGATCTCGCCGTAGGACAAAGCTCCCTCCGTCACCAGGCTGTCCAGGAAGTGGCTGATCTCCCTCCTGGAGGATGAACCCCCGCGCCTTTTGATCAGCACCAGCGTACAGGCGGCGGCAATACGTCGGTACAATGTGTTCTCATTCTCGGTCAGCGGCGCATTGGCGGGGCGGATCGCGCCCAGATACCCCATGATCTCCTGCTCGGAGTGGATGGGATAGATGTGCACGCACTTGTCCTCCTGCTGTAAGGGATAGATCCCGGCGGACAGACCTGCTGTCCGCAGTTTTTCTACCTCCTTGACGCGCTCCGGCACGGAGAACAGCACCTGCCCCACAGCCAGTTCTTCCCGCAGCCCCGGCTGCAGCATCTGGGAAACGCACTGTATCTTCCGGCTCGGTGTCATATACAGCAGCGGCACGTGAAGCAGCGGGCCGCACTTTTTCAGCAGATATTCCACCTCCGCGTGTCCCTGCAGCACATCAAACATGGCCTGATACACCATCTGCAGCGCCTGTTCCTCGTTGATGCCGTAAACATATTTGCTGACGGCTTCACTGATCTCGGATAGGGAGGTGTGGTAGGGAATACGCATCAGCGGGAAGTGCAGCTCATCGGCCAGCTGCAGCATAGCGGGCGGTATCTCATGAAAATACCGTTTCATTTTAATAACAAGGCCGCCGGAGCCGCTGTCGGCCAGGTCCCGCAGTACCTTCTCCTGCTTTACCGGGTCGTCCAGCAAAAAGTAACCCGTAGTCAGCATGATCTCTCCGGCACGCATCCAATTGACCATCTCCGGGTTATCGAACATCACTGCGCCGGATATGGTGCGCGCCAGGCCGTCCGCACCGGCGGCCACCTCCACCACCCGCAGCTCATTCTGTTTCAAAAGCTCCCGCAGCGTCATAAGTACGCCTCCCTTCGGCAAAACACCAAAACACCCCCTATTTTGATGATACCATTATACCCCATAAGTGTAAACCGCCTTTTGTGCAGACGCACAAAAAACCGGGCGCGAATTTGTGCCGTGCGGCGGGCATGGCCGAGGAAATCGTGCTACCCTATAGGTGAAAATACTTCAGACCGCAAAAGAGGGAGCACATGAAAATTACTGTTCTGACCTGGTGCGTCAGCTTTTTACCTATACTGCTGCTGATTATGCTGCTGGCGGTTTTCCGCGTATCTACCGCCCGCGCCGCAGGTGTGACACTGCTGCTGACCGTACTGTCCGCCTTAGTAGTGTACAAAGCGGACATACAGCTGGTACTGTTCGAGAGTCTGAAAGGCGTGTGGAGCACAGCCACCATCCTATATATCATCTTCCCCGCGCTGCTGCTGTACGAGCTCATCGCCGCCTCCGGCGCCATAGATGTAATGAACGACACCATGCGGCAGCTGAGTCCCCACGAGCTGTTCCGCATCCTGACAGTAGGTTGGGTATTCGTGGGATTTCTGCAGGGTATCACCGGCTTTGGCGTTCCGGTCGCCATATGCGTCCCCATGCTGGTGGCGCTGGGCGTCCGTCCTACCATGGCGGTCATCATCGCCCTGCTGGGCCAAGCCTGGGGCAACACCTTCGGCACGCTGGCTGTGGCCTGGGACGTGCTGGCGCAGATCTCCGGCATCACCGGCACAGAGCTGCATCTGACTGCCCGCTACACCGCCTTGCTTCTGTGGATACTGAACCTGGCCGCTGGCGCATTGATCTGCTGGCTGTATGACCGGGGCCGCGGGCTGCGGCAGGGCGCTGTGTTTGTTCTTGTGATCTCCCTGATACACGGCGGCGGCGAGCTGCTGGTCGCACAGTACAACGCCTCCATCGCGGCCTTTATCCCCGCCACCGTGGCTATGGCCGCCATACTCCCCCTGTCCCGTCTGCCCATGTACCGCAGAGCATACGCCTGTGAAGGCAGCCACATGATGGTGCGCCGGACCTCCGCGACAGGCGCGGAAAAGCCTCGCGGCGCCGTCTGGCTGTACTTTGCCCCCTATATGGTGCTGATCCTTGTTACCGTAGTACTTCTGGTGATCCCTTCCGTCCACGAGGCGCTGAGCCGTTGGAGCGTGGGGTTCGCTTTCCCCGAGACCCGCACCGCTTACGGCATCGTCAATGCTGCCACGACCAAGTACTCTCCCTTCCACCCGCTGGTGGATTCCGGTACCGTACTGCTGCTGACCTGTATCATCAGCTACACCCTGCTCCATGGCCGCGGTCTGCTGGAGCGTTCACAGCTCCGCGTCATGCTGTCACGGACGCTGCAGAAAACAAGACCCGTAGCCGTGTCCCTGATCCTGCTGCTGATCATCTCCAAGCTCATGAGCGGCAGCGGCCAGACGCTGGTGCTGGCGCAGGGCATCACCCACGTCATGGGTCGGTGGTACGCGCTGCTGGCCGGCGTGCTGGGCGTGATAGGCTCCTTTGTCACCGGCAGCAACATGTCCTCCAACATCCTGTTCACCGATGTACAGGTGAATGCAGCCGCCGACCTCGGCGTCAGCAGCAGCCCCCTGCTGGCGGCGCAGACCGCCGGCGCCTCCGCCGGCAGTATGATCTCCCCCAGCAAGATCATCCTGGGCACCACAGCCGGCGGCGTACCTGGCGAAGAGGGCACGGTACTGCGCTTCACGCTGCTGACGGCAGCGATCCTCACTTTGGTCACTGGGGTGATCTGCTGGATCATCCTGTAATAAGAAAGGAGAGCAAATCGTGAAAACTTTGTTCCGCAATGGCAGCATCCACACCATGAACGGCACAGAGGTCGTTCATTCCCTGCTGGTGGAGGACGGCCGCATTCTGGATGTGAACTGCGATGTCCCCGCTGGCGAGTGTCAGGTGGTGGACCTGCACGGTAAGACCGTGCTGCCTGGCTTCCACGACAGCCACGAGCACTTCCTCTGCTATGCCACGGATAAGGAGAAGATCAACTTCTTCGGTATCCGCTCTCTGGAGGAAATGGCCGAGCGCACCCGCCGGTACATCGCCGACCGCGGCATCAAAAAGGGCGAATGGATCCAGGGCGGCGGTTGGAACGAAAATGAGTTCGACGTGCCTGTGCTGCCCTCCCGGCAGGATCTGGACAAGTTCTGCCCGGACAACCCCGCCATCTTTACCCGTACCTGCTGCAGCGTGGCCGTGGCCAACACCGCCGCGCTGAAGGCCGCCGGCATTTTTGATGATATTCCTACGCTGCAGGACGGTCACATCGTGGTGGATGAAAACGGCGTCCCCACCGGCATGCTCCACGAGCGCGCCCGGCACCTGGTCTATGACATCCTGACCAAGTACACCAAGGAACAGCTGAAGCAGTTCATCCTGGACTATCAGAAGGATCTGCTGTCCACCGGCCTGACCACCGTACAGACCGACGACTTCAAGCTGTGGGACGCCACTATCGATGACATTCTGGCCGCCTATGAGGAACTGGACAAAGAGGGCAAGCTAAACGTGCGCTTCATCCAGCAGCTCCGCCTCATCACCGACGCGCAGCTGGAGGACTACCTCCACCGCCACAGCGGCCGCACCGGCGACGGCAGCGAGTTCTTCAAGATCGGTGCCTTCAAGCTGCTGCCCGACGGTTCCCTGGGCGGAAAGACCGCCGCGCTGCGTGAGCCCTATGAGGGCGACCCGGAAAATAAGGGCATCTTCGTCTATGACGAGAAGGTGTTCTATGACCTGCTGGAAAAAGCCTACCGCAACGGCCTGCAGCTGGCCATCCATGCCATCGGTGACTATACCATGGACGTGATTTTGGACTGCTATGAAAAGATCGCCGCCAAGTACCCCAAGCCCGATCCTCGGTTCCGCATCATCCACTGTCAGATCACCAGCGAAGATATTTTGGACCGCTTCGCCCGCAACGGCGTTTTGGCGGACATCCAGCCCCTGTTCATCCGTGCGGATATGGAGATCGCCGAGGAACTGCTGGGCAAGGAGCGTGTCTCCACCTCCTACGCCTGGAAGACCATGCTGGACAAGGGCATCCACGTTTCCGGCAGCTCCGACGCCCCTGTGGAATCCTTCGACCCCATCCTGGCTATCCACTGCGCCGTCACCTCTCAGAATTTGGATGGACAGCCTGCGGGCGGCTGGCTGCCGCAGCAGAAGCTGACCGTGCAGGAGGCCGTGGCGCTGTACACCACCGGCTCCGCCTACACCAGCTACGAGGAAAACGTCAAGGGCAAGCTATGCCCCGGCTATCTGGCGGACTTCATCGTCCTGTCCCAGGACATCTTCTCCGTCCCGGAGAATGAGATCGTCAACACCAAAGTTGAGCAAACCTACTTGGGAGGTAAGTTGGTATATTCCCGTTGACATCCCCTTTCCCACGCATCAGAATAAGACGATACAAGAGAGGAGAGAATCATGAAAAAGAAAAGAAATCTTATCGGTGTATGTCTGGTGGCCGTTCTCATGCTCGCTCTGACCGTTATCGGCTATGCTGCCGGTGACGGCGAAGCGACACCGGAGTACGGCGCATGGTGCCTGGTCCCCCCGCTGGTCACCATCGTCCTGGCCTTCGTTACCAAGCAGACCATCATCTCCATGTTCATCGGCATCTGGGTAGGTGCCACCATCATCCATCACTTTAACCCCATCGACGGCCTGATCGGCAGCTTCACTGGGTACCTGGTGCCCTCTATTGCCGACAGCTGGAACGCGGGCATGCTGATCATCATGGCGCTCATTGGCGGCTTCATGTATATGCTCAGCGCCTGCGGTGGCGCGGAGGCCTTCGGCCGCTGGGCCGAGAAGGTGGCTAACAACCGCAAAAAGAGCCAGCTGCTGGCCTGGATCGCCCCCTTCGTATTCATCTTCAATCAGGGCTGCCTGCTGGTGGGCGTTATCATGCGTCCCGTCACCGACAAGACCCATATCTCCCGCGTAAAGCTGGCCTACATCACCGATGCCATGGGCGCACCGCTGGTCTCTATGTCCCCCATCAGTGATAACGGCGTCTACCTGGTGGGTCTGCTGGCCGCCGAGATCGCCGCCCTGAACCTCACCGGCGTGGGTGCCTATGACCTGTATTTCGGCATGTTCCAGTTCAACCTGTACGGTGTGTTCTCCGTCATCACCGTCCTGCTGGTCATCCTGTTCGGTCTGGATGTCGGCCCCATGTACAAGGCCGAGAAGCTGGCTATCGAGACCGGCAAGACCTACAGCGACACCGACAACCTGATCGCCACTCCCCCCGAGACCGACTTCGCCGAGGACTGCAAGCTGAGCATGGCCAACTTCCTGGCCCCCATGATCACTCTGATCCTCACCATCTTCGCCGTGGTGTTCTACACTGGCCAGATCTGGGTCAACGGCTTCATTGGCTGCTTCGGCCACGCCAATATCCAGATGGCCATCGCCATGTGCTTCCTCACCGGCTCCATCGCCGCCGGAATCGTGGGCATTAAGTCAAAGCTCATTACCCTGGGCGGTGCCATTGACAAGTGGACGAAGGGTGCGGCCAGCATGATGCAGGTCATTATGATCCTCGTGTGTGCGTGGAGCATCAGCGGTTTGACCAAGTCCATGAACATCGGCCAGTTCCTCACCGGCGTGGTGCAGGATTCTATCCCCGCGGCGCTGATCCCCGCCATCCTGTTCCTGATCGGCGTGGTGGTGTCCTTCGCCACCGGCAGCTCCTGGGGCGTCTGGGCCCTGGGTATGCCCATCGCCCTGCCCATGGCCAACGCAATGGGTATCCCCCTGACTCTGGCTATCGGCGCGGTCGTTTCCGGCGGTCTGTTCGGTGACCACTGCTCCCCCATCTCCGACACCACCATCCAGTCCTCCACCAGCGCCTGCTGCGACCATCTGCAGCACGTAAAGACCCAGCTACCCTATGCCTTGACGGTTGGTATCTCCTCCCTGATCGGCTTCCTGTTCGCCGGACTGGTGGCTCCCGTGCTGGCTCTGCCCGTGACCCTGGTGTGCATCATTGCCGCCCTGTTGGTCATGAAGAACATCTCCCGTAAACGGGCCGCTGTGGCTGCCTGAGTGATCTCCCTTACCTCCCCTCAAAAAGGAAACCGCCCACCGGGCGGTTTCCTTTTTGCTCTCCGGCCGCAAAAGGACCGTCCAACGTCCGGCCCTTTTTGCGTGTTTGCTCGTGCGCCCGCTTGCGCCGGAAGGTCAGTGCCACCACGGCGTATTGGCCGTCCTCCGGGGTAAAAACCCACGTGACCGTCAGCGTACCGACAGCTGGATATTTCACCTTTGCGACCTTCCGCGCTTTTTCAAAGGAGAACGCCGCCACATGGTGATATTCGTTCACAATGACCATCCCGTATTCCTCTGCAAAGGATTGGCACCGCCTCCCAATAGAGAGTGCAGCTGCTCTATAAGGGTGTATTCCTTTCCCTTATACGGGATACTTTGCCCATATAGCACCTCTTCGTTAGATGCAGCTTTTGCTGAACGGATTGTTATATTTGCGCCGCCGTTGTTCTTAAGCGGCATACCTGACATTTCAAGCAAAAGCAACCCTGTCATTTAAACGGGGCATTTGGCGGTGCTTCAGGCGAGGATGGCGTTGAGCAGAATACAGGAGGCTTTGGCTGGGGCAGGAACGCAGCACATACGGCTAAATCGTTTTGAGAAGGAAAAGAGCCAATTGGTGTCAGGGGCAGTGCCAACGTCCGGCTGGCTTTATGTACATCGGAGCCCTTGCTTTTTGGCAAAATGCAGACTATACTAAGGGCGAAAAGCTGAAACGCACCTGTGGAGAGGAGGCAGCATAGATGAGGGAGATGTGTCAGACTTTCGGCATAACAGCACTCGGCGAGACCGTGGAAAGCTGGACACTGGAAAATGAGTTTCTGACAGCGGAGGTGCTTACCTACGGCGCAACGCTGCGGCGGCTGGTATTCGGCGGCGTGGATGTGGTGCTGGGGTACGACACATTGTCGGAATACGAGCGAAACGACGGCTATGTCGGCGCGACAGTGGGCCGGGTGTGCAACCGAATCGGCGGGGCGTCCTTCGGACTGAACGACAAGACGTACCCACTGGCGAAAAACGACGGAGAGAACCATCTCCACGGCGGCGTGCGGGGATTTGACAAATACATCTGGGCGGCGGAGTCGCTGGCGGACGGCCTGCGGCTGCACCGTCTGTCGCCTGACGGGGAGGAGGGGTATCCCGGAACGTTGGCGGTGTCGGTGACGTATCGGCTGGCCGGCAAGTCGCTTCGGATCGAATACGAGGCGGAAAGCGATGCCGACACCCTGTGCAGCCTGACCAACCACAGCTATTTCAACCTGAACGGCGGCGGTACGGCTATGGCGCATACGCTGACGTTGGCGGCGGGGACGTATCTGGAGACCTCGCCCGGCTGTCTGCCCACGGGGCGGGTGCTGCCGGTGGCGGGGACGCCCTTTGACTTCCGCGCGGCTAAGGCTGTCGGCCGGGACATCGATACGGCGGCGGAGCAGCTGCGGCTGGTGAACGGCTATGACCACCATTTCTGCGTGGACGGGGCCGGTCTGCGCCGTGCGGCGGTGCTGCGGGGCGACAGCAGCGGCATCGCCATGACGATGGACACCACCTCTCCCGGTGTGCAGCTGTATACGGCCAACTGGCTGTCCCGGCGCGGCGGAAAGAATGGGGCGGTATATGAGCCCCGCTGCGCCGTGTGTCTTGAGCCGCAGTTCCCGCCGGACGCGGTACACCACCCGGACTTTCCGCAGCCGCTGCTGCGGCGGGGCGAAGTATACCGGCACTGCACGGTATACTCCTTTTCAAAATAACAACACATCCCCCGCGCAGTGTATCTGCGCGGGGGATGTGTTGTTATTATTGCGCTCAGCCCATGACCACGCGTACCCGCACCTCTGTGCCGGGTGCGGCCGGGGGAAGCACATTTCCGGTGACCGGCGTTCCGTTCACGGTGAGGGAGACGATGCCTTTTTCTGCATGATGGGGATTCTCTACGGTGATGCGGTAGACTGCACCGCGGTAGCGGCACTTGACGGTATAGCCTGCCCATTCCGCGGGGATACAGGGATCGATGGCAAGGCCCTCCAGCGTGGGCTGCACGCCGAGAATGGCCTGCGAGATGCTGACGAACGTCCAGGCTGCCGTGCCGGTGAGCCAGCTGTTCTTGCCCTCGCCGAAGGTGGGCGCGTCCAGAATGGTCCAGTCGCCCGTCTCGCGGAGGTAGGCGTCTGTTCCGGCAATGAGCCACAGCGGGTCGTCGTTAAAGCCGCTGCCCACAGCCAGGTTGCCCTTCTTGGTCAGGGGCTGGTACTGGTGATAGGCGCTGCCGTCGGGGAACTGGGTGGCGGCAATGTCCAGGATGCGTCCCCTTGCCCACTGGGGGATCATGTGGACGAAGCCCAGCAGGTCCTGACAGGAGTCACGGAAGCCCATGCCCAGGCCCAGCAGCAGGGTTTGGGATGCGCCGGGGGCCAGCGACAGCGTGAACTGCATGGCGCCTACCGGCGCCCAGCCGTGAGCCACGCTGCCGGTGCAGGCACCGTTTTTTACCGCCTGGGGCATGGACGGCGCGCCATACACGCCCATAAAGGCGTCGCGGCTGGTGTCAAAGCCCTCGTAAGGGCGGTCTGCCCACAGCACGGCGTACAAGTTTATGATACAGCTGAAGCTGATCGACACCTACTGGCCGCTGATCATCCCGGCCATCACCACGCCGGTGGTGGTGTTCATCATGTATTTCCTCCTTTCCCGTTACATCGTGGAGGGCGTGTCGCTGGGAGGCGTCAAGGGATGAGCTGTACCGTATTTCCGCCTTCCAAATGTCCAAATGGATAACTGCAAAAGAGCCGCTTATTCCGGTTTGGGAATAAGCGGCTCTCGGCCTTTTCACGCGCGATGAATTTTCAGCGCGCCCCGGTGTTCTCTGTGCTCATATCCGGATGTCCCCGTCAGCGGCCTGCGCCTGCCGAAGCAGCGGCGTGCAGGCGTCCAGAAACTGCCGTACCTGCTGCGGGCACCGCCCGATATACAGCCGCGGCTCCATCAGCTGCTCCAGCTCCGACCGGCTCAGTCCGAAGACCGGATCGCCTGCCAGCCGGTCCAGCAGGTCGCAGGGCAGACCTTCCTTCATGCGCTTTGTTGCTGCCATAGAGTGTCTCCGAATGATCTCGTGCAGCTGCTGCCGGTCGCCGCCCCGCTTCACCGCCTCCATCATCAGGTCCTCCGTGGCCAGGAACGGCAGATATTCCCGCAGGGTGCGATTTACGATCGCCTCGTTGACGTGCAGACCCGCCGTCACGTTCTGGCACAGCAGCAGTACTGCGTCGATGCACAAAAAGCCCTCCGGCATGGCGATGCGCCGGTTGGCAGAGTCGTCCAGCGTTCGCTCCAGCCACTGGACGGAAGCGGTCATAGGCGCGTTCATAGCGTCGACTATCATATAGCGGCTGAGAGAGCAGATGCGTTCACACCGCATGGGATTGCGCTTATAGGCCATGGCGGACGAGCCGATCTGATCCGCCTCGAAGGGTTCCTCCAGCTGCCGGTCATGCTGCAGAAGGCGGATATCGTTAGCCATGCGATAGGCGCTCTGGGCGATGCCGCTGAGACAGCCGAGGATGCGGCTGTCCGTCTTCCGGGGATAGGTCTGTCCGCATACCGGGAAGCAGGCGGAAAAGCCGAACTCCGCCGCGATGCGGCGGTTCATCTCGTCGATCTTTGCCTCATCGCCGTCAAACAGGTCCATGAAGCTGGCCTCTGTGCCTGTGGTACCGCGGCAGCCCAAGAACCGCAGTGCGGACAGTACATGGTCCAGCTCCTCCACGTCAGCGAGAAAGTCCTGCATCCACAGGACAGCGCGTTTGCCCACGGTCACGGGCTGTGCCGGCTGGTAGTGTGTATAGCCAAGGGCGGGCGTGTCGGCATATTTTTTCGCGAAGGCCGCCAGGTTGTTCAATACGGTCAGCAGCTGTGCGCGCAGATAGACAAGGCCATCCCGGTATAGGATCAGGTCGGCGTTGTCGGTCACATAGCAGCTGGTGGCCCCCAGATGGAGGACCCCCGCCGCCGACGGCGCCGCTTTGCCGTAGGCGTATATGTGCGCCATCACATCGTGGCGTACCTCTCGCTCCCGTTGGGCGGCTACATCATAGTCGATGTCGGTGATATGCGCCTCCAGCTCGGCGACCTGCGCTTCGGTGATGGGCAGACCTAACTGGCACTGGGCGCGGGCCAGCGCCGTCCACAGCCGCCGCCAGGTCTGATAGCGGCTGTCGTCGGAAAACAGGTGCAGCATATAGTCCGAGGCATAGCGGGATGCCAGCGGGGAACTGTACATATCGTGAGACATAACGGTCCTCCTTGTTTATCGGATGATCAGGCTCTCTCGCTCGGCGCCCACGGAGACATACCCGATATGGCAGCCGATGGCCTGCTCCACATACTCCACATAGTCCCGCGCCGCCTGGGGCATATCCGCCCATGCACGCACGCCGGAGATATCGCAGCCCCAGCCCGGCAGGTATTCCATGACAGGCTTGGCCCTCTCCAGCACGGCAGGGAAGGGGAATTCGTGGGTGATCTCGCCGTCGAGCTCATAGGCGGCGCAGACGGGAATCTCGTCCATGTAGCTGAGGATATCCAGTTTGGTCAGCGCGATATTCGTCGCGCCCTGTACCTCCACGCCATAGCGTGTGGCCACCAGGTCGATGGGGCCTACCCGGCGGGGGCGGCCCGTCTTGGCGCCATACTCCGCGCCGGCCTCCCGCAGCTTTTCCGCGTCGGCACCGAACCACTCGCAGGTGAACGGCCCCTCGCCCACGCAGGAGGAATATGCCTTCACCACGCCCACCACTTCGTCGATCTTTGCGGTGGGCAGCCCCGCGCCGATAGGCGCGTAAGCGGCGATGGTGTTGGAGGAGGTGGTATAGGGATAGATACCGTAGTCCAGGTCGCGCAGCGCGCCAAGCTGTCCCTCGAACAGAATGGCCTTGCCCTCTGCCTGCGCCTGCCGCAGATACCGCCCGGTGTCCGCTACATAGGGCCGGACCTGCGCGGCATACGTCTCCAGCCACGCGGTCATATCTGCCAGGGTGTAGCCCTTGGCGCCATAGACCTTCTGCAATATGAGATTTTTCCACTCCAGCAGGTCCTGCAAGTGCGCCATCAGGCGATCGGGATACAGCAGTTCACCGGCCTGAATGGTCTTTTTCTGGTACTTATCGGAGTAGAACGGTGCGATGCCCTGCTTGGTGGAGCCGTACATCTTGTCCTTCAGCCGCGCCTCCTCCAGCGCGTCCAGCTCCCGGTGCCACGGCAGCAGCAGGGAGGCCCGGTGGCTGACCATCAGGTTTTTCGGGGAGATGCTGACGCCCGCCGCGCGGATCGTCTCCATCTCCGTCACCAGGTTTTCGCAGTCCAGCGCCACGCCGTTGCCCAGAATATTCATCACGCCGGGACGGAACACGCCGGAGGGGAGCAGGTGCAGGGCGAATTTGCCCATATCGTTGATAACGGTGTGCCCGGCGTTGCCGCCGCCCTGATACCGCACCACCACATCGTACTGCCCTGTCAGATAGTCCACCATGCGGCCCTTTCCCTCGTCGCCCCAGTTGATACCTACGATCGCGCAATTTGCCATGTTCGCTGCCTCCGTTCCGTGTTATTTTCAAACGACGGTTCATTATACGCGCAGCAAGATAATAAGTAAAACATCGATTTAATATATGGCATATAAGCGAATTTAATAGCAAAGCGCACCCGGCACAACTGTACTGCGCCGGATCAAAAGCTGAAAAGCACACCCCCGGGGGGTGTGCTTTTCGCGTTTACTTCTGCAGGAGCTGTTCCAGCGCGGCCATCCGCAGGCATACGCAGAATACCTCCATGGCCTTCTCCAGCTCCTCCACCGGCGGCAGGGAAGGCGCGATGCGGATGTTGCTGTCCTGCGGATCGACGCCATAGGGGAAGGTGGCGCCCGCGCCGGTCATGGTCACGCCGGCCTCCTTGCATAGCGCCAGCGTCCGTTTGGCCAGCCCCGGCAGGGTGTTCACGGATACGAAATAGCCTCCGGTGGGCTTTTGCCACGCGGCGATGCCCAGCGGCGCGATCTCCTGCTCCAGGCAGCGCAGCACGCACCGGAACTTAGGCCGCAGTATGGCGGCGTGCTTCTGCATCAGCGCCAGCGTGTGTGCCTTATCCTGCAAAAACAGTACGTGGCGCAGTTGGTTGACCTTGTCGTAGGAGATCATTTGGATATCCATCAGCTTTTCCATGGACAGCTGTATGCTGATTTGAGTGCTGCCATTACCGCGGCTGGTGAGGGCGGAACTGTCAAACTGATGCGCAGCAAGACGTTTACGGATGATGTGACTGTAAGCAATAATGTTACTATCGACCTCAACGGTAAGGAAGTTGTCTTTGAGGGCGAGAAGTCTATGAAAATCGACAGCGGCAAGACGATGACCCTGAAGGATACCGCAGGAGACGGCAGCCTGAGTGGTGTCACTGGTACAGTGATTGCGGCGGATGGCAGCGAACTTAATCAGAATAATGATGGTACTTATACTGTGCGTCCTGCTGAACAGCAGCCCACTCCGCCGCGGTACTATTACAACTCCACCACCACCGATACCAAGAAGGACGACGGGAAGTCCAGCCCCAAGACCTTTGACGCGGGCATCGGTATCTACGCCGTGACGGCGGTGCTGTCCGTCACCGGCATGGCCTGGACCGCTAAAAAGCGTCACTAAGCGAAAAAAGAAAGCCCGAAAGGGCTTTCTTTTTTTGCCGCGCGTCTGAAAACCCCTTGCAAAAGGGAAAGGAATATGTTACCATGTACTTTGTATACAGTATCCCATACACATGTAAGAGAGACTGCACTGCGTCCAAGCCCCGGCAGGGGAGGGAAAATCAGCAGAATTTGCCGGTTTTGCTTGCTTTTTCCCGCAGCAGCGGGTATAGTGTGTATAGAACCGCCTGCTGCGGTACAAAAAGAAGGGGGCATAGAGAGATGACAGCCTTCACACCGGTGGACCCCGCCAATCCCCAGCGCGAGACGATATATACCCAGCTGAAAAACGCCATCATCAACGGCGATATCGCGCCGGATGAGCGCATTGTCGAAACAAAATACGCCGATATTTTCCGCGTCAGCCGCACCCCTGTGCGCGAAGCCATCCGTATGCTGGAGCGTGAGGGGCTGGTGGTCTACGAGCCCCGTAAGGGCGCCGTGGCCCGGCCCAGGCTGACCCGTGCCGAGGTGGACGAGGTCTATACCATCCGTTCCGCCCTGCAGCTGCTCAGCGTGGATGCTGTGGTGCGGAACATCACCGACGCGCAGCTGGACGCCATGGAGGCCGACAACCGCGGCTGCGCCGAGGCGCTGGACAAGCATGACGTCGGTGCGTATTTCCGCCACCTGGACGAATTCAACGGCCTGTTGACCCAGAGCAGCAATATGCCCCTGCTTATCAAGCTCCTGGACCAGATCGAAAGCTACAGCGCCACCACGTCGTTTCAGAACCCGGAGCACGCCCGCTTCCGCGAGAGCGTGCTGTCCGATGACGAACGCCGCCGCCGTGCGTTGGCGGAGCACGAGGAGATCGTGGCGTCCCTGCGGGCCCGTGATGCGGATCGCCTCCGTCGGGTGCTCACCGCCCATACCGCTAACGTTCACGAGGCCGCACTCCAGCGCTACGGCAAGGAGGACTGACGCACAGACCCCATCTGCATGACGGATATGTACCATCTGCATGGCGGATATGTATCGCCCGCATGACGGATATGTATCATCTGCATGGCGGATATGTATCGCCCGCATGACGGATATGTACCATCTGCATAGCGGATATGTACCGTCTGTATGACGGAATGTACCGCCTGCACGAGACCCCCGTGACCTGTCATGGGGGCTTCTCCTGAAGACTAAGTGTATACAGTATACATATCAGAGGAGGCATTTATGGACTGGGACAGAGTCATCTACAACGGCACGGTGGTCAACGATGACGGTATGCAGCGTGCCGATATCTACATTCGTGACGGCCGGGTCGCCGCCGTCACGTCCGAGCGCCTGCCCGGCACCGTCGGTGAAACTACCGACGCTTCTGGCCGCTATATCCTGCCCGGCCTGATCGAGACCCACGTTCACTCCCGCGACGGCCGTCTGGCCACAGGTGAGAAGGAGGACTTCCGTTCCTCCACCGCGGCGGCTGCCGCCACCGGTATTACCACCGTGTTCGAAATGCCCAACTGTACCCCTACCATCCACTCGGCGGAGTCTCTCCGCGATCTTGTCTCGGTCATCCAGCCCAAGGCCCATGCGGATTTCTGCGTTTGGGGCCTGGCTTTGGGCGATGCCAATCTTGCCAGCCTGCCCGCTTTGGCGGAGGCCGGCTGCGTGGCCTTCAAATTCTTCTGGGGCTACGCGGTGGACCGCCGGGACAACAGCCTGATCTACAACTACCGTGAGGGCATGGACAACGTCCTTCCGCCCCCGGACGACGGCCAGATCTATCGCCTGTTCCGCGCCGTGAAGGCCACCGGCAAACGCCTGGGCATCCACGCAGAGAATTTCTCCATTGTTCGGGCCCTGACGCAGGAGGCCCTTGCCGCCGGCGCGCAGGACTACGCCGCATTGCTGCGTACCCGCCCCGTCAGCTGCGAGACCTCCATTATCGACACCGCCATCGACATGGCCAAGGAACTCTCCATGCCCCTGCACGTCCTCCATGTGGGTGTAGGCGACGGCGTGGAGCACCTTCGCCGCGCCAAGGCTGACGGCGTGGATGTCACCGCCGAGACCTGTACCCATTACCTGACCTTCACCGACCGTGACGCCCGCCGCTGCGGCGCGGTGATGAAGACTTACCCTATCATCCGTACCGCCGCAGATCGCCAGGCAGTCTGGCAGGGCCTTGCGGATGGTACCCTGGACTGGGTCTGCTCAGATCACGCGCCCCACACCTGCGAGGAAAAGCACCGTTCCTTCTGGGATGCCCCCGCCGGAATCAGCGGTATCGAGGGTCTTTCTCCTGTGTTGCTCACCGCTGTCCACCGCGGCCTGCTGACGCTGCCCCGCGTGGCGGCGATCACCTCCGCCAATGCGGCCCGTACCTTCGGCCTCTATCCCCGCAAGGGCGTTATTCGCCCCGGAGCCGATGCCGACCTGGCCATTGTGGATATGTCCGCGGCCTACACCTTCCGTCAGGAGCAGATGTACTCTAAAGCCAAATGGTCCCCCTATGACGGTATGTCCTTCCAGGGCCGGGTGGTCGAGACCATCCTCCGTGGCCGCACCACTATGCGTGACGGTCAGGTCCTGCCCGACTGCTTCGGCCAGTTCCTGCCGGTCTGCACCAAATAGCTTGTTTTCTTCCTTTACTCCTTTTCCTCCCCCTTGCACCGAACGGCTCCCGGGCGCGCGCCCGGGAGCCGTTTGGCTTTTTCCGCATAAAAGGGACCGCTGTATGGTGGCCCCTTTTGCTGTTTGGCAGCCACCTTATTGGTTTGGAATGTTTGGCACAAAGCGTTGCGGGTAACAGGGAATTCCGAAATGTCTACTGGGAAAAACAACAAAAGTTTTTCGCCGTGTTTAGGCAACTCTACAGAAATAGAGCCACGCCGGCCCTTTTCCGTTGACAGATCACAAAAGAGATGGTATTTTGAAACTGTGCTCGAGCACAGTCAATTCGTGCTCGAGCACAAATGACACATCGCCAAGGGCGATACAAATTTCGGAGAGGAGAAGCAGACGCGTGACCATCAAGCAGATCGCCGAAAAAGCGGGCACCAGCCGCGGCACCGTCGACCGGGTACTCAACGGCCGCGGCAACGTAAATCCCGAGCTGGCCAAGCGTATATTGGACATTGCCGAGCGTGAGCGCTACCAGCCCAACCAGCTGGCCCAGGCGCTTATTCGCTCCCGTCAGCGCACCCACATCGGCATGGTCATACCCTCCGTCGGCAATCCTTTTTTTGACGAGGTGCTCCGCGGCGCACAGAGCCGCGCCAGAAAACTCTCCAGCTACGGCACCACCCTTACCATCCGTGAGATCAAGGGTTACGACGCCGCCACGCAGCTGCAGGCCATGCGCCGGCTGGTGGCCGAGGGCGTGGACGCGCTGGCGGTCATGCCGCTGGATGTGCCCGAGGTGGCGGAGTACCTGCAGTCACTGCCCATACCGGTGGTCACAGTCAACACCGATATCGATGTCGACCGTGTGGCCTTTGTTGGCTGCGACTACTACAACAGCGGTATGATCACCGGAGATCTGGTGCAGCTCATGCTCAATGGCCGGGGCCGCGTGGCGGCTGTTATCGGCAGCACCAATGTCCGCGGCCATATGGACCGCGTGCGCGGTCTGCGGACCGCGCTGGAGGGCACGCCGGAGATCACGGTGGACGCCGTGCTGGAAAATCAGGACGACGACGATGTCTCCTATCAGGTGCTGCGGGCCTATCTGGCGGACCACACGCCGGACATGGTGTGCTTTGCCGCCGCCGGTATCGACGGCGGTATGCGGGCCATCCTGGAAAGCGGAAAGAATATCCGCGTGCTGGCGGTGGACGGGACGGAGGCCGTGCTGCGGTATATGGAGGAAGGGCGCATTGCCGCCACAGTGACCCAGGAGCCCTTCGCCCAGGGGGACGAGGCGGTGCGTGTGCTGTTCGACTATATCCACACCGGACGGCGGCCCGCCGCCGGCGTGGTGTATACCCACAACCGTGTGCGTGTGCGGCACTCGCAGTAAGTTTGTGATCCGATCGGCACAGGCCGATGATGATTTAACTTTTTAACAGGAGGAATGTATCATGGGAAACAGACCGGTAACTCTTTGCACCTGCCAGTGGGCGGACCTGCCCTTCGATGAACTGTGTGCGCTGGCGTCCAAGATGGGCTATGACGGCCTGGAGGTCGCCTGCTGGGGCAATGGCATCGACATTGATCGTGCATACAGCGATGACAGCTACGTGGCCTGGATCAAGGAGACCCTGGCGAAGAACAACCTGATCTGCAAGGCCCTGGCCTGCCACATCATCGGCCAGTGTGTGGGCGACGCTCCCGATCCCCGGCTGAACAACTTTGCTCCCGCGGCGCTGGCCGACAAGCCGGAGGAGATCCGCGCCTGGGCGATCGACACCATGAAGAAGGCCCCCGTGGTGGCCAAGAAGCTGGGCTGCTATGTGGTCACGGGCTTCACCGGCTCTCCCATCTGGAAGTGGCTGTATTCCTTCCCCCAGACCACCGAGGAGATGGTCGAGAACGGCTACGACGAGATCGTGCGCCTGTGGTCCCCTATCCTGGATGAGTTCAAGGCCAACGGCATCAAGTTCGCCCTGGAGGTCCATCCCGGCGAGATCGCTTTCGACTACTACTCCACCGAGAAGCTGCTGAAGAAGTTTGCCGACCGCCCCGAGTTCGGCCTGAACTTCGACCCCAGCCACCTGCTGTGGCAGGGCGTGACGCCCCATCTGTTCCTGCGCGACTTTATGGACCGCGTGTACCACGTCCATATGAAGGATGCGGCGGTGACTCTGGATGGCCGCAGCGGTCTGCTGGGCTCCCACATCGATTTCGGAGACCTGCGCCGCGGCTGGAACTTCCGCTCCCTGGGTCATGGTGACGTGAACTTCGAGGAGATCATCCGCGTGCTGAACGCCGCCGGTTACGACGGCCCTCTGTCCGTGGAATGGGAGGACAGCGGTATGGACCGTATCGAGGGCGCTACCGAGGCGGCCGCTTTCGTGAAGAAGGTGGACTTCAAGAAGTCCGATGTGAAGTTTGACGACGCTATCGCCAACTGAAACGCGACAAGGAGGACAATATGGGTATTCAGATCCGTTACGGCATGGTCGGTGGCCACATGAACGCCTTTATCGGCGAGGTGCACCGCAAAGCCATCGCCTTTGATCCCCGCGCACAGCTGGTGGCGGGCTGCTTCTCCACCAATGCGGAGAAGAACCGTGAGACCGGCGAGACCTACTCCCTGGACATGAGCCGCGTGTACCCCAGCTATGAGGCCATGGCCGAGGCGGAGAGCAAGCGTCCCGACGGTATCGATTTCGTCAGCATCACCACCCCGAACAACACCCACTACGACGTGGCCAAGTGCTTCCTGCAGCACGGCATCCATGTGGTATGCGAAAAGCCTTTGTGCTTCACTGTGGAGCAGGCGCAGGAGCTGGTGGCCCTGGCCAAGGAGAAAAACCTGGTCTTCGGCGTCACCTACACCTATTCCGGCTACACCATGATGAAGGTGGCCCGCGAGATGATCGCCGAGGGCAAGATCGGCAAGATCGCCGCCGTCAATGCGGAATATGTCCAGGAGTGGCTCATCGATGAGCTGGGCGTCCCTGGCGAGGGCACCACCAAGCTGTCCGTCTGGCGCGCCGATCCGGCGGTATCCGGTATCTCCAACTGTGTGGGCGACATCGGCACCCACATCGAGAACTCCGTCCACTACCTGACCGACCTGAACATCAAGCGTCTGGCCGCCACCGTGAACCGCTACGGCAAGGAGCTGGACCTGAACGCCAATATGCTCGTCGAGTACGAAAACGGCGTCAACGGCGCGTACTGGTGCTCTCAGATCGCGGCGGGCAAGCTCAACGGCCTGACCATCCGCATCTACGGCAGTGAGGGTGCACTGGAGTGGGAGCAGCACTATCCCGATTATCTGAAGTACACCCCCAAGGGCAAGCCCACGGAGACGCTGTCCCGCGGTACCGGCTATATCACCGAGAAGGCCGGCGCGTACAGCCGTATCCCCTCCGGCCACCCCGAGGGCCTGATCGTCGCCTTTGCCAACATCTACAAGAACATCATCAGCGCCATTCTGGCGGTGAAGGCGGGCGGTACGGCCAACGATGGCTCTTTCGACTATCCCACCGTCACCGACGGCCTCAACGGCGTGAAGTTCATTCACGCGGTCATCGACTCCGCAGCCAAGGACTCTGCCTGGGTGGAGTTGTAAGAACACGTTATAGGCGGACGCCGTCCGTATCTATAAAAAATTTTTAGGAGGAAACAACCATGAAGAAAGTACTGGCACTGATCCTTGCGCTGGTCATGGCCCTGTCTCTTGTCGCCTGCGGCGAGAAGAAGGACGATGACGCCAACAAGGACAACGATGCTGCCACGGGTAATCGCATCGCGATCCTAGTCCCCAATGCCGACCACGGCTGGACCGGCGCTGTGATGACCTATGCGCAGGAGAAGGCGCAGGAGCTGAATGACGCCGGCAAGTATGCCGCCACCGTCATCACCTCTTCCGACGCCGCCAACCAGATCCAGCAGGTGGAGGACCTGATCGAGAACAAGACCGCTGACTATGTGGTCATTCTGCCTCAGGACAACACCCTGGAGAACACCATGGCCAAGCTGGCCACCAGCGGCATCCCCTATGTGATGTTCGACCGTATCATCGACTCCGCTGCTTCCACTGCTGTTGCCTGCGTCAAGGGCGATAACAACGGCATCGGCGCCGAGACCGCCAAGCGCTTCATCGCCGACGGCATGAAGGCTGGCGACAAGGTCCTCATCATGCCCGGTGACAACTCTTCCGTTCCCACCATGCGTAACGACGGCTTCTTCAGCGTGCTGAAGGAAAATGGCTGGACCGAGGAGCAGATCGCTGCCATCCAGTCCACCGACTACACCGGCTGGAGCCGCAGCAAGGGCAAGGAGCTGTTCATCAACTGGCTGGATGCCAGCACGGTTGAGGACATCACCGCCACCAAGTGGATCTTCACCCACGACGACGAGATCGCCATGGGCATCCTGGAGGCGCTGAAGAGCTCCGAGATCGACGCCGAGAAGAAGGATGCCTTCCTGAACGCCGGTGTGCATCTGGGCACCTCATCCGGTCTGAACGAGATCTATTCCGTGCTGAAGGGCATCCATCAGAAGGATTACACCGCTGAGGTCGCCAAGCTGGCCGATCTGTTCTCCGTTACTTACGATCCCGCGATGATCAAGGCTGCCGTGGATGACATGGTCACCCACATCGAGGGCGGTACCGTCACCCAGGATCACGTCATCGCCGTGTCCGTGGTGGATGCTACCAACGTCAACGACTTCCAGGGCTTCGGTGACGCTGTCTCCAAGTAAGTAAAGTCGTTTCCGAGGGCTTCGCGGGCGCTTCGGCGCCCGCGGGGCACCTCCCCCTTCGCAGAAGGGATCTTATCAAACAGCAAAGAGAGGCGTGCGGCATGGAATTGCTGAAAATGACCAATATCACCAAATCATTCTCCGGTGTGGAAGTGCTTTCGCACGTTGATTTTTCCGTGGAGCGCGGGGAAGTACACGCGCTGCTGGGAGAGAACGGCGCCGGTAAGTCCACATTGATGAACATCCTGGCGGGTGTGCATCAGCGGGATGAGGGCGAGATCGAGTTTGACGGGGAGCAAATGCATGACATTTCCGTCAAGCGGACAGAACAGGCAGGTATCGCCTTTGTACACCAGGAGTTGAACCTGTTTAACGATCTGAAGGTGTACGAGAACATTTTTCTTCGCAAAGAACTGCTGACCAAGCTGGGCACGCTGGATAAGCGGGCCATGCTGGAGCAGACGCGCCAGCTGATGAGCGACCTGGGCGTGGATATCGATCCCAACGCCCTGGTAGACGAGCTGGAGACCAGCAAAAAGCAGCTGCTGGAGATCGCAAAGGCACTTCACGCCAATGCGAAGCTCTTTATTCTGGACGAGCCGACCACCGCGCTGAACAACGCGGAGATCGAGCACCTGTTCAGTATCGTGCGGCGATTGAAGGAGCAGGGTAAGTCCTTCATCTTCATCTCCCACAAAATGAACGAGATATTTACCATCGCGGACCGCTACACGGTCCTGCGGAATGGATGCTTTATTCAGTCCGGCAATATTGCCGACACCACGCCGGAGGCTGTCACCCGCCTGATGGTGGGCAGCAGCTACTCCGAGGCTTCGGTGTACCAGCCCCGCCAGCTGGGCGATGTGGCACTGAAGCTGGAGCACCTCAGCGGCGAAGGGTTCGAGAACGTGGACCTGGAGGTGCGTAAGGGCGAGATCATCGGCCTGACAGGCCTGAAGGGTGCCGGCGTCAGCGAGATGATGCAGGCGATCTTCGGCGCGATGCCCATCAGCTCGGGCACGGTGTATGTCAACGGAGAGCCGCTGCACCACGGCGGCATACATAACGCCATGCGCCACAAGATCGGCATGATCCCCGCCAACCGCAAGGAAAACTCCGTCATCCCGGATTTCACGCTGCTGGAGAACAACTACATCTCCGAGCACACGCTTTCTGCCAATCACCAGCTGATCCGCGGGCGGAAAGAGGTGGCGCAGTACAACAGGATGCGGGATATGCTGAACATAAAGGCCAACAGCCATGACGACCTGATCCTGTCACTGTCCGGCGGCAACCAGCAGAAGGTGATCCTGGGCCGGTGGCTCACCACCGAGGCGGATATCCTTATCATGGATAACCCCACCCAGGGTATCGACGTGGGCGCCAAGGCAGAGATCTACAAGCTGATCCTGGAGCTGGCCGAGAAGGGCAAGACCATCTTGGTCAACACCCTGGAGATACCGGAGATACAGAAGATCGCGGATCGCTGTGTGGTGTTCTACCACGGGCATATCCAGACGATCCTGCCCCGTGAGGAGATCACGGAGGAGAGAGTCATGCTGTATGCGACCAATGTGATACACGCAACGGAGGGAGAGGTAAACGTATGAGTCAGAACACGGAACTGAAGGCCCAGGCCAAAAAACCGGGGCTGAACAAGAAGGGCATTGCCGCCTGGATCAATAATTACAGCTTTATCCTCATCGCACTGGCGATCTTCATCGCCTATCTGTTTATTAACCACGGCGCGACCACCTGGAGTGGCGTGATGAACATCCTGCGGCACTCCGCTGTGGTGGGCATTATGGCCTTCGGCATGGGCCTGGTCATCATCACCGGCGGCATCGACCTGTCCGTGGGCTCCATGCTGGCGCTGGTGGGCAGCTTCTCCGTGGTGGTGTTCAATGCCACGGACAGCGTGTTCCTCACATTGCTGTTCGCCCTGGTGGCCGGCGGCTTGTGCGGCCTGTTCAACGGTGTGCTCATCGGCCTGGTGAAAATGCCTGCGTTCATCGTGACGCTTGCCACAATGCTGATCTTCCGTTCGGTGGCTCAGTACTACCTGCGGACTACCGGGTCCTCCATCTTCAATATGACCGGTACCCTGGACCACTATGCCAGCTTCTACGGCTTCGGCCAGCTGAAGATCGCCACCGTTCCCGTGGTGGGCATCGTGCTGCTGGTGGTCACGGTCATCATGGTGTTCATATCCACCTGCACCAAGTTCGGCAAGACCGTCTATGCCCTGGGCAGCAATGAACGCGCTGCCGCCCTGGCCGGAATCAACGTCAACCGCACCCGTGTGGCGGTCTACGTTATTACCGGCATACTCACCGGCCTGAGCGCTTTCCTGTGGCTGGCCATGAACGGCTCCGTCGACCCGGCTACCCTGGGTAAGAGCAACGAGATGTACGCCATCGCCGCGGTGGTTATCGGCGGTATCAGCATGAGCGGCGGCAAGGGCAAGCTTCTGGGCGTTCTGTTCGGCGCCATGAGCTATACTATTATCGACAAGATCATCGCCTCCCTGCAGGTGGACGCCCTGATCAACGATACCATCAAGGGCTCGATTTTGCTGGTGGCCGTTATCATCCAGCTGGTGGTGCCCATGATCCGTTCCCGCGTAAAAACGAAACATACTTCGGAGGTGTAATAACATGAAAAAGTACGCTGATGTGAGTAAGGTCGTCTACGATCCCAAGGGGACCGACCCCTTTACCTTCCGTTGGTATGACCCGGACGAGGTCATCGCCGGCAAGAAAATGCGTGAGCATCTGAAGTTCGCGTTGAGCTATTGGCATACCATCGACGCCGAGGGCGTGGATATGTTCGGCTCCGGTACCATGGATAAGTCCATGGGGCAGACAGACCCCATGGCCAAGTTCCGCGCCAAGGCGGACTTCGCCTTCGAGCTGATGGAAAAGCTGAACATCGACTACTACTGCTTCCATGACGTGGACATCGCCCCGGAGGGCGCTACCCTGGCCGAGAGCATCGCCAACTTCCGCGTGATGGTGGATTATCTGTACGAGCTGCAGAAGAAGACCGGCAAGAAGTGCCTGTGGGTCACCGCCAACAACTTCGGCGACAAGAAGTTCATGGCCGGTGCCGCCACCTCCTGCTGCGCCGATGTGTTTGCCGCTGCCGCTGCCAAGGTCCGGGCCTGCCTGGACGCCGCGGTGAAGCTGGGCGCCACCGGCTATGTATTCTGGGGCGGCCGCGAGGGCTATGACACCCTGCTGAACACCGACATGGGGCTGGAGCTGGACAACATGGCCCGATTCCTGCGTATGGCCCGTGACTACGGCCGCAAGATCGGCTTTACCGGCGATTTCTATCTGGAGCCCAAGCCGAAGGAACCCACCAAGCACCAGTACGACTTCGATGTGGCTACCTGCATGAACTTCCTGCGGAAGTACGACCTGACGGCGGATTTCAAGATGAACATCGAGGCCAACCACGCCACCCTGGCGGGCCATACCTTCGAGCATGAGCTGCGTACCGCTATCGTCAACGGCAGCTTCGGTTCCATCGACGCCAACGAGGGCGACTATCTGCTGGGTTGGGATACCGACCAGTTCCCCGCCAACGTGTACAGCGCCACCTACTGCATGATGGAGGTCCTCCGCGCCGGCGGCTTTACCAACGGCGGCCTGAACTTTGACGCCAAGGCCCGCCGTCAGTCCAACACCTTCGAGGATATCCTGCTGGCCTATATCTCCGGTATGGACACCTTCGCTCTGGGCCTCCGCAAGGCGCTGGAGCTGAAAGCGGATGGCCGTCTGGACCAGTTCGTCAAGGAGCGCTACAGCAGCTATGACAGCGGCGTGGGCAAGAAGATCGTGGATGGTGAGATGACCCTGGAGTCTCTGGCGGATTACGCCGAGGGCCTCAAGAGCTTCGATGTGCCCAGCGGCCGTCAGGAGTATCTGGAATCTGTGGTCAACCGGGTGCTGTTCCACTGAGAAATGACATATTGCGGGCCGCCCGGAAGGGCGGCCCTGCCTAAAGGAGGCGCAAGGCTATGAAGGAATATTTGCTGGGTATCGACCTGGGCACCTCCGGCACCAAGACGGTGCTGTTCCGCAGTGATGGTACGGCCATGGCCGCCCACACGGTGGAATACCCCCTCTACCAGCCCCAGAACGGCTGGGCTGAGCAGGAGCCGTCCGACTGGTGGCGTGCCGTGCAGGAGACGGTGCAGGCCGTGCTGCACAAAAGCGGTGTGGCCGCCGCCGATGTTGCCGGTGTAGGCATCTCCGGGCAGATGCACGGTCTGGTGATGCTGGACGAGAGGGGAGAGGTGCTGCACCGCAGTATCCTGTGGTGCGACGGCCGCACCGGCGAGGAGTGCCGCGAGATCACCGAGACTGTGGGCGCGGAGAAACTCATCGCCATCACCGCGAACCCCGCCCTGGCGGGCTTTACCGCCGGGAAGATCCTGTGGGTGCGGAAGCATCTGCCGGAGGTCTACAAGGCCTGCCGTCATATCCTGCTGCCCAAGGATTACATTCGCTACTGCCTCACCGGCCAGTTTGCCACCGAGGTATCCGACGCCTCCGGCATGAACCTGCTGGACGTGCCCCGGCGGCAGTGGTCCGATGAGATACTGAACAAGCTGGACATCGACCCGGCGCTGCTGGGCCGGATGTACGAGTCTGTGGACGTGACCGGAACGGTGACGGCGGAAGCTGCCGCCCTGACCGGCCTGGCCGAGGGTACGCCCGTGGTGGGCGGCGCGGGCGACAACGCCGCCGCGGCTGTGGGCACCGGTACTGTCCGCTACGGAAAGGCCTTTACGACGCTGGGCACCTCCGGCGTGGTCTTTGCCCATGCGGACAGCGTTTCCATCGACCCGGCGGGCCGCGTACACACCTTCTGCTCCGCCGTTCCCGGCAAGTGGGCGGTAATGAGCTGCACGCTGGCGGCGGGTCAGTCCCTGCGTTGGCTGCGGGATACCTGCTGTGCCGGCGAGGTGGCCGAGGCGGCCAAACAGGGCGTGGACCCCTACGAGCTGATGACGGCCCTGGCCGAGAAAACCCCCATCGGCGCCGACGGCCTGTTGTTCCTGCCCTATCTGATGGGCGAGCGATCCCCGCTGTTGGACGAGAAGGCCCGGGGCGCGTTTATCGGCCTGTCCGGCGGCCATGGCCGCGGCCACCTGATCCGCGCTGTGCTGGAGGGCGTTACCTACTCCCAGCGTCAGTGCGTGGATGTGCTCCGTGGCATGAATGTGCCTACGGAGGAAATGATGGCCTGCGGCGGCGGCGCGCGGAGCGCATTCTGGCGTCAAATGCTGGCCGATGTGTACGGCTGCCCCATCCAGACCGCCAAGGCGGCGCTGGAGGGCCCGGCGCTGGGCGTGGCTATTCTGGCCGGTGTTGGCACCGGTGTGTATCCCTCCGTGGAGAGCGCCTGCGATGCCATCGTCAAGCCGGATACCGTTCTGTACCCCGACGCGGAACGCAGCCGCGCCTATGAGCCCTACTACCGGCTCTATCTGCGGCAGTATCCCGCCCTGCGGGAGACCTTCCATGCCCTGGCCGCCATGAGGAGCCGGGCATGAGCGGCGCAAAGCGTATCCTGCCGCTGCTGGCGGTCCTGTGCTTCGCTCTGTTTCTGCTGTACGGCGTCTATTTCAACGCCTTTGGCGCCAACGCCGAGTCCATGATGGCCTTTTTCGGCATCACCGAAAGCCGCCAGGGCTTCGTGATGACCATTCAGTCCCTGGGCGGCATCGTGATGACGGTGCTGCTGGGCCTGTTCGGCGAACGGCTCCACAAGCTGTACGGCCTGCTGGCCGGCGCGGTGCTGGTGGGCGTGGCCGGTGTGACCATCGGCACCATGCCCCTGTACGGCAATGACAGCTACGGGCTGCTGCTGGTGTTTGCGCTGATCGGCGGTGTGGGCTATATCACGATCGACCTGCTGATGAACGGCGTCATCGCCGACGTGTTTCCCGAGAAGAAGAGCACGCTGCTGCCCATCGTTCACGGCTTCTACGGTCTGGGCGCCATGCTGGCGCCCCTGCTGGTGACATGGCTTACCGACAGTGGCAGCCCCGCCACCTTTGCCGTACCGTATCTGGTGCTGGGCGCGGCGGCGCTGGTGTTGGGCGCGGTATTCTGGGCGGTGTCCCGCCGCGCCACGCCCCACACGCCCTACGCCGATATGACGGCCCTGCGGGACAGGTCCGTGGCCAACCCGGCGGAGATCTTTCGTGACAAGCGCGCATGGCTCTATCTGCTGTGCTGTTTCCTGTATCTGTGCTTCCAGAACGGCATCGCCGTCTGGCTGCCCAACTACTACAAGACCGTGCACCACATGGCAGGCGGCGCGGCCAACGCCATGCTCACCCTGTTTTTCCTGGGCGCACTGGTGGTCCGTATGCTCTCACCGCTGGTGTATAAGCGTATGCCGGTGCGGACTTTCTATCTGCTCACCTGCTTTTTATCGGCCGGCGTGTTTGCGGTTTTGCTGCTGACGCCGTCTTTGGCCGTCCAGCGGGTGCTTTTGGTGCTGCTGGGCCTGCTGCAGGGCGCGGAGGTCCCGGCCCTGGTGATCCTTTGCTGCGAGACGTTCCCCACTCGGACGGCTTCGGCCTCATCCATCATCGTGCTGGGCGTATCTCTGTCAGCACTGATCGCACCCACGGTGCTGGGGCGGCTCATCGAGCAGGTAGGCTACGGCATCCCCCTGTGGGGCCTGACGGCCTGCCTGCCGCTGTCGGCGGCGGTGCTGCTGGCCATACGCCGTGACGCACCGGCGCGGGCATGACCTTGCCTTTTCCCCGGGCAGCGGGCAAGAAACTTTTTCACGGGCGCTACTCCCACCCACCAAACCTTCCTTATAAAAAACTTCCTTCCTTTATCTCGCTGCCTTTGCTTCAGGCCGTCGGAGGTGTCATTGACGCCTCCGACGGCCTGTGGGCTTTGCGGCTATGCGGGGCGCCCTTGCCGTTTTCCCTGCAAAGCACGCTGCATTCCGCAGTATTTTTGGCAATTTTATTTCGGAAAAGTATTACTTTTTTCCTGTGCTGTGCTATCTTACAGGCGACGGTTAGCCACATCTAACTGCTGCAAAATATAGAGGAGCGATCTGCCATGAAGAGATTTGCCATGTTTGCCGCCGGTGTGCTGTTCGGCACCACCGGCATTAAGGTCCTGGGCAGCAAGGACACCAAGAAAGCCTAGGGGCACTTTTTTCACACATTTTTTATAGTCGCAGTCACAGTACGGTCCGCCGGAGGCCAGGGTATACGTCCGCACAAAGCTTGTCGCGCCGCCGGTCTCACTCATGGTATAGTCCGGATGACACAGAGCCAGCGTCAGGTCGTACGATCCCAGTTCTTGCATCAGTGTGCAGATACCGCACCGGGTAAACCGCCCTTCATAGCCGCTGCCGCCCGGGTATTCGTAAAAGTCCGTCAGCCGTTCCACGTCCGGTCGTTCTGGCATGGACAGGACGAGTGCGCCAAGCAGGGCACAGTTGACGATATTCATCTTAAAGCGGTCCGCTGTCAGCTGCCGCCGAGCAGATACCCAAGGACGCACGGGGCCGTTTCATCACCGGAGATACTGCTTTAAAGCATCTCTCCGTTTTGCATGTGGAATGCGAAATACAAAAAGCCGCACGGGAACACCGTACGGCTGGCTTTGCAGGCACAAGGCCTACTATTATCCAATAGTACCCTATTTCGACTGCATTTTCAATCTGAACATCTTAAGGCGTTTTTTGCCCCCAAATTCCGTGTGGTTGTCTCAGTTTTGCCTGTGTGGGTCAGGTTGTGGGTCAAATGAGAAAACGGCGGCAAATTGAACTTGCCGCCGCATTACTGTTTTCGCACTTTGACCCATATTTTTCAGCAACTTATGTGGTCAACGCAAAATGAAAAAACTGAACTTTTGACGCAGAAAAACCGCCTAAAAAGGCAGCTTTTCAAAGTTTTTTGGTCGGAGTGCGGGGACTCGAACCCCGGGCCTCCTGCTCCCAAACTTATCGGGAACACTTTTTTTGCTTGTTTATAGCGGTTTTTAGTCATTTCCTATTTGTTTTACTTACTCTTTGACGCTATTATCTCCGCTGTTTCCGGGTGTTCCAGAGCCGTCTGTGGTAATCTATGTGGTCAAAAACGCTTCCCGCCCGATTTCCGGTGAATGTTCACCGATGCCGGACGGGAAGCGTTTCTCATTGCTGTTGGCTGCATTGTAACTCTGAGCAGGGTATTATGCAAGTGGTTTCTGCGCAGACAGCAGCTCAAAGGTTGAGCCGCTATAGACAAAGAATAGGCAGGAAGATAAGCGAGGTACTTTTCGTGCTCCCTGAGTATAAATTCCTTAATACAGGCATAATAGTAAGGGATTTATGGCACAGTCTATTGACTATTCCCTTATTTCGTATTACTATTTGAGGGAAAGCGAATGGAGGTGAGGGAATGAGAACCTTCAATTACTCTGCAATTAAGGAACAGAAGT
>ERZ826242.296-NODE-296-length-76777-cov-15.541227_pt1 | contig 76777 bp, 58 predicted proteins | sample MGYA00519871_ERZ826242 | MGnify/ENA primary metagenome ERZ826242 (study PRJEB31778, sample SAMEA3449226) | human gut metagenome | biome: human gut; feature: human-associated habitat; material: faeces | place: United Kingdom | collected 2010/2012 ... | reverse complement strand
CAACAAAACAGGCTGAATATCCCGCACTTTCCCGGTGCTTGATACTCAGCCTTTACTTGTTGTCAGCAGCCCCCGTTTCTCGGTCTGCCTTTTGTGTCCTTGTCCATAATGTTTCTCGGAATTTCCCCGAAAAAGCCCCATTGATTTGGCCCGGCGGGCCATTTCGGACGCCTGTGCCGCCGGTGCCGCCCGGCCCGGAGGTGTCTACCGCTTGAATGTTCCCACCGGCGGCGGAAAAACGCTGGCCAGTCTCCGCTTCGCATTGACACACGCGGCAAAGCGGAACTGCTCCCGAATTATCTTCACCGCGCCGCTGCTGTCGATCCTGGATCAAAACGCTCAGGTGATCCGCGATTACATAGGGGACGACGCTTTGATACTAGAGCATCACTCCAACCTCGCCGAGCCGAAGGAGACGCCGGAGCGCTTGCAGGAGCTGGAGCTGCTCACCGCCTCCTGGTCGGCGCCGATCATTATCACCACGCTGGTGCAGCTGCTGAACACCTGCTTCAGCGGAAGGACCAGCGCCATCCGCAGATTTCACGCGCTGTGCCGCAGCGTCATCGTGATCGACGAGGTGCAGACCGTTCCCGGCAAAATGCTGACGCTGTTTAATTTGGCGGTCAACTTCCTGTCCGAGATCTGCGGTGCCACTATTGTTCTGTGCTCCGCCACCCAGCCCTGTCTGGAGGCAGCCGACCATCCGCCGCACCGCCAGCCCGTCGATCTGGTTCCGCAGCAAAAGGCACTGTGGGACGTCTTTAAGCGCACCGACATCCAAAATGCCGGATGCGCCAAGCTGGAGGAGCTCCCGCAGATCGTTGCGGAGGCACTGTCGTCGTGCGACAGTCTGCTGGTGGTGTGCAACACGAAAAAGGAGGCGGCGTTCCTGTTCGAGTCGCTGCAAGCCGCGAATTGCCGGTGTTTCCATCTGTCCGCCGCCATGTGCGTGCAGCACCGCAGGGAGACTCTGCAAGCCTTGCAGTCCGCGCTGGACAAGCCCTCCGCCGACAACAGGCAAAAGGTCGTCTGCGTCTCCACGCAGGTGATCGAGGCCGGTGTGGACATCTCCTTCCAGCGGGTGATCCGCTTCTCCGCCGGAATGGACAGTGTCGTGCAGGCGGCAGGGCGGTGCAACCGGCACGCCGAGCAAAAAGAGCCCGCCCCCGTCCGCCTCATCCGGTGTACCGACGAGCGGCTGCGTGGTCTGGACGACATCGTGCGCGGACAGAACGCCACCACCGCGCTGCTGACCGCCTTTTCCCAAACACCGGAGGCTTTCCGGCACGATCTGTCCTCCGAGGAGGCCATCCGGTTCTACTATCGCCGGCTATACGCAGAGATGGAGCCCGGCTTTCAGGACGATCAAACCCCGGCCCACGGCTCCCTCTATCATCTGCTGGCAGATAATCCCCGCTATGCAGACGCCAACTGCAAGCAAGGGCAGCGCTATTTTCTGCGTCAGGCGTTCCGTCTGGCAGGCGGTCTTTTTCAGGTATTCGACGAGGACACGGGCGCCCTGCTCGTACCCTACGGAAGAGGGCGCGAGCTGCAAAACACGCTGCGGAACGCCGCTCAGGTCTACGGGCAGAAGGATTGGGCAGTCATACGCGGCTGCATTGACGAGGCAAAGGGCTACTGCGTCAGCGTCTACCGCTATCAGCTGGAGCGGCTTGAGGCCCTCGGCGCCGTGACCTCTCTATTCGACGGCGGCGTACTGCTGTTGTCCGACGGTTTTTATAACGAACGCACCGGTTTTTCTCTGGAGGCCGGTACCCGTGATTTTCAGGAGGTGTAGCGATTGAAAACGGAACATCCCAACATCGTAGAATTCGAGGTATACGGAGACTACGCCCTCTTCTCCGACCCGCTCATGCGTCTGGGCGGTGAAAAGTGCAGCTATCAGGTACCCACCTATGAGGCACTGAAGGGCATTTTGTCCTCTGTATACTGGAAGCCCACCTTCATCTGGCGGATCCTGGACGTGCGGGTCATGAACCCCATCCAGACCGAGGTGAAGGGCATCCGCCCCATCAAATACGGCGGCGGCAACGATCTGGCGTATTACACTTATCTGAAAAGCTGCCGGTATCAGGTGCGGGCCTGCTTCGACTGGAACGACAACCGCCCGGAGCTGTGCGGCGACCGAAATGAGAACAAACACCACTGCATTGCCCGCCGGATGATCGAAAAAGGCGGGCGGCGGGACATTTTTCTGGGTACCCGGGAATGTCAGGGCTATGTAGAGCCCTGCGTATTCGGAAACGGCGCAGGCGCCTATGACGATCTGCCGGAGCTGGGCTTCGGGCTGATGTACCACGGCATCACCTACCCGGATGAGGCCTACTCGGAGGAGACCCGCGGGCGGATGACTGCGCGCTTTTGGTATCCGGTCATGAAAAACGGCGTCATTCACTTTCTCCCGCCGGCGGATTGTCCTGGGCAGAAGCCTCTGCGGGAGATGCCTATGAAGGTCTTCTCCGCCGACGAGGGCAATTTTATCGGTCTGCGGGAATTTGGGGAGGTGGAGTAAATGGGACTGATGCAGCAGGCCTATGACACCTACTGTGCCATGGAGCCGCAATACGCCGGTATCTACGGCAAGGCGAAGGAGCCGCTGGTTCCTGTTTCGCACCAACTCGTAAACGCAGAGCTGGAGCTTACTCTGGACGCAGACGGTCATCTGCTGGACGCCCGCTCCGTCGAGGCGGAGCAGGCTGCCACCATCATCCCTGTGACGGAGAGTTCCTCGGGGCGAACCGGCAAAGCCCCCGGCGCACACCCTCTATGCGACCAGATTCAGTTTCTCTCCCCGCTGTATCCCGCCAAATACGAAAGCTACCTGACACAGCTGCACCGCTGGGAGGTATCACCCTACGGCCACCCCAAGCTCTCCGCCATCGCCCGCTATGTGGAAAAGGGGACGATCGTTGAAGACCTGGCGCAGCGGGGTGTGATCTCCCTGAATGAAAAGGGGCTACCCACCAAGGAAAAGCAGGCGGTCCGCTGGCGCGTGGAAACAGGTGCGGAAAATGAGACGCCCGCCTGCTGGCAGGATCAGAGCCTCTTCCAAGCCTTCATCGACTACTATGCATCCACGAAATCCGGGAAGCCCGCGTTTTGCATGGTTACCGGTAAAAACGCCCCGCCCGCCAGCCAGCACCCCAAGAAGATCATCAACCTGTGCGCCAACGCCAAGCTGATCTCCGCCAACGACACCAGCGGCTTTACCTATCGGGGCCGCTTCACAGACGATTCGCAGGCCGCGACCATGAGCTACGAGGCATCGCAGAAGATCCACAGTGCGCTGCACTGGCTGGCGGCGACCCAAGGCGTCTTCATCGGCGGGCGCACCTTCCTGTGCTGGAATCCGCAGGGCATTGAGATCCCCAAGCCGCAGGCCGCCTTTCTGCGGCGGGGCGCCGCCAGGCAGATAAAATACTCCGACTATCGAAAGGCGTTGTTGGAGACTCTCCGGGGCTGGCAGGAGACGATCCCGCGGGACGCCGGCGCCGTGGTGGCCGCCTTTGACGCCGCCACATCCGGACGTCTTTCCCTCACCTATTACAGCGAGCTTCCGGTCTCTGACCTTCTGGAGCGTCTGCACAACTGGGATGCACTTTGCTGCTGGGAGCATTCCTCCTTCGGCATACAGTCTCCCTCGCTTTCACAGATCGCAGACTGCGCCTTCGGCACGGTGCGCGTCTCCGACAGACAGACAAAGCTGGAGACGGACGAGCGCGTCATGCGCCAGCAGGTACAGCGGCTGCTCTCCTGCCGGGTGGACCGGGGCAAAATGCCGGCGGACATCGCCCGCGCCGCTGCGGCCAAGGCGTCCAACCTGCAGATCATGGACGCCGCCCTGCGGGAAACGGTATTGTTCACCGCCTGCGCGGTGCTTCGGAAATACAAATATGATTGGTACAAGGAGGAATGGAGCATGGCACTGGAACCGCAGAAGAAGGATGTCAGCTATCAGTATGGACGGCTTTTGGCCGTGTTTGAAAAACTCGAGCGAGATACCTATGATTCCAATGAACAGCGAGAGCCCAACGCGATCCGGATGCAGTCCGTGTTCGCAAAGCGTCCGCTCTACGCCAGCCGGATCATCTGGGAGCAGTTGAAAAAGGCGTACTACCCCAAGCTGGCGCCCGGTGCCAGAATAAAATACGACCGCATCATTGAGCAGATCATTCAGGAAATTTCCTCCTTCCCGCAGGCGGAACAGGAGGAGTCCCTGAAAGACACCTACCTCTTTGGGTACTATCTGCAGCGCAGTGCGCTGTACACATCCGGTAAAACCGAAAACAGTCAGGAGGAAGAATAAATGAGCAGCTTACAAAACAAGATCGATTTTGTGGCACTGGTCTCCGTGACCCGCGCCAACAGCAACGGCGACCCTCTGAACGGCAATCGCCCCCGCACCGACCTGAACGGCTTCGGTGAGATCTCCGACGTGTGCATCAAGCGCAAGATCCGCAACCGGATGCAGGATCTGGGCAAGCCCATCTTTGTTCAGTCGGAGGATCGGTGCAGCGACGGCTGCGGCAGCCTCAGCGAGCGAGCCTCCGCCGCTATGAAGGGCATCAAGGATCGGGAGGAATATGCCCGGCGCGCCTGCGAAACGTGGCTGGACGTGCGCACCTTCGGGCAGGTCTTCGCCTTCAAGGACGCCAAGGGCTTCTCCTGTGGTGTGCGCGGCCCCGTCTCTATCCATCAGGCGTCCAGCCTGTCCCCCGTGGAGATCGAGTCCCTCCAGATCACCAAGAGTGTGAACGGCGAGAAGAAGGAAAAGGGGGAGAACCGCGCCTCCGACACCATGGGCATGAAGCACTTTGTCCGCTTCGGTCTGTACGAGATCAAGGGCTCTATCAATGTCCAGCTGGCGGAAAAGACCAGCTTCTCCGAGGAGGACGCCGACACGGTCAAGGAATGTCTGCGCACCCTCTTTGTGAACGATGCGTCTTCCGCACGGCCCGATGGCTCCATGGAGGTGGTAAAGCTGTTCTGGTGGCGGCACAGCTGCAAGGATGGGCAGTACTCCTCCGCAAAGGTCCACCGCTCCGTCAAGGTCGCTCTGCGGGACGCGGGTACCATCCCCACCGCTGCAGGCGACTACGTGATCTCGCTGGAGGCACTGCCAGGTCTGGAGCCGGAGGTGATCGATGGCGTATAATGAGGAGGACTTCCTACAGCTCTCCGGCTTACAGCATTTCCGGTTTTGCAGGCGGCAGTGGGCGCTGATCCACATCGAGCACCAGTGGGCGGAAAACTACCGCACCATTGACGGCGCGATCCTCCACGAAAACGCCCACGACACGGACCTTCAGGAGCGACGGGGCGACCGCTTTATTACGCGTGGCGTCAGCGTCTATTCCGCGGAGCTGGGTGTATCCGGACAGTGCGACGTACTGGAATACCACCGGGGCTCCGTTGGGATCCCCCTCTCCGGGAAAGAGGGACTGTGGCAGCCGTACCCGGTGGAGTACAAGCGGGGCCGCCCCCGCGAGGACACCGGCGACACCCTGCAGCTATGTGCGCAGGCCATGTGCCTGGAGTCCATGCTCTGCTGCGACATCCCCGAGGGCGCACTCTATTACGGGGAGATCCGCCGGCGAGAGAGGGTTTCCTTCACCCCGGAGCTGCGCGCAGGGGTGCGGGAGCTGCTGGCGGAAATGCACGAGCTGTACCGCCGGGGCTATACCCCCAGGGTCAAGCCCACCAAATCCTGCAATGCCTGCTCCTTGAAGGAGCTGTGCCTGCCCAAGCTGATGAAAAGCAGAGCCGTCTCCGCGTATCTCCGGGCGGCCATGGAGGAATCACCATGAAGCAGCTTCTCAACACGCTATTTGTCACCTCCGAGGACATTTACCTCTCGCTGGAGGGGGAAAATGTGCTGGCAAACCGAGACAAGACCGTCGTCGCCCGCTACCCGCTGCACACGCTGCAAGCCATCGTCAGCTTCTCCTACGCCGGTGCCTCCCCTGCGCTGATGGGCAAATGTGCGGAGGCCGGGATCGGTCTGGCCTTCTGCTCCCCGCACGGACGTTTTCTTGCCCGCACCTGCGGCGAGAGCAGCGGCAACGTACTGCTCCGTCGTGAGCAGTACCGTATCGCTGACGACCCCGCTCGCAGCTGTGAGATAGCCCGCACCATGATCTTCGGCAAGCTGAGCAACGGCGCCGCCAGCATCCAGCGTACCCTGCGGGATCACGCGCCCCGCGTGGCGGGCTGCGGTCTGGAAGACGCCGCCGCCAACATCCGGGCCATGCTGCCGCAGGTGCTGGCTGCCGCTGACTTGGACACCCTGCGGGGAATAGAGGGTGCTGCCGCCACCGCGTATTTCAGCGTCCTCGATCACATGCTCCTGAGTCGAAAGGAGGCCTTCTTCTTCCACGGGCGCAGCCGCCGCCCGCCGCTGGATCGGGTAAACGCCATGCTGTCCTTCGCCTACAGTCTGCTGGCGCACGACTGTGCCAGCGCCTTGGAAAGCGTGGGGCTGGACAGCTATGTAGGCTTCCTCCACCGCGACCGGCCGGGACGGCAGTCGTTGGCGCTGGATCTGATGGAGGAGCTGCGACCCTGCATGGCAGACCGCTTCGTGCTGACACTCGTGAACAATCGAATGCTGCGCCCGGAAGATTTTCAGGTGCAGGACAGCGGCGCGGTGCTGCTGTCCGATGAAGGCCGTCGGAAATTCCTGAAAACCTGGCAAGAGCGGAAACGGGACACACTGACCCACCCCTATCTGGGGGAAAAGCTGAGCTGGGGCATGGTCCCCTATGTGCAGGCGCTGCTGTTGGCCCGCTGCCTCCGCGGCGACTTGGACGGCTATCCGCCGTTTTTATGGAAGTGATGCTATGCTGGTGCTGATCACATACGATGTAAACACCGAGGACGCCGCCGGGCGCAAGCGCCTGCGGCAAATCGCTAAAAAGTGCGTGGACTATGGACAGCGGGTGCAAAATTCCGTGTTCGAGTGCCTGCTGGACGCAGGACAGTGCCGCCGCCTGCAGGCACAGCTCCTGTCTATCATGGATCCCGAGAAGGACAGTCTGCGCTTTTACTATCTGGGGAAGCAATACGAGAAAAAAGTGGAGCATTTCGGTGCGAAGAGTACCTACCTGCCGGAGGATCCCCTGATCCTCTGACACACGCCGCCCGGCGCGGCCGTGGTACGGCGCACGGGTATCCGGGACGCGCCTTCCCGCCCCCGCGAAGTCCAAGTGACCAGTAATTGTCGGGAGGTTCGCAAGGCTTTTCCCGAGAAAGCGCCGGTCTTTCCCCGGTTTTCTCGGGCAGCCACCCCCGTATTTTTCCCAAAAAACGCAAAAGTTCTACTTATTTGTCAAAGATCCGCAGGTAAAACTGTGCATCTTTGCTGTCGCCCCCCTCGCGGGGGGCGTGGATTGAAATACCGTGCATTTGTCATTCAGGTGGTATTCCTGTACGCGTCGCCCCCCTCGCGGGGGGCGTGGATTGAAATTCTGTTGACGTGATAAATCCCTTGGCGGTAATTGGCGTCGCCCCCCTCGCGGGGGGCGTGGATTGAAATGCGGACTATTATGCAGACAAGATTTACACATACCGCCGTCGCCCCCCTCGCGGGGGGCGTGGATTGAAATTTTGAGCAGGGGTGCTTTAGATTTAAGGATTTAAGTCGCCCCCCTCGCGGGGGGCGTGGATTGAAATAGACCGAATTATACTAACGCCCATGAGTTGGCAGTGTCGCCCCCCTCGCGGGGGGCGTGGATTGAAATCGTAGTATAATTACTCAAAGACCTCACCGCCCTGTCGCCCCCCTCGCGGGGGGCGTGGATTGAAATGTTTGTAGTTTTTTGAAATATGTGGGCTGGGCGGGAGGTCGCCCCCCTCGCGGGGGGCGTGGATTGAAATGGCCTTATTCGACAGTCGGTCTAGCAAATACTTAGTCGCCCCCCTCGCGGGGGGCGTGGATTGAAATAGGCATACCGTACAAAATAGTTTCTACGTTGTGGTCGCCCCCCTCGCGGGGGGCGTGGATTGAAATCTCACAAATCTCCCTCGTGTAGTAGTGCCGTAGGATGTCGCCCCCCTCGCGGGGGGCGTGGATTGAAATCGTTGACACATTTAACAATGTGGTTACGCCCCTACGTCGCCCCCCTCGCGGGGGGCGTGGATTGAAATGTAAACAGCGGCTTTGCAAGTGCGCAACTGCCCGAGTCGCCCCCCTCGCGGGGGGCGTGGATTGAAATTCCTTTTCTTAGTATTGGGTTGCCCCGACACGGCGTCGCCCCCCTCGCGGGGGGCGTGGATTGAAATGGCCTGAACCATATAGTAACCTTTACTATATGTGTCGCCCCCCTCGCGGGGGGCGTGGATTGAAATGTCAGCCCCTGACCCGTCAAGCGGGAGTCTGACGTCGCCCCCCTCGCGGGGGGCGTGGATTGAAATAAAGGATTTTGGAACGCTCAATGCGAAGCTGAAGTCGCCCCCCTCGCGGGGGGCGTGGATTGAAATGACAGCTACCAAGTGTTAAGAGCATTGAAATATGTCGCCCCCCTCGCGGGGGGCGTGGATTGAAATCTTTCTTCCTCACCGTGAGGAACGCTTCTCATATCGTCGCCCCCCTCGCGGGGGGCGTGGATTGAAATTGTTTTATCAGCAGATAGAACAGCAGGGGAGTGGTGTCGCCCCCCTCGCGGGGGGCGTGGATTGAAATTTATCCGTGTTGGTTTCCTTATACAGTTCATCAGTCGCCCCCCTCGCGGGGGGCGTGGATTGAAATCTTTTTTACCCCTGCCACAAATCCACGGCAAAAGGTCGCCCCCCTCGCGGGGGGCGTGGATTGAAATCCCATTAGCACCCGGAGTTAGTCAAGTCTAACTAAGTCGCCCCCCTCGCGGGGGGCGTGGATTGAAATAGGGCTGTGCTAAGTTTGTCAATCTCCTGTTTGGTCGCCCCCCTCGCGGGGGGCGTGGATTGAAATAACGTTAATATCGCAAGCTACTGGTAAGTGGAGGTCGCCCCCCTCGCGGGGGGCGTGGATTGAAATAAATTAAAAATACATTGACGTATCGCGCAACAGGTCGCCCCCCTCGCGGGGGGCGTGGATTGAAATACATCATACTGCGCGTTGAACGTGCTGTCCATAAAGTCGCCCCCCTCGCGGGGGGCGTGGATTGAAATTGCGCCATTGTGGGGTATTTGGGAAATTTTACGGTCGCCCCCCTCGCGGGGGGCGTGGATTGAAATATGACGGAAATTTTTAACGCCGATTATGGATTTACCGGTCGCCCCCCTCGCGGGGGGCGTGGATTGAAATCTATCGTGTGTTGTGGGGCGCTATTTTGGCGGAGTCGCCCCCCTCGCGGGGGGCGTGGATTGAAATACGGGCAGAAGGGCTGTGTGTTTGAGCGAAAAGGTCGCCCCCCTCGCGGGGGGCGTGGATTGAAATTCCGTCTGGGGCGTCAGCGACATGGCGGCGCAGATGTCGCCCCCCTCGCGGGGGGCGTGGATTGAAATATCACGGACATAAATAAGGGACAAACGCCGTCTGGTCGCCCCCCTCGCGGGGGGCGTGGATTGAAATCACGGACGAAGTTTTTGCGTTGGATAGACGTAAAGTCGCCCCCCTCGCGGGGGGCGTGGATTGAAATGTGAAAATTGCTGTACGGAAATTGATTAAATGCCGTCGCCCCCCTCGCGGGGGGCGTGGATTGAAATTGAGAATCCCAGGAGTAAGGCTCGTCGGTCGTGGTCGCCCCCCTCGCGGGGGGCGTGGATTGAAATATTTACGTCGTAGACCCGACGAAACACGAACAAGTCGCCCCCCTCGCGGGGGGCGTGGATTGAAATATCATAATGCGAGCGCCAACGTTAAGCGGATATGGTCGCCCCCCTCGCGGGGGGCGTGGATTGAAATGTCGGCCACATGCTGGAAAACACCAATAATAGCGCCGGTCGCCCCCCTCGCGGGGGGCGTGGATTGAAATTTTTTGGGTATTTTGCAGGATAGCCCAATATCACTTGCGTCGCCCCCCTCGCGGGGGGCGTGGATTGAAATATAAAATCAATGACTGGCGATATACCGCAAGGGGTGTCGCCCCCCTCGCGGGGGGCGTGGATTGAAATTTGTGTATGTCCAATGTGGGCGTACATTTCTGTTTGTCGCCCCCCTCGCGGGGGGCGTGGATTGAAATCCGAATGTTCACGGTCTACAAGGCACTGTCCAAGGTCGCCCCCCTCGCGGGGGGCGTGGATTGAAATACAGTGCCCACAGTGCGGGTGCCGCCATAGGTGATGTCGCCCCCCTCGCGGGGGGCGTGGATTGAAATCTCCTTTGATTCGCGGGCATATCGCTCCCGTGCGTCGCCCCCCTCGCGGGGGGCGTGGATTGAAATTCCGTGCTGGCGGCAGCGGCCTGTACCGCGTTGCCGTCGCCCCCCTCGCGGGGGGCGTGGATTGAAATCAAAAAGGTTTGACTTTAACATTTCATGTTTAGGTCGCCCCCCTCGCGGGGGGCGTGGATTGAAATCATTATGTTGCGATAATTCAGGGTTTACTCTTGATGTCGCCCCCCTCGCGGGGGGCGTGGATTGAAATATAGATGTCTCCGTCCTCGATTGCGTACAACATGCGTCGCCCCCCTCGCGGGGGGCGTGGATTGAAATGCTTCGAGACGGGCAGCGCGGCATCCCGCTACATGAAGTCGCCCCCCTCGCGGGGGGCGTGGATTGAAATGTTGCCCATTGTGTCCAGCCCTGTCACCTGATCGTCGCCCCCCTCGCGGGGGGCGTGGATTGAAATTACGGCTGCAACGGAACGCCTAACCGCGGCGTGATGGTCGCCCCCCTCGCGGGGGGCGTGGATTGAAATTTACGGCGAACGAAATCAATAAAACGCCGGCATGGTCGCCCCCCTCGCGGGGGGCGTGGATTGAAATCCTTTTTCCACCCGCTGGCCGCTGCGTTAGACAGTCGCCCCCCTCGCGGGGGGCGTGGATTGAAATGTTAAAGGTGTTGCCGTGCGTACCGGCCTTGGGGTCGCCCCCCTCGCGGGGGGCGTGGATTGAAATTCCGCTGGACACAGAGGACGAGTACAGGCCCAGCGTCGCCCCCCTCGCGGGGGGCGTGGATTGAAATTGCTTGATGTGGGATGTAGCTGCGGCCTGCAGCGTCGCCCCCCTCGCGGGGGGCGTGGATTGAAATAGGGGAGCGGCATGGAAGATCTTTGCCTCTGTGGTCGTCGCCCCCCTCGCGGGGGGCGTGGATTGAAATAATTTTCCGCATATCGGACAGCAGTTTGTCAACGATGTCGCCCCCCTCGCGGGGGCGTGGATTGAAATGCTTTTGTTTATGGAGACGGCGAATTTGGTTGTCTGTCGCCCCCCTCGCGGGGGGCGTGGATTGAAATATCTCAAATGCTAAAATCCTGCCAAAGCGTGAAGTCGCCCCCCTCGCGGGGGGCGTGGATTGAAATATTATCGTGGCCAAGGATGGCACGAAATACGTCAGTCGCCCCCCTCGCGGGGGGCGTGGATTGAAATCGTGATGGGCTGCATGGGGGGAGCCGCCGTGATAAGTCGCCCCCCTCGCGGGGGGCGTGGATTGAAATAGTCGGTAGAGCACCGCGCCGGGAGGTATGTCGTTGGTCGCCCCCCTCGCGGGGGGCGTGGATTGAAATACAGTCTTTCGTACAGCACTACCAGACCCGGCTTCGTCGCCCCCCTCGCGGGGGGCGTGGATTGAAATTTGATCTGTCTATATACTACCACGCAATGCGTGGTAGTCGCCCCCCTCGCGGGGGGCGTGGATTGAAATTTTCTCAAGGGCTTTGTTCTTGAATGTCAGGGTAGAGGTCGCCCCCCTCACGGGGGCCTGGATTGAAATTCCTGCGTGACCCGCCCCGTATCCACGCCGCGCCGTCGCCCCCCCTCACGGGGGGCGTGGATTGAAATGCCATTATAGGATTTTATGCCGTAGCCTGGGCCCCCGGTCGCCCCCCTCGCGGGGGGCGTGGATTGAAATAGGGCGTTGGAGGTCTTGCCCACCTTGAACAGCGATGTCGCCCCCCTCGCGGGGGCGTGGATTGAAATTCCAAGGGCCGCATGGCCGTGGTAGAGGGGCGCTGTCGCCCCCCTCGCGGGGGGCGTGGATTGAAATCTGTCCATACGCGGCGGGCTTGTTCTCCCCGCCGCGTATGGTGAAGTGTCAGGAGCAGCGCTTCTGTGATCCCTTTCAGAAATGCTTCGTTTTGAGCAAGAAGTGCCTTTGCCCCGCCGTAGTACCGCTCCAGCTCCACCTGTACCGCCGCCTCGCCGCGGGTATCGCTGTGGTCTACGTAGCGATGCTCGCCGGGTGCGCCCTCATGATGATCAGAAAAATCCAGCTTCGTACAGTCCGTGGTAATGTATCCGTTTTCGTTCCGGTTGTTCGTCTCCCCGAAAAACTCCTTTGCGGATTTTGCATGGTCTTTTTTCTCCGCCTCCGAGTAAGCTTTCAGCGAAACCAGCAGCGGCTTGACATTCTCACTGACATTGGATATACTGCGAGTAAGACCAAACTTGGTTCCCCCGAACGGCGTAGAGCGCCCTAAGGCATTGAACCATTTTTTGGTCTCTTTTTTGTTTTCTTCCAAATGAAGCAGTTTATCCTCGGGCCCTCCCTATGAATGCGCACAGAAAGCAGATCATTGTGAATACCGCATGCTGTTCCTGCTGTCTTTTCCAATCAGACGGCAGGCTTATCGTGCTGCGCACAGCAGTCCGATAAGTCACAGAAATCATACATCCCGTCTGTTTCAAGAAGTCACCTTCTTTGAACAGACGGGATTTTTGTATTTACATGAGGTATAACAAGAATCGAATCACATGAGCGTATGACCGCGAAGCGGTGCGCCTTCGCAAGAGCATACCATTCGACCTATGCCCGGAAATCGGGGAAACGCTTTATCCGGAGCACCATGCCGACATAAACAAAACCACCTGCCAAGCGGGTGGTTTTGTTTATGCTGCTTTCTGGCAAGAGGACAGATGCGCTCTGCTTTGCGTGCAGCCCGTGCCGTTAGCAGAGCTGCTCCAGTTGAAAGGCCAGCTCGGTGCGGCCCACGACGGCGTAGTGGTTGTTGTAAAGGTTTTTGTCGTGGTAGCGGGGCAGAGAGCAGACTTCCTCCGGCGTGATGACGCCGAGCTGGGTGAGAACCGAGAGGATGGCATACGGGACGATGGAGGAGGCGCCGTCCTCCATTTTGAGGGCAATGCCGATCCCCTTGTCCTTGATGCCCACGGCATAGAATGCGCTGGCGCCTGATTTGCAGAAGATTCGGTCGCCGAAGGCGGCCATCAGCTGCGTGCAGATGCGATCGGTCCCTGCCACCATTTCCGGATGTGCTGTCATGGCGGATGTGATGCGCCGGAGGACAGCGGCCCGGGTGGGGGTGAAAAGCGTGGGGAGGGACATGCGGGCGTAGCCCTGTGCCAGCCGGTAAAGGGGCAGCGCGTGGACCGGAACGCCGCAGCCGTCCACGGCCAGATGGACTTCAGAGGTCTCCACGCCGCACATTTCGGCGAACACCGAGAGGATACGCTGCTGAACAGGGTGCTCCGGAGAAATATAGTTCTCCAGGGATTCCCCTAAATGGCGGGCGGTGATGAGCATACCGGCGTGCTTTCCGGAGCAGTCGCAGTAGATGGGCGCCCGGGGGATGCCGGCGATCTTCAAGGCGTCCTCGGCGGGGACATACATGGGGTATTCCGACCCGCAGCACAGCTGGTCGGGGGAGAGCCCGGCCTTGTGCAGGATGCTCTCCACGGCCTTTACATGAAAGGGCTCTCCGTTGTGGGAGGAACAGATGACGGCCAGCTCCTGCGGGGTAATGCCATAATGCTCCAGCGCACCGCTCTCTGCCACGGGGATCGCCTGAAGGGGCTTGGCGGAGGAGCGGGCAAATGTAAGACGCTCCGGATCACCGAGCTTCCAAAGGATCTTGCCTGTGTGATCCGTTACCGCGATATGTCCCCGGTGGATCTGATCCACCAGATCACCGCGGTATTGATAGGCAATAACAGCCATAGCATATACCTCCGTTTCTTAGATCACAAAGTAGAAAAAGCGCAGCACATCACCGTAATCATCGGCATCAAAGGCCACGGTGGTGGGAGAGATGAGGCTGGCGCCGGGATAGTGGGAGCATCCATAGGCGTCATAATGGTGTACATAGGTGACCTCCACGTGGAAGTGCTTGGGAAGCGCCGGAGGTGCGGCTGTTTTTGCCGCCGCCACAGCCTCGGCCATCATGCCCTCGATCTCCTCGCGGACAAGCTCCGGGGTCTTTGTCAGAACGCCGTAGCCGTGGCCGGATTTGGTTGGTACGGTCAGCAGGCCGGGTACGGTGCGCGCCGCAGCCGCACACATCCCCTCGTCGCCGCTGGCGAATAGGGTGGGAACGCCCCGGTAAGCGGCGGCATGGGCGTACATCTCGAATTCTCCCCACAGCGCACCATTGACCGTAAGGCGGAAAATGCGGGAGCTTACCATCGTGTGGGACGTGGGATTTCCGGGGGCGGAGGCGGCGTCGTGAAAGCCGACCATCAGCATACCGTCATAGCTCTCGTCAAAAATACCGGTAAGGCCCACAATATCGTGGGTGATCCCCCGAAGGAGACGGGCATCTCTGGGGAGCAGGGCGCAGTCAATGTTGCAGCCGTCTCCGTGCATATCCTCTATGACGACCTCGTCGGCTCCGCCGGAGAAAAGGCCGCGGGCCGCGGCGGCAGCCTCCAACGCCATTTCCCGCGCCATAGGCGCATAGCAGGCATTGGCGGAACGCGCCTCGTCCCAGCAGGTCAAAGAAGCCACGCCTTCAATGTCACAAAGAATGTAAAATTTCATGCTCGAGCTCTCCTTTATCAGAAGCGTGATCGTAATAAATGCAGAGCCATAGGGATCGGGAAGTGTTGGGCAAAATGTCAGGGATCCGCCAATAGCTGCTGTTAAATTAGATCTTCCTGGCCGGCCGCTTTACGCATCGAGACGTCAGAGCGTCCCGCCCGCGGGTGAAGCGCCGCGGCGGAAGATTATGTTGCTTCGCTGCGGATACGCCGCAGGTAGCGGTAGACCGTGGGTTCGGAGATGTGCAGTTCCCTGGCGACCTGTCCGATGGAGCCCTTGGTCTGGAATACGCCCTGCGCTTCCAGAGAGCGGAGTATCTCCAGCTTGTCGGCGGTATGCATGGCCTCGGAGGGGATACCATAGCCGAGGATGGTGGAGCGGATCAGATTGCTGGACAGCTCCGGGATGGAATCATCCAGGTTTTCGGTATAGGCGGAGCTTTCCTCCTCTTGCGGAAGAGAAAAGGAATGGAGCAGGTTGGAAAGATGCTCCGAGAGCACCAGAATATCTTCCACATCGTGGTTCACGCAGATCAGCCCCACCAGATGACCCTTTTCCTTAATGAAATAGGTGGAAGAGACGAAACGCTTGCCTCCCCGGGTGCGGCCCTCGTAGTTGGCCACATAGTCGTGCTCCTTATAGGCTCCGGTTCGCAGCAGTTCCTTGGCCAACTCCGTCATGGGGTCGCCCACGCGGCGGCCGCTGAGATGCTCGTTGCAGGCGGCAATCACCGAGCGCTCCGGCGTGGAAACGTCATGGAGGATGATCTCATAATTCTTTCCGCAGATCTTCCCCATAAATTCCACCAGAGGAATGTATCGCTCAAGACTGGCGTAGTTGCTCACTGTATCCCTACTTTCTCAACAATAATTCTTGCCTGATAAAAAACTGTCACATAGTTCTGTTGAAAGTCAGTATATCGAAAATGAATGGATAAATCAACACCTAATATGCCGGAAAGTTTTTGGGGGGATGTAACATTTTTTTGCAGGCCAAGGCGAAAATAGCCTTCGAAGCAGCGATTTAGACAAAAAATTATCAAACTTCTTGGCACTTATGTAAGGTTGACAAGGGCAGTGTGATAAATTATAATCAGAAATGTAACAAAGTTATCAGAAGGGAGGCTCAATGTCATCCCCCCCCCGCGCGTTATATTTTAAGGAGGTATTTGTAATGGAAGCTGCAAACTACGGTATTTTGTCATTGATTCCCCTTGCGCTTACCCTGCTGCTGGCATTTTGGAAGAAGGACGCGGTCTTTGCCCTGTTCATGGGCTGTCTCTCCGGCGTTCTGCTGCTGGGGCATGACCCCGCCTTCGGCTTCTCCGCTCTGGCGGAGGAGGCTCTGGGCAACGAGGACTTCATCTGGATCCTGCTCATTCAGGTATTCATCGGCATTATGATCGCGTTCTTCATGAAGGCGGGCGTGGTCAAGGCGTTTGCGGAGATGATCGCCGGTAAGGTGAAATCCCCCCGCAGCGTAAAGGTGGCCACCTGGTTCATCGGCCTGTTCACCATCGACGACTACATGAGCCCCCTGCTGCGCGGCGTGGTCATGCGTCCCTTGACGGATGAGATGCGTGTGCCCAGAGAGAAGCTGGCCTTCATCCTCGACTCCACCTGCGCCTCCGTGTGTACCCTGATGCCCTTCATGGCATGGGGCGCCTACGTGGCCGGTCTGGTGGCGGATCTGGGCGGCCCTGTGACCTCTAACGAGCAGGGCGTGAGCGTCTACATCAGCGCCATCCCCTTTAACTTCTACGCGATTCTGATGGTGCTCATCACGCTGCTCTCCGCACTGGAGATCTTCCCCGACTTCGGTCCCATGCGCAAGGCGGAGCAGCGCGCCCGCACCACCGGCAAGCTGCTGCGTGACGGCGCCGTTCCCATGATGGGCACCGAGCTGGAGGAGCTGCAGAAGGGCAACGACAGTGATGTAAAGCCCAACGTCATGCTGGACTTCCTGGTCCCCATCATTATCCTGGTAGCCACCGCCATCTGGACGTACATCGCCAAGGGCGGCGTGAAGATCCTGGAGTGCTTCATCATCACCGTGATCTATATGTCCATCGAGCTGAGCATCCGCAAGGTGTTCAAGAGCGTGACCGATCTGGTGAGCACCGCCGTGCAGGGCATGAAGAGCGTCATGTCCGCCACGCTGATCCTGGCCCTGGCCTACTGCATCAACACCATCACCAAGTCCATGGGCGCCGCCGACTTCCTGCTGGGCGTCTGCGAGAGTTGGATGACCCCCGCCCTGTTCCTGTCTGTGACCTTCATCGCAGGCGCCGTGATCTCCTTCTTCACCGGCTCCTCCTGGGGCACCTTCGCTATCTGCATTCCCATCGCTGTTCCCATGGCCTACTCCTTCACCGGCGGTCAGCTGGGTACGCTGGTCTACGCCGCTGTGGGTGCCGTTGTCAGCGGCGGTCTGTTCGGCGACCATTGCTCCCCCGTTTCCGACACCTCGGTGCTCTCCTCTCTGGGCGCCGCCTGCGACCACATTGACCACGTCCGCACCCAGCTTCCCTATGCATTGCTGGCGGCGGCAGTGTCCATCATTCTGTGGATCGTCGTTGCACTGGTTGGTGGCGCTGCATGAGATACGATTTTGATACCCCCATCAATCGCAGAAATACCTTCTCCTTTAAGTGGGACTGCGATATGGACTATTTCGGTCGGGACGATGTGATCCCCATGTGGGTGGCGGACATGGATTTCGCCTGCGCCCCCTGCATCGTGGAGGCTGTACAGAAGCGCGCCGCCCATCCGGTTTACGGCTACGGCGTGCGCCAGCAGCCCTATTATGACGCGGTGATGGGCTGGCTGAAAAAGCGCCATGGCTTTGAGGTCAACTATGAGCATCTGGCCTTTGCGCCTCCCGGCGTGATCTACGCCATGAACGTGATGCTGCGCATCCTCACCAAGCCCGGCGACAGGGTCATGGTCCCCATGCCCAACTACGACCCGCTGTTTGACATGGTCACCCGGGGCGGCCGGAAGCTGGTAGAGACGCCGCTGGTCTGGAAGGACGGGCGCTACACCTTCGACTTCGCCGATATGGAGGCCAAGGCTGCCTCCGGCGTGAAGGTACTGGTGCTCTCCAGCCCCCACAACCCCACCGGCCGGGTATGGACCCGTCAGGAGCTGGAGGGCGTGGCGGAGATCTGTCTGCGGCACAACATCTTCATGCTGGTGGACGAGATCCACTGCGACTTCGTGCCGCCGGAGCATCCCCACACCACCTTTGGTCTGCTGGGCGAGGAGGTGCTGCGCCATTCCATGGTCTGCTACTCCTCCAACAAGGGCTTCAATCTGGGCGGACTGGGTATGGCCACCCTGGTGCTGGCGGACGACGACCTGCGGTGCAAGTTCAACGAGGAGATGTCCATTGCCCAGACGCGGCTGGACAACATCTTCGGCATGGCCGCCCTCATAGCCGCCTACAACGACGGCGAGGAGTGGCTGGATCAGGCCATCGCCTACGTCTCCGACAACAAGGCGTATCTGGATCAGTTCCTGCGGGAGCGCATTCCTCAGATCCGTATGATCCCCTCCGAGGGTACGTATCTGGTCTGGCTGGACTGCTCCCAGCTGCCCTACCGGGGCATGGCGCTGGAGCATTTCATGATCAACGAGGCCAAGGTGGCGTTCTGCGCCGGCTATGAATTCGGTAAGCAGGGAGAGGCTTTTCTGCGCATGAATGTGGCCTGTCCCCGGTGTACCCTGACAAAGGCTCTGGAGCAGATGGAAAAGGCGATCAACGGTCTGTCGCTTCAGTAATACCTGTAAACGACGCACCTTGTGAGATAAGAAATTTTTTAAAGGAGAAACAGCGCGGAACGAGACGGAGACGCTGATCACGCCCGACAAATACAGCATCGACTATGTGGGGCATTTGGGCCGGAAGGCGCTCTGTCTGGGACTGGTCATGCGGGACTATGGCGTGTACGAGCACCCCACATTCTTTGTGGTGGACGAAAATGGCGAGGAAAATCTGGGCCGCTATGACCGCCGGGTCAACTCCGAGGTGGTCACCGACTGCTTCTCCGGCTCCGTCACGGGACAGAGAATGGTGGGCGAGACGCTGTATTTCCTCAACACGGACGGCGTGGATATCGACGGCTTCGTGATGAAGCCGGTGGGCTACGAGCCGGGCAAGCGGTATCCGGGCATCCTTCATATTCACGGTGGGCCGAAGATGGTATTTGGCCCGGGCTTCCACCATGAGATGCAGCTTTGGGCGGCCTCCGGCTTTTTCGTATGCTACTGCAACCCCAGAGGAAGCTGCGGCAAGGGAAATGCCTTTGCTGATCTTCAGGGCAAGTACGGAGAGGTGGACTTCCGGGATCTGATGGAGTTCACGGATGAGGTTCTGCGGAGGTATCCCGAAATTGACGCAGATCGAATGGGCGTTGCCGGCGGTTCCTATGGCGGCTTTATGACCAACTGGGTCATCGGTCACACGGACCGTTTCCGCTGTGCCGTGTCCCAGCGAAGCATTGCCAACTATGTGGGGGATTATCTCCTCTCGGATATCGGCTACTATTATGTGCCTGACCAGCAGCTTGGCACCATTTGGGAGCATCCGGAGCGTTTGTGGAAGGCATCGCCCCTCACCTATGCCGACCGCGTTAAGACGCCCACACTCTTTATTCACGCAGATAAGGATTACCGCTGCACGCTGGCCAACGGTCTGGAAATGTTCGCGGCACTCAAGCTCCATGGCGTGGAGAGCAAGCTGTGCATGTTCTACGGCGAGAACCACGGCCTGAGCCGAGAGGGAAAGCCCTCCAACCGCATCAGCCGACTTAGTGAGATCCTGCACTGGATGGAGGAGCACCTGAAGGAAGAATAACGGGGAGCCAATCGGCGGGTTCTGGCAGAGTGTGTGCCGGAGCATTTGCCGCGCTTAAACCTATATCCCTTGGAAGCTGTCTTTTTTACATGGCGATTTCAGCGGACAGCGGCCACAGCACCGCGTCATACAGGTATCGCGGAAGCATTTACGCCAAGAGCCCACCTTCTCAAGAAGGTGGGCTCTTGCTGTAAGTACACGAAATGAGATGCTTTATTTCTTGTCAAACAGGATGAACAGCAGGCTGGACAGGCACAGCAGGAAGGGGTAGAACAGCAGGGGGATGATGTCAAAGGCGCTGATGGCGTAGCCGAGGGTGGCGCAGGTGGAAATGGCCACCAGCATCTGGGCGCCGTAGGGGATGATGCCCTGAAAGATGCAGGAGAAGGTGTCCAGCAGGGAGGCGGAGCGCTTGGGGCTGATGCCGTATTCCTCCGCCACCTCCTTGGCGATGGGGCCTGCCATGACGATGGCCACGGTGTTGTTGGCGGTGGCGATATCCATGAGGCCCACCAGCAGGCCGATGCCCAGCTGGCCGCCCCGCTTGCCGCGGAACACCCGGCGGATGAAGGCGAGGATGCTCTCGAAGCCGCCGTAGGCGCGGATGAGGCCGCACAAAGAGGCCACCAGCAGCGTCACCAGAATGGTCTCGAACATACCGGACACGCCGCCGCCCATGTTGCCCATAAGCTCCAGCGCGTGACCTGACCGGTGATAAGGGTGATGGCAGCGCCGGCGGCGATGCCGATGAGCAGCACCACGAACACGTTCAGGCCGACAATGCCGCCGATAAGCACCAGCACATAGGGGATGATCAGCACCAGATCGTGACCGCCGGAGACGGCGCTCTGCACATCGGTGCCCAGAGAGACCACGATGATCAGCGCCAGCGCCGCCAGCGCGGCGGGCAGGGCGATCTTGAAGTTGGCGCGGAACTTGTCCTTCATCTCCGTGCCCTGCGTGGAGCAGGCGGCGATGGTGGTATCGGAAATAAAGCTGAGGTTGTCGCCGAACATGGCGCCGCCCATGACGGAGGCGATGCACAGCGGCAGGTCAAAGCCGGAATCGGCGGACACCGCCACGGCGATGGGGGCCAGCAGGGTGATGGTGCCGACGGAGGTACCCATGGCCATGGACACGAAGCACGCCACCACGAACAGCACAGCAACCGCCAGCTTCACCGGGGCGATGGACAGCAGAAAGTAGGCCACGGCCTCGGCGCTGGAGCGGCCGGTGACGCCCACGAAGATACCCGCCACCAGGAAGATGAGGATCATGGTGACGATGTTCTTATCGCCGATGCCCTGTCCCATCAGCTCCAGCTTTTCATCAAAGCTCACACCGCGGTTTTGCAGGCACGCTACCAGCAGCGCCACCAGGAAGGCCACGACGATGGGGATCTGATAGAAGCCCATTTTGATTTTCAACACATACTCCAGAATAATGCCCAGCACCAGATACAGCACCAGGAATACGGCCACGGGCAGCAGGGCCACCGCCCGGGGGGTTGGTTTTTTCTCCATAAACTCTCTCCTTTATGAAAACGTTGGCTTTTTTCACCGCTTTTGATGGTATCATGAGGGGAAGAAAAAGTCAACGCAAAGACATCTGCACCTTATCTGCTTTGTCTGGCGCGTCCGACCTGTACGCGGAGGTGTTCGGCGAGGCGGAGCAGGCCGGTGTCTTCATCATGGCCGGCTCGCCTATCCGGCGGATGACGTCTCTCCCTCCACTGATAGATCTCCCTTCTTCCCAGAGATCAACGTGGGACTTCTGGCAGGGCCCTGGTTTGAGGGCCGCATGGCCCAGTGCCTTACCGACATTCTGTGCGGGCGGGCCACGGCCGCAGCCATGGTAACGCTGGCCGCCGCCTATCTGGCCGTGACCCTGCTGGTACAGGAGGCACGGTTCGTCAAGCGTTTCTACGTCCGGCGCCTCACCAACAACGGCGCCATCAATTTCAACGGCTACACCATCACCCTGGCGGACGGCACCGTCCTCCGGTAAGGCTTACCGCACCTCGATAGCCGCCGCGGGGCAGGCATCCGCCGCCTCCTGCACGGCCAGCTTCAAACCGTCGGGTATCGGCCCGGTCGCCGCCTGCGCCGATTCGCCGTCCTCCAGAGAGAACACCTCCGGACAGATGGTGGGGCACAGGCCGCACCGGATACACGCCTTCTGCAATACGATGGCTTCCATAAAAATTCCCTCCATAGCAAATTCAGGATATGGGCAGTTTGCCCCGTATCGGGAAAAAGTATGCGGGAAGCACCGTCCCTTTCGGACGGTGCTTCCTGCATTTTTCCATTTTTCCCTTGACAGCCGCAGCTGTCCATGGTATGTTGGCTGTACTAACACGCATAATACAGTTAATACGCAATGGCAGGAAGGAGTGAGCGCGGATGATCTCCCTGGATTATCGGGACAGCCGCCCCCTGTACCAGCAGGTGAAGGACAATCTGCGGCGGATGATGCTGACGGGGCTGCTGCCGCCGGACGAAAAGCTGCCGTCGGTGCGGAGTCTGGCCACACAGCTGGCCATCAACCCCAACACCATCCAGCGGGCATACAGCGAACTGGAGGCGGAGGGGTACATCTACTCCGTGTCCGGCAAGGGCAGCTTTGCCGCCGCCGAGGGCGGCGAGCAGCAGCGGCGTATCCGTGAGCTGAAAACGCAGGCGGCCCCTCTGCTGGAGGAGCTGAAGACGCTGGGCTGCACGGAGGAGGATCTTTTGCAGCTGTGGAGAGGAGGAGAGACACATGCTTGAAGCGAAAAACGTGGTCAAGACCTTTGACGGCTTTCGGGCGCTGGACAGTCTGAACATGACGGTTCCCAAGGGCGCAGTGTACGGTCTGGTGGGCCCCAACGGCGCGGGCAAGTCCACCATCATCCGGCATCTGGCCGGTATCTACCGTCAGGACAGCGGCGAGGTGCTGCTGGACGGTCAGCCGGTATACGAGAACCCCGCCGTCAAGCAGCGGATGACAGTGATCGGCGACGACTGGTACTATTTCCCCCAGGCCAATATTTGTGAGATGGCCCGCTTTTTCGCGGGACTGTACCCCGCCTTCAGCTGGGAGCGCTATGAAAAGCTGAAGCAGGTGTTCCCACTGGACGAGAAGATGATGCTGCGCCGCATGTCCAAGGGTATGCAGAAGCAGGCGGCGTTCTGGTTGGCGGTGTGCTGCATGCCGGAGTACCTCATTTTGGATGAGCCGGTGGATGGGCTGGACCCTGTCATGCGCCGCCAGTTGTGGTCGCTGCTTTTAGGTGACGTGTCCGAGCGGGGCACCACGGTACTGGTGTCCAGCCACAACCTCCGCGAGCTGGAGGACGTGTGCGACCACGTGGGCATCCTGAACCGCGGGCAGGTGCTGCTGGAGCGGAGCCTCTCCGACCTGCAGGACAACACCGTGAAGCTGCAGGTGGCCTACGCCGGCGTGACGGAGCCGATGCTGCCGTCGGAGCTGAACATTCTGCACCGCAGCCACGTGGGACGGGTGTATACCTACATCGTGCGGGGCAGCCGCGCCGAGATCCTGCGCCGCATGGAGATCACGGAGCCCATCCTGCTGGAATCCATCCCGCTGACACTGGAGGAGATCTTTATCTATGAATTGGGAGGTGTGGACTATGCCGCGAAAGACATCCTGCTGTAACGGGACGCTGCTGCGCAGCGACGTGCGTCACTACTGGCCCGCCGGCTTTCTCTATGTGCTGGTGTGGCTGATGATCCTGCCCATCCCCCTGCTGCAGACAGCCCGGGATTATCTGCGTTTCCAGTCTGAGCAGACGGTCCAGCTGGCAGCGCAGCTGCACAACCACGTCTATGCCGCCATGACCGGCTCGCTGGTGCTGGCGGTGCTGGCGGGTGCGGTAATACCCATGGCGGTGTATGCCTATCTGATGACGCCCCGGGCTGTGGGGCTGATGCACACCCTGCCCGTCACCCGCACATCCCAGTTTTTCACCCACTTTCTCAGCGGCTTCGGCCTGTTGACAGCGGGAAATCTGCTGATCTTCCTGCTGTCAGCGCTGGCTATGATGCCCTCCGGCAGCGTGGACTGGGCCGCGCTGGGCCTGTGGCTGCTGGTGACGGAGCTGCTGGAGCTGTTCTTCCTGTCTCTGGGTACTCTGTGCGCCATGGCCACCGGCTGGCTGCTGGCCATACCGGTGCTGTACGGCGCGGCCAACTGCATTGTTTTGTTGGTATGCGTCGTGGTGCAGTTCCTTCAGCGCTGGTTCTACTGCGGCTTTGAGAGCACCACCTTCCCCATGGCGGTGATCTGGCTGACGCCCATCGCCCGCCTGTCCACCGCCGTTTGCGGCTACGCCGACGTTCTGGTGCCGCGAGAGGGGGAGGAGGTCTACCTCCGCGTCCTGCCGGAGGGCGGCATGACCTCCTTGCTGGTCTATGCCATCGTGGGACTGGCGCTGCTGGCTCTGGGCTGGCTTCTGTACCGCAGACGGCCCAGTGAGGCCGCCGGTGACGCCATCGCCTTCCGCTGGCTGCGGCCCATCGTCCGGTGGACCGTGGGTCTGTGCGGCGGTCTGGGCCTGGGCCTGTTCCTCAGCGTAGCGCTGCTGGGCGGTCTGGTCGGCGGCCTGGTGCAGCTCCTGCTGTGCCAGACGGTCATGGGCCTGTTGTGCTTCTTCGCCGCTCAAATGCTGCTGCAAAAGTCGTTCCGCGTCTTCCGCCGCAGCTGGAAGGAGGCGCTGGCGCTGGTGATCGCACTGGCCGCCATCACCCTGTGCATCCGCCAGGACTTCTTCGACGTCCAGAACCGCATACCCGGCGCGTCCCAGGTGGACACCGTGTCGGTCCAGCTCTACGCCGGTGACAGCAGCTACTGCAAAACGGACGATCCCGCCGTGCTGGAGCGGGTGCAGGCGCTGCACCGCGCCGCCCTGGCTCAGGGCGAGGATATGGCCGATAACTCGGACCGCCATATGAGCATCCGCCTGCGCTATGAGCTGAAAAACGGCGACACCGTCCGGCGGGATTACACCATCGCCTGTGTTTCCGGCACGGAGACGTACCGCCTGACCAACCAGCTGCTGAACATGCCCCAGTTCCGCCGCTCTGCCATGGGCATCGACTGGTTGGAGACCTCCGGGCTGGACGCCGTCCGCAGCGGCTATGTGGAGGACTACTGGACCGGCGCCACGGTGGATCTGACCCGTGAGCAGGCCACGGAGCTGTGCCGTCTGGCCCAGCAGGACGCCAACGATGTCTCCGACAGCGATGTGCTGGCCGCCATGGCCGCGAACAGCGATGATGCCTACGCCGCTGCGGCTAAGGAGGATACCCTCCCGGCGGAGACGGAGGCATGGGACGTATACCGTTACAACATCGTCATCTACGCCATGGTGGATGGCCGCGATGTCAGCCGCAGCCTGACTCCGATGGGCTATTGCACCCGTATGCAGTCCTTCATCGGCAGCCTGGACTTCACCAACACCACCACGGTGGACACGGAGGCCGTGTCATGAAAAGAGGACTGCTGTGCATCGCCGCAGCGCTGGTGCTGACCGCCGGTACCCTGTGGCTGACCAGCCTGCGGAACTACGATGCGGCGGACGCCGTGGAGGAAAACGGTGTCCTGCTCTACCTGCGGAAGGACCACGGGGCGGCCTTTGCCAGCACCTATCGCTGGGACGGCACCGGCGACGCCATCGACTACGTCATCCCCGACACAGTGCAGGGCGTGAAGGTCACAGCCATCGGCGGCTTCACTGGCGAGCTGAAGAAGGCCCCTACCGCGGGGCTGGCCATCACCATGCCGGAGACGTACCGTGGCGCGGAACGGGCGCATTACACCATGCCCAGCGGCGCAGTGGAGATCACGCTGCCGGTACACATCCACATCGGCCGCTATGTCCGCAGCGTCCAGCCGGACGGCAGCCTGCCGACGCCCACCGGTTACTTTGGCTACGACAAGGGCGTCAGCAGCTATATCATCACCCCTGTGTGGACGGTGACGTGCGACGAGGGCAACGAGACGTACTACGCCCGGGACGGACGGCTTTACCAGCGTGCAGACAACGCGCTGGTGCAGCTGCCCTACGCTGTGGAAGGAACCCCCGGATAAACGCAGAGAGGCGCGGGCCGTCAGGCCCGCGCCTCTCTATTTCATTTGTGAGGAGATAGAAACAGCTTACTCGTTGGTATAGTTGTCAAAATAGCCCTGAATATAGATGATGGGAGTGCCCTTGTCGCCGGAGCCGCTGGTCAGGTCACACAGGGAGCCGATGAGGTCGGTGAGGTTGCGGGGCGTGGTGCCCTCGGACACCATGTTGCCCACCAGGCTGACCTTGGCGTCCTTCTCGCGGATCTTCTGGGAAATGGCATCCTTGAGGGCCTGTCCGGACAGACCGGCAAACTCCTTGTCCGCCAGGTACTTCAGCTTCAGCTCGTTGGGAGTGCCCACCAGACCGCTGGTGTAGCCGGGGGATACCACGGGGTCGGCCAGCTCCCAGATCTTGCCGGCGGGGTCCTTGAAAGCGCCATCGCCGTAGACCATGGCCTCCACGCGCTTGCCGGTGGCCTCGCTCATGGCCTTTCCGATGGCCTCTGCCACGGGCTTGGCGTCCCGCGGGAACAGCTTCACGCGATCATCATCAGCCTTGTTGCTGCCCAGCAGGCCGTACTGGAGGTTGTAGCCGCTGCCGTCCACGGGGGAGGTCAGCAGGTCGTCCAGCCCCAGCACCACCTTGGCGCCGGCGGCGGCCAGCAGGCGCTTGCTGCGCTTGCGGGTGTGGATGTCGCAGCAGATGACGGTGTCGGTGTAGTCCAGCACCGCCTGGACGCGGTTGGCGAACACGATCTCCGCCTCAGCACCGGCGGACTCGATGATGGTCTTGTAGTAGTCCACGTAGTCCACGCCGGTGAAGGGGTGGATGACGGCGCCGAAGGCGGCGCGGAACTGCTCCAGGGACAGTACATCGTGCCAGGGGTCGATGCCGGCCTCGTCCAGCTGGTCCATGGACACCAGGTGGTTGCCCACCTCGTCAGAGGGATAACTGAGCATCAGCACCACCTTTTTGACACCGGCGGCGATGCCCTGCAGCAACAGGGAGAATCGGTTGCGGCTGAGGATGGGGAACGTGACACCCACGGTCTGGCCGCCGGTCTTGGCGCGGACATCGGCGGCGATCTGCTCCACCGTGGCGTAGTTGCCCTGGCAGCGGGCCACCACGGACTCGGTAATGGCCACGATGTCGCCGTCACGGGCGGTGATGCCGTTGTCCTTCAGTGCATTCAGCACGGTGTCGGTGGTGATCTGTACCACGTTGTCGCCCTCGCGGAAAATGGGGGCGCGAACGCCCCGTACCACAGTACCCAAGGTTCTGCTCATAGCGGATGCTCCTTTGCATATCATTTCAGGCCACGCAGCGCTTATCGCTGCGCAACAGGTATAGTATAGCACGAATTCGACATAAGTGAAATATAAAATATTTATATTGCGCATTAGCAATACTGAACACGCAGCAAAAAGAACCCGGAAAAAGCTCTTGCATTTTCCCGCAGGATGTGTATAATGATAGGGTAATTATGGGCTTGTAGCTCAGCTGGGAGAGCGTTCGGTTCGCATCCGAGAGGTCGAGGGTTCGAATCCCTTCAGGTCCACCAAAAATAAACCACCCGCAAGGGTGGCTTTATTTTTACTGTGGGCCTAGGGATTCGAGGTTTATGCCCCGGAGGGGTAAATCCCTTCAGGTCCACCAAACAGGTATTGGACGAACACCTATTTCTTCAGCGGCGGCTTCGCCGTAAAGTGTTTGCTCTGATCCACAACAGAAAAGCGCCGTCTTGGAAGTGATTCCGAGACGGCGCTTTTTTGCTATCCGCACATTCGATTTCCGCTATTCCTCCTGCTACAATGGTTGCAGTAATAAATAGGAGGTTATACGAATGGAGAGATTTATTACAGATGAACGCACGGGGCTGAAGTATGAGCTGGTCGGAGACTATCCGAACCCCTCACATTTCATAACGATAAAAGCACAGACCCTGGCTTTTTTGGGGAAGCCCCGCCGCCCGGTTGTTGCCCTGGGCAGCGTGAAGTCCAAGCTGCTGAAAAGCTTGTCGTAGAACATGGTAGCACTTTGGGGTGTGAACAGCGTCACATCCTGAATGATTTCCTGAAGGTAGATAGCGGCCAGCCCCTTTCCGGTTGGTTTTCGCTCAAGTCAATTTTACCAAAAAGGGGCTCCGCTTTCTATACCATATGAGTGATTTTCGGTTTCAGCCATGGCCGGGAACCATTGCAATTACTACTCTTTGGCCCCGGCGTTTGACACAAATCGTACTCTGGAGGAGATGACCCGTGAACTGGTAGAGATCGCCCTGCGCCGAGTCCACGGCAATCAAAGTCAGGCGGCGGTCCAACTCGGCGTGAGCCGCTCTACTCTGTGGCGGATGCTGCACAAGGAAAAGTAAATGTCCGTCTCGCTGTGAGCTGCGGTGGGTGATTGAACGCGAAAGGGAACCCTAACGGTTCTCTTTCACACGATCCTTCCCTCCGATACTTGTGCCCGGGCAGGTTTTTCGACAGACTAAGGCAGGCACCCAAAGGGTGCCTGCCTTTCCTGTTTCCTGCTGCGCCTTTCTCAGGGCATCGCCGGCTCGGAGGCCAGGCGCACAGTGAAGTCCTGCGCCGCTGCGCCCTCCGGCAGCAGCTTCGCCATGACCACCAGCCGCTGGTCGCCGGTATTCTCCATGTCGTACTTCCGGCAGCAGGTGGACAGCGTCAGGATGGTATCCTCCTCACCGAAGGTCACGCCGTCAAACGCCAGCCAGTTCTTCTCCTCCACCTGCCGGAGGAGGTCGGTGAGCTCCTCCCCCTCGAGGTCCGGAGAAATATAGTCGAAGCTGATGTCCGTGATGAAGCAGGCCGTGATCTGGAACACCATGTCGTCACCCTCCACGGAGAGGTAGATGTAGGGGTTCTCCTGCACGAAGTCCGCATCCATGTACCGGTGCAGCTTGGTGAATTTCGGACCGTCCGGGTCGCAGTTGGTGGCGGAGTGTCCAAAGATCACGGTGTTCTTATCCAGCGCGCTCCGGCTGCTTAGATGGCCGTCGCAATGGGCGTAGTAGCAGCCCCACTCGCTGAAATTCCCGTTCTCGTCCTTCTGCAGGTAGTACCCGTTGTCCGCCGCCTGCATCACGGCATCGTCCACCTCCGCGCCGGGCATATACAGCCACGCCACGGCGTCAGGATTTGCCTTTTTGGCGGCGGCCAACTGCTCCTGCCGGTCCACAGCGGGGATGACCTCGCCGGCTGCCTGAGATCCCGTCACCTCCGAAACGGTGGGGTACTCCGCCTTTTTGCCGCAGGCGGCGGCCGTGGCCGCCACGGTCAGCAGCAGCGCGGCGATGAGGGTGCAGGAGAGGGTGCGCGTGAACTTTCTCATGGCGTTATCTCCCGCAGCCAATGGTGCTCCGCGTCACGGTCACGCCGGTCTGGGGATTGCCGTTGGCCTTCATAAAGACGGCCTCGATGGTGTGGTCCTGCGTGACATTCCGGAAGGTGTAGGATGTCACCGCGCCCACGCTCCTGCCGTCCACCAGCACCTTGGCCACGGCGTAGCCCGCATCCGGCGTGATGGTGAAGGTCTGCTCCCCACCCTCGCCGACGGAGGTCCAGCCGGCGGGGGAGATGGTCCCGTTGGCGCCGGCGGACGCCCTGATGGTGTGATCGGTGCCGTACTGGCTGCCGCCGTTGGGCTTGTAATACAGCTCGATCTCACCGCTGAGGGTGGTGTAGTTGCCGTCCGCAGGGGTAAAGCGCCACTTGTAGGCCGTGTTGGCCTTCACGCGGGTGCTGCCCGGCAGCACGTTCCCCGCATCGTCCACCCACTCCAGCACGCCGTCCGCAGGGGAGATGGTGCTGTCGGCCAGCGTCAGCGCCGCGTCGTCCAGCGTCTTGCCGCGGGTGATGATCTTGGTGTAGTTGGGCTGACCGGTGGGTCTGGCCTTGGTGATGGTGACGATCACCGCATCACTGACAGCCTCCTTGTAGTCCTTGTCCTCCGCCTTGGTGACCGACACGGTGACGATGCCCACCTTCACCGGCGTGAGAACGCCCGTATTGGGGTCGATGACGGCTTCGCCGGTGCCGTTGGTCACGGCATAGGCCACTTTGCCGGTGCCGGAGCCGCCGCTGCTGCCCAGCTGCAGCTTCTCACCGTAGACCACGGTGGTGCCGCCGGTGACACGCAGCGCCGCCTGATCGTCCTTCTCCCGCAGGAGGATGTGCAGCGTAATGGTGAAGTCCTCATAGTTGGCACAGGATGCCTTGAGGGTGATGGTGATCTGGTCGCCCAGCGCCTTCCCCTCGGGGATCGCGTAGGTCAGGAGACTGCCGTCCGCCGCAAAGTCCCGCCTGGGCAGCACCTCGCTGGCCTCGCTGCTGAACGTCCACCGCTGTCCCTCGGGAAGCGAGGACCAGTCCGGCGTGTAGGTGTGTTCCTCGGTGTCCGTGTACTTCTGCACCAGCTCCACCGTCCTCAGGTTCCGGCCGTCTGCCGGGCCCACGGTCACATCGATGGCGGCACCGACTACCCCCTTATAGTTTGGGTCATCCGGCTTAAAATTGGCATCATACGTATGGCTGCCGATTTTGTCAAGCACCGTTTGCGGCGTTTGCCAGCTCCATGTGCCGGGTGTAGTGCCTTCGGGGGTTGCCAGCGCAATATCACCAAGCGTTTGACCGTATTTCGCCGTCACGCCAGTGGGCTTTTTATAGGTCGGCGTTGCCTTCTCCACCACAAACTGCACAGCCGCCGTGGTGAATTCCCTGTAGTTATCCGTCTCGCCAATGACCGCGTACATGTAGTAGGTACCGGCATCCAGCGTGGTGGGCTGCATGTTCTCCCATTTCGTGCCGCCGCTGGCGGTATTTTCGGTGCCGTAGTAGTAGACCGCTCTGCCATCGCCCACCTGATATGTCAGGCTGGGCGCGCTGGGCGCATCGTTGTAGGTGAAGCCCGCCATGCTGACGGCGGCGCTCTGCGCGGCCCTGTTGACCTGAACGGCCACAGTGCCCGTGGCCTCCACATAGGTCTTGGTGTCATCCGGCGTGAACTTCCACGCAGCGCCTGCATGTGTACCCGCATCCAGCACCGTGTCGGGCTCCTGCCAGGTGAACGTGCCCGCAACGGTCCTGCCGTCCGCCTGCATCGTGCCGCTGATGGCGATGGCGCCCAGCTTCTCGCCGTAGGTGATCTCGGCGGGGCTCAGCGTCAGCGCGCCCTCCGGACTGGGCGTCAGCTTGGCCTCCACCATCAGGGTAACGGTGATGGTGTAGTCCTCATAGTTGTCGGCTCCGGTAACGTTGACCTTCACCTTGGCGGTCTTGCCCACCTTGGACGCATCGTCCGCAAAGCCGAAGCGCAGGATACCTTCGCTGATCGAACATGTACCGTTCAGCACACCGGCATCATCTGTCACGCTGCCCAGCACCGCCGTACCGCCCTCCTCGATCAGACTGCTCAGGTCCACGGTGCCGTTGTTGTCGTACATGGCGGAACCGTTCACCGTTCTGTCGCCATAGGCTGCCCTGTGGATGGTGAAATACACCACCTCATCCGCGAGCTTCAGCGTATAGTTGTCCGCCTTGAAGCCGCTGCCGTCCGCCAGCGCCAGAGTGCCCCCGGTAATGGCGTAGCTTCCCGCGTTCGCGCCTGTGTCACGTACCAGTACGCCTCTGAAGGCGGGGGTCTCGCCGTTCACCGCACCGGCGGAGATGTAGGTCAGCGTGGGGTCTTTCTCGCCGTAGGTCTTGCCCTGACCGGCATCCGGCGTCACCGTGATGACAGCGGGGGTAATGGCGGCCATCGCCGAAGCCTGCTGGCCGCTGGCCGCCAGCCGATAGTTGCCCGCGGACGTGCCGCCCAGCGTCAGGCCGGAGATACGGACGGTCTTGTCCGTGCCCACGTCCTTGCTGTCGAAGGTACCATCGGCGGAAACGGTGAGTTCATCGCCTTCCGCCTTGCCGCTGATGACCGCCCCGCTGACATCCAGCACGGCGTCAGCGCTGCCGTTGTAGGTCTTATCCGCCGCCGTGATGCCGCTGACAGTGACGGCCCTGGGCGTGATGGTGAAGCTCTCCGCCACCGCGCTGAACGCATAGTTGCCCATGGCCGTGATGGTCACGGTGCCGCCCGTGCTGACATCTCGGTTCTCGCCATAGGCGACGGTGTAATCCCGCCCCTCGGTCAGCTTGGTGCTGCCGATCTTTACGGTGGGCGCAGGCGTAATCTGCCCGCCGGTATAGGTGGTGTCGCCGCTCAGCGTCACCGCCGGCGCGGTCTCATTGGCCGCGATGGTGAACGTCCAACTGTCGTCCTTCAGGTCTGCGGCGGCATCGTAGTTCTTGCCCTCCGCCACGTCGATCCTGACGTTGTACGTGCCCACATCGGCGGGCTGCTCCACCTTGACGCCGTTCCGATAGTACTTCACCGTGACGCCGCCCATGCCCGCAATACCGGCCCTGGCCGCCACTGCCGCCGTTCTGGCGCTGCCGTCATAGGTCAGCGTATCGGGAGGGGAGAAGGCGAAGTCCCCTGCCTGCGGGACAGCCTGCCGGATGGTATAGGTCACGCTGGCGGTCTGGCCGCCCACGGTGATGCCGGCGGTGTAGGTGCCCGCATCAACGGGCGCTGCGGACAGGGCGCTGCCGTCCTTCTGATAGGTGATCTCGCCCACATCCGCCGCCGTCCACCCGGTCTTGGTCAGCCTGGCCGCCTTGGCGCTGCCATCGTAGATCAGCTCACCGCTGGGCGGCGCGATGGTGACGCTGCCGCCGTTGGGATTGCCGCAGAGCCCGTCCGCATTCCTGCATTCGGCGCTGATGGCCGTGCCGTCGCTGCCCAGCGTATAGCTCCAGTCGTGCTCATGGCCCCGCAGCACCACGGTCTTGCCCTCGTCGATGCGGCTGACGGCGTACTTGCCGGGGGTCCAGCTGACAAAGCTGCCCGCCTTGATCCAGTCGGCATTTTCCGTGGTGGCGATGACCACAGGGCTGCCGGCGGCGGGTGTGTCTTTCGTCTGGACGGTGATGCTGCTGGCATCGTCCAGCTCGCCCACCACGGTGATGGTCCTGCCCGTGCCGAGATACACATTCTTGGTGACATTGACCGTACCGGCCAGGTTCAGCGGGCCGAAGTTGTATACGGCGTACTCGCCGCCGGAGGCGGTGAACGTGCCGTTGACAGTGACCGTACCCTCGCCGGTGTTGTACAGGCCGTAGGTTCTCCTGCCGCTGGTATTTCCGGTGGCGGTCAGCGTACCGGTGACTGTCAGCGTGCCGCCGTTATTAAACAGGCCGCTGGCCAGGGCAGCGGTGCCTTTGCCGGTGGCCGTCAGCGTACCGGTAACTGTCAGCGTACCGAGGTTGCTCAGACCGGTGTTGTCGCCGGTGCTGGTGAGCGTACCGTCGACAGTGATGGTGCCGCTCCGCGAGCCGTTACTTTCCTTCCTGTTGGCCACGCCTATGTTGCCGCCCTCCGCCGTCAGCGTGCCGTCAACAGTCAGCGTACCCAGGTTGTTCACACAGTAATATCCACTGCCGACGGTATCACTGGTGGCCTTGACCGTACCGGCGATGTTCACCGTACCGGTGTTGTAGATGGCGCTCGTGGTTCCGGAAATGGTGCTGTTATACAGGTTGACGGTATTGCCTGTGTTGCATGCGACGCCGCTGCTGGTGCCGGAGAAGGAAACGCCGAAAATGTCGGCGATGCCGTTTTGAACCCCGCTGGCAAAGCCCAGGCCGGCGGCGCCGGTGGCTCTGGTTGCGGAAATGGAGCCGCTGGCCCTGCAGTCGGTCAGGACCACATGGACATCTGAGTCGACGCGCACCGTGCTGCCGATGGCGCCGGCGCTGACGATCTTATGCCCATTCATGCAGATGATGGTGCCGTCTGCCGCCCACCAGGCCTTGGCCGGCGTCACATCGCCGGTCAGGTAGTAGCAGCCCGCCACCTTGGGCAAGGCGGTGGCTGCCGTGCGCGTCGTGTCACTGCCGTACTGCTCCTTCACCAGCTCATCCGTCCACGCCACGAACTCGTGGTCCACATGCTCGGTGTGATTACCGATGTCCTTGGCGTACTTCGCCTTATGGGCACAGGCGCAGTGCGTATGATCCCGGATCAGGTGAAGGATAACATCATCCTTGTCGTTATAGGACAGGTCATAGGTGCCGTCATCGTCGGGGAAGAAGCAGTTCAGGGCTACCGCGCCGCCCTTGACCACAATGATGGACGCCGCCGTATCGGTGAGACTGCTCTGCTTTTCCGCCGTGATGCCGATGCGGGCGCTTTCGTCCAGCTCGCTGTTCAGCGTGATGGTCGTTCCGGCCGCCAGATAGACGTTGGGGCTGCCGCCCTTGACCGTCGCGGTGCCGCCCACGGTCAGCGTGCCGTTGTTATACACGCCGCCCCCGGTGCCGTTGTTGGTGATGGTGCCGCCGTAGAGATTGCACGCACCGGCGTTATACACGCCGCCGCCCCGCGCGGTGGTATTGTTGTCGTTGATGGTGCCGCCGTACATATTGAATGTACCGGTGTTATAGACAGCCGCGCCGTCGGCCTTGCTTTTGGTGTCCCGCAGCCGTCCGTTGTAGAAGTTGAACGTGCCGCTGTTGTTCACGGTGTGGACCGCTCTGCTGCCGGCGCAATAGATGTATCCCTGAATGGAGGCGCACTCCGTCAGGGAGAAGGTCACGCCGCTGTCGACGGTAATGGCGTCAAAGTCGGGCTTATTGAAAGCAAACTCTCTGACGGTCCGGCCGTTCAGGCAGAGCACCGTGCCGTCCGCGGGACGCCATGTGTCGCTGTCGGCCAGCGTCACGCTGGTCGTCAGATAGTAATAGCCCGGATCCTTGGGCAGGGAGTTGGCCGCGGTATGGCTGCTGTCGCCGTACTGGCTGGCCGCCTCGTCGTTCGTCCACGCGGTGTAGGTCACGGCGCTGTGCTGCGGATGGCCGCCGGATGTGGCGTCGCCGCCGCAGATGCAGTGGACGTGGGGATACAGGCTGACATAGCTGCTGCCGGTCTTCCGGACCTGGGCATGGCTCCGGTCCAGCACGGGGGTCGCGTCGCTGTTGTCACCGGCGTAGCAGTTCTGCCGCCAGTCGTCCCGGGCCGTGCCGCCGTTCAGGAGATACGCGACCTCGCCGCCGCGGAACTGATCCTCCGTCTTGCCGCCGTAGCCGTCGTCTCTGTCCGCGCCGTAGTAGCAGTTGGAGACCCTGCCGCTGTTCTTATAGGCGATGGCGCCCCAGCCGATGATGTCGCGTACCGTGCCGTTGGACTGGGCCTGCACTATGTCGCCGTAGAAATAGCTGTTGACGATGGTGCCCGTGTTCTCATAAGCGATGCCGCCCGCCAAGCCGCCGTTGTACATCTCGATGCGGCTGCCGCCGTTCAGTTGGCCCGCGTACACATAGCAGGCCTCGATGGTGCCGCTGTTGGTATAGACCAGACCGCCCAGGCTGCCCTTGGCCGTCATACCGCCGCTGTACCGGCAGCGGGTGATGGTGCCGGCGTTGCTGCGCGCCAGGGGAGCGCTGGCGTTGAGGGAATAATTCTCGCTCTGGCGCTTCGTCACGGCGATATCCGTCAGCTTCGCGTCCGCGCCGACATAGCCGAACAGGGCCTGTCCCCAGCCATGCAGCCACACACGGATCGTGTGGCCGTTTCCGTTGAAGGTGCCGGTATACGGGTGCTCGCTGGTGCCGATGGAGCTCCAGACCTCATCCACGTACTCCACATCCCGCTGCAGCTCCGCGCAGGTGTTCGCCTCACCGGCGTTCACCGCGTCCCGCAGCCAGATGAGCTCCGCCGCGCCGGTGATCTGATAGGGGTCCTCCGCCGTGCCGCTGCCGCCGGGCTGCGTGCCGGCGATGGCGGCCAGCAGCGCGGGCTCGTTGGCGTCAGGCTCTCCCGCCAGCGCCAGCACCGCGGCAGCCGCCGCGTCGTATCCGGTCAGGTCCAGCCGGGCCGCCTGCTCCTCCGTCAGGGCCTGCTTCGCCTCGTCGATGGCGTCCAGCTGGCCGGAGACCTCGTCCGCGTTGGCGTCCGAGATATCCTCTGCCGCCGGCAGCGCGTCGATCAGCGCCTGCACAGCCGAAACCGCCTCGTCAGGCTCCTCGTCAGGCGCTTTGTCAGGTGCTTCGTCGGACGTTTTATCGTCCTCACCCGCACCATCCTGACCGGGTGCCTGCGTCTGCCCGTCGTTTCCCTACGTCAGGACCGTCTGCTCCTGACCGGCCTGCCCCTGCGCCTCCGCCGCCAGCGCCGATGCGGGCAGCAGCGTCAGGCACAGAGCCAGAGCCATCAGCAGGGATACTCCTTTTTTGATCATGTGCATAACCTCCGTTCTGTTTTTTCACGGTTGCCGTATGTCACAGCAGGCCGATGCCTCTTCCGCGGTTCACCGCCTGCTGCCGGTTTGACACCCGAAGCTTTCTGAAAATACTGTTGCTGTGGAACTTGACGGTACCCGCCTTCCGGCCCATCCGCTCCGCGATCTCGTCATTGCTCATGCCCAGCGCCATCAGGCGCAGCACCTTTTTTTCCGTCTCGGTCAGCGTCTCGTAGTACTCCGCCGGAGACTTCAGATAATTGGGAAAGTACCGGCTCACGCCGCCCGCCAGCTCCATGATCCGGTCGGTAAAGTCGTCCGCGCCCCGCTCCCGCTGGTAGATGAACAGCATCTGCACCATGCAGGCGCCCTCGTCCGCCAGCAGCCGTATGTACCGGTATTTTTTCGCCAGCGCCAGCGCTGTCTCCAGCTCCCGGCACATGCGGTCCTTGTCCCCCGATTTGTAGTACACGGCGGCCAGCAGCATGTGACACTCGCACAGATCCATGTGCCGCTTCCCCGGCTCCAGCAGGGTGATAAGCTGCCTGACCAGCACGTAGGCGGCCATGTTTTTCCCCACCTGCAAATAGCAGCGCACCTTGGTGAGCCAGGCAAACATGTCCATCATATAGATGTCCCGATTCTCATCGGGGGCAGTGTTTTCCAGCCACTGGGCCACCGCCTCCTGCTGCCCGTCGTAGCAGGCCGCCAGACATTCCAGCGCGTTCAGGCTGGCTGTCAGCTCCTCCCGCCCCGTCTCCTGGATGCGGTCTCTGATCTTCTCCCCCAGAGGCTTGGCCGTCCGCGCCTGCCCGTTCATCAGCAGGATGCGCATCTGCAGCGCCAGCGCCACGAACAGGCAGCGCATATCGCTCTCCCTCTCGATAAGCGGGATGGTCCCCGTCGCCAGGATCAGCGCGTTGAAGCAGTCGTTGTTCTGGTAGTACCACTCCGCCAGCATGATCTCATAGACGTTCTTCCCCACGCTGCCGTACAGCTGGTGGATCATCTGGGTAATGGTGTCCTTATGCCGCTCCAGATACGGGCCGAACCGCGTAAAATCCCGAAACCCGTTGATGATGCTGGGACGGCAGGCGGACAGCGTCAGCGACCTCACCGGCACCATGCCCGTTTTCACCAGAAAAAACACGATGCGCAGGAACATGCCGTCGCTGATGTACGGCATGACCAGCTCCGTGCAGATGCGGTAATAATCCTTCTCCCGAAGATCCTGCATCCGCCAGTGCCTGGGCGTCGTCCCCAGCAGGCTCACGTACTCCCTGGCCAGATCCAGATCTCCCTCCATGGCCGCCAGCAGGGCGAAGACGGACGGCAGCGCCGGATGGCTCCTGCGCGCCGCCGCGTCCAGCCGGTAAAAACGGTCCCGGCAGGCCCACAGCGCGGGCATGGAAAACGGGTGCTCCGTGAATTCCTCCACGATGGTCTCCGGCAGATGCCCCGCCTGCTCCGCCTCGTCCAGAACGCACACCAGCTCCATTTGGGGCCGCGGATATGTGACATTTCCTTTTTGTTCCATTTCCCTCACCTTATCTGTTCCATTATACCGGTTTATTATAATCCATTTTCTTCTGTTTGCCCAGCAAACTTTACTTTATGAATAACCAAACTTTCAACCAAACTCTCCCAAATCTGACCGTTCTCCCCGGTGCCGGCGCCGCAGCGTCTTTCTCCGCCGGTGCGGCGGCTTCTTTCCTGTTTCTTCCAGTTATTTCAAGCAGAAGCCTGCACGCGGGCGAATATTCGCTCAATATTTTATGAATAAGCGGTAGTCATTCGTTTTGTCGTGCGGTATAATGAAAGGTGGCTTTTTATATGCTTCGGGAGCCGCACCGCGGGTGCGGCCGTAAAAATGGCGCCGGATGCGCCATGGAGGGTACGGCATCCGGCGAAAGGGAGGACGTTTTCGTATGGATCACAGGAAACTGCTGATCGCAGATGATTCTGAGATGAACCGCGCCATGCTGGCCAATATGCTGGATCACGATTTCCAGATCATCGAGGCTGTGGACGGCTATGAGACCATCTCCGCACTGGAAATGTACAAGGGTGAGATCGCGGCCCTGCTGCTGGACATCGTCATGCCGGAGATGGACGGCTTTCAGGTGCTGGAGGAGATGCAGCGCCGCGGCTGGACCGAGTCGGTCCCCACCATCATGATCTCGGCGGAGATGGGCAGCGCGTATATCGACCGCGCCTTTGAGCTGGGCGCGTCGGACTACATCAACCGCCCCTTTGCCACAGGCATCATCCGCCGCCGCATCATCAATGCCATCCTGCTGCACACCAAGAAGCAGCAGCTCATGGACATCGTGTCCACTTACTTTTACCGCCACGAGAAGAACACGGAGGAGATGGTGTCCATCCTCAGCTCCGCCGTGGAGCACCGCTGCTGCGGCGGTGGACGCCACATGGCCGGCGTCAGCTGCCTGACGGGTCTGCTGCTGCGCCGGCTGCTGGCGCGGGAGGATGTGCACCCGCTGGACCCCGCCGATGTGGAAACGGTCTGCATGGCCGCCAGCCTCCACGACATCGGCAAGCTCATGATCCCCCGTGAGCTGCTGGAGAAGCCGGACCGTCTGACGCCGGAGGAGTACGAGATCGTCAAGCGCCACACCGTCATCGGTGCCCAGCTCATTGCGGAGCTCCCCGTCTATCAGGGGGAGAAGCTGACCAAATACGCCATGGAGATCTGCCGCTGGCACCACGAGCGCTGGAACGGTGAGGGCTACCCCGACGGCCTGAAGGGCGACAGGATCCCTCTGGCCGCCCAGATCGTCTCCCTGGCCGATGCCTACGATGTGCTGGTACACCAGCGCAGCTATAAGGCGCCCTGCACCCACGAGCAGGCCATGGCCATGCTCCATAACGGGGACTGCGGCTCCTTCAATCCCCTGCTGCTGTCCTGTCTGGACGAGGTCGGCGAAGCTGCCAGACGCGGCGTGGACCGCAAGGCCGCCGCCCGCCGCTCCCCCCGCCGCACGGTGGAGGAGCTGTACCGCGGGCAGGATCTGGCCGCCGCCCGCATGACCCAGCAGCTGGAGGACGCCTACGCCAAGCAGGATTTTCTCTTCGCTCTCAGCGGGGAGATCTGGTTTGAATACACGCCCCACCCCTCCTCCCTGCGCCTGTCCCGCGGCGCCGCGGAGCAGATGGGCCTGCCGTCCATGATCGTGGCGCCTCTGGACGATCCGGATTTTCTGGCGCGGGTGGGAGCGGAGACGGTGGATGCCGTCCGCCGCCGCCTGGCGGACCTCACCGCAGACGAGGCGTATCTGGAGGTGGCGGCCCATCTGGTGCTGAACGGACAGCCCCGGCGCTGCCAGCTGACCATTCTGGTGCTGTGGTCCGCCGCCGAGCACGGCCGCTGCGCCGCCCTGTTCGGCAGAGTCATTGACATTGATGACAGCTGTGAGCGGCTGGAGCGCTATGACCGCGCCGCCGGCCATCTGGCGGACCGCCAGCTCCTGCTGCCCGTCACCATGGGGCGGGACGACGTGCTTCGCGTCACGGCGGAGCAGCTGGGCCCTGTGATGCAGAGCTACCGCACCATGTTCCAGACCGTGCGTCTGGTAGACCCCGGCATCCGCATGCAGGTGTCCACCGATGCCAACGGCCACTCCATAGACCGCGCCGGGCACTGCTATGCCATCTGGGGCAAGCGTCAGCGCTGTGAGCGCTGCATCTCCCAGGACGCGGTGCGCACCCGCACCACCCAGAGCAAGGTGGAGACTATCGGCAGCGATGTCTGCTATGTCCTCGCCGTATGCGTGGAGGTGGACGGCATCCCCTACGCGCTGGAGTGCGTCAACCCCATCCGCCCCGACGATATGATAGGCAGCGGCGAGGAGAACATCCTGAACCAGCTGCTGGTCCGCAACCGTCAGGTGTATACCGACTCCGCCACCCAGGTCTTCAACCGCCGCTATTACGACGAGCGCCTGCGCAGCCTCACCGGCGAGTACGCCCTGGCCATGATCGATCTGGACAACTTCAAGCAGATCAACGACCGCTTCGGCCACCCCGCCGGCGACGCCGCGCTGTTCCACGCGGCCCAGACCATGCGCTCCATGCTGCGCAGCGGGGACGAGCTGGTGCGCTATGGCGGCGACGAGTTCTTCCTGCTGTTCCACGGCCTGCCCGCCCATGTGCTGGCGCGGAAGCTGGAGGACATCTGCCGTGCCGTGGCTGCCCTGACGATATCGGAGTATCCGGACCTGCACCTGTCCCTGAGCATCGGCGGCGCATACGGCTCCGGCCGCGTCTCCGAGCTGGTGGGCAAGGCCGATCTGGCTCTGTACCGCGCCAAGCGCACCAAAAACTGCGCCGTCGTGTATGAGGAATAAACCATATTGTACGGAATAAGGAGAGAATATCCATGACACTGACTGAATTCTACGCCGCCGTAGGCGGAAGCTACGAGGACGCCTCCGCCCGCCTGCAGAACGATGCCTTTATCGGCCGGTTCCTGCGGATGCTGCCCCGCGATGACAACATGGCCCGCCTGACGGCGGCCGTGGACAGCGGCAGCGCCGAGGAGGCTTTCCGCGCCGTCCATACCCTGAAGGGCATCGCCCTGAACCTGAGCCTTGTCCGTCTGGCCGAAGCCTGCACCGCCATGACCGAGGCCCTGCGGGGCAGCGCGGTGATGCCGGACAACGTCCGTGCGCTGCACGACGCCGTGGCGCGGGAGTACGCGCTGGTCACAGAGACCCTGTCGCAGCTGGAGGCATGACGCACCGGTATAAAGAGGATCGTTCCATGAAGAAAAATCACCTCCGCCTTGTCAAGCACATGGTGGCTAATATCGTCCTGCTGCTCGCCGCCATGGTGGTGCTGCTGATCGCTGCGGCACACCGGAACTACACACGCCAGATGGAGCGGCTGGATGTCTACATCGGCGTGCTCAGCGGCCGGACGGCCCAGCACGCGGGCGATGTGTTTCAGGACAAGCTGTCTGCCATCACCTCCGCCGCCTGCCTGTACGGTGAGGCGCTGGGGGAGGACGGCGCGGACATGACCCATCTGGCCCAGCTGGAACAGGCCTCCGGCTTTGACCGCATCCGCTTCATCGACGCCGGCGGCGTCAGCTATACCAGCGACGGAGAAACGGCGCTGGTGGCGGACCGCGTCTATTATATGGACGGCATCCGCGGCGGCAGCGGCATCATCTCCGTCTCCGCGTCCCGCTTCAACAGCGCCAGGCTCATCGGCTTTTACGCGCCGGTGCAGCTGGGCGATGAGGTCATCGGCGTGCTGCTCGGCCTTCTGGATGAGGAGACTGTCTCCGCCATACTGGAGACGGAGCTCTACGACTTCCCCGCCTTCACCATGCTGGTGGATGCCGATGGCCGCTCTCTGGGCCAGTACCGCACCGCGGGCTCTTCCTACGTGGAGGATCTGGACGCCGCCCTCTCCCATTTTCAGGTATCTCAGGCCCGTGACGTGCTGGAGGCTGCCGCCGATCAGACGGCCATGACCTTTTCTTTCGTGGGCAGCAGCGGCGCGTCCGAGGGCGGCATCCAGCCCGTGTCCGGCACCGGCTGGTCCCTCCTGCAGCTGTTCCCCTCCCAGGTAGCGGCCCAGATGCTGGCGGAGATCAACAGGGACCAGCACCTCACTATGCTGGTGCTGGTCGTGATCCTGATGCTGATCGGAGCCCAGCTGCTCTATTTCACCCGCCAGCAGGTATCCGCCGCCCAGGCCCAGCGCTCCCGCGACCGCATGACCTCCCTGCTGCAAAGCGTGGCCGACGACTACCTCTGCCTGATCAGCGTGGATCTGAACACCCAGCAGGAGGAACTGTTCCGCCTGCGGGAGAGCGGCGGTCTGGAGGACTGGACCGGCGGCGACGCCGACTATACCCACGGCATGCAGAAGTTCGCCCGGCAGTTCGTCTGCCCTCAGGACCGTGACCGGTTCCTCCGCACCGCCCGGCTGGACACGCTGCTGCCCCTGCTGGAGCGCCAGCGGGAGCTTTATATCGAATATGATGCCATCACCGGCGGCGAGCTCCAGCATCTGCAAAGCAAGTTCATTCTGGACCGCAGCGATCCCGGGAAGCCCCGCCTGCTGTCCGGCGTCCGCAACATCACGGAGCTGACTCACGAGCGCATCCGCACCCGTACCAGCATGGATCTGATCGTCTCCGCCGCCAGCACCGTGTACCCCTTCATTCTGGAGGAGAACCTGACGAAAAACGAGGCTTTCACCGTCTATAACCACAGCGTCGTCAACGAGGGCCTGTTCCGGAGCTTCACCATGGAGGAGATGATGGACTCCCTGAAGCCCACCATGCCCTATTCGGAGGACTTCGACAGGCTGTATGCCGTCATGAACCGCGATGCCCAGCTGGACGCCTACCGGCGGGGCCAGCGCCTGCTCCACGTGCAGGTGCGCCAGACCGGCGATGACGGGCAGGTTCATTGGATGGAGACCCGGAATATCCTGACGGAAAACGTCACCGGCGACGTGTACTCCATCTCCATGACCCGCTGCATCGATGATGATATGCGCCGCACTGCGGAGCTCCGGCAGGCCAAGGAGGCCGCCGAAAGCGCCAACCGCGCCAAGAGCACCTTCCTCTTTAACATGTCCCACGACATCCGCACCCCCATGAACGCCATCATGGGCTTTTCCTCTCTGGCGGAAAAATACGTCAACGACCCCGCCCGCGTGGCGGACTGCCTGCAGAAGATCAACCTCTCCGGCCAGTATCTGCTGCGCCTTATCAACAGCGTGCTGGATCTGGCCTACATCGAAAGCGGCAAGGTGACGCTGGACATCAGGGCCCACGACATCCCCGCCATGCTGGAAAATGTGAAGTACGTGTTTCAGGCGGACCTGCAAAAAAAGCAGCTGACGCTGGATGTCGCCTGCGACGTACAGGACCCCGTGGCGTACTTTGACGCCCTGAAGATGAACCAGATCGAGCTGAATCTCATCGGCAACGCCATCAAGTACACTCCCGCCGGCGGCCACATCACCTACACTGTCAGCCAGACCGGCAGCGGCAGCGGCACCGCGGACTACCGCTTTACCGTAAAGGACAACGGCATCGGCATGAGCGAGGAGTTTCGCCGCCGCGTCTTTGACGCCTTCGAGCGGGAGAACAACAGTGTCGTCTCCGGCATTGAGGGGTCGGGTCTGGGTCTCGCCATCACCAAGCGTCTGGTGGAGGAGCTGGGCGGTGCCATCACCTGCCGCAGTGAGCCGGGCAAAGGCTCCGAGTTCGTCTGCACCTACACCCTCCGCACCGGCACTGCCGCCGATGCGGCGCCGGAGCTGCCGGAGAGCGGGGAGCGGCTCCACGCTGCGGGCCGCCGCGTCCTGCTGGTGGAGGACAACGCCCTGAACCGTGAGATCTCCCGCGAGATCCTCAGCGACGCCGGTTTCCTGGTGGAGGAGGCGGACGACGGCGACGCAGCCGTGGAAAAGGTCCGCTGGTCCGCCCCGGGTCACTACGACCTGATCCTCATGGACGTGCAGATGCCCAGGATGGACGGCTATGAGGCCACGCGGCGCATCCGCGCTCTGCCGGACCCACAGCTGTCCCATATCCCCATTCTGGCCGTGACGGCCAACGCCTTTGCGGAAGACCGTCAGGCGGCGCTGGAGGCCGGCATGGACGGCCACATCGCCAAGCCCGTCAGCGTACAGGCACTGGAGCTGGCCATCGCCCGCCTGCTGTCCCGCCGCAGCGGCGATGCCGACACAGATCCCGACAGTAAGGAGGCGCCGGAGCAGTGAACATCAGGAAATATCTCATCGCGCTGACCGTGCTGATGCTGGCCCTGCTGCCCGCCGCCTGCGGCGCTCAGGAGAAGCCGTCCGGGGATCTCCCCGAGCTGGTGATCGGCAGCGACGATTACCGCCCCTATAACTATCTGGACGAAAACGGTCAGGCCGCCGGCGTGGATGTGGCTCTGGCCACGGAGGCCTGCCGCCGCATGGGCTACGAGCCGGTGTTCCGGCAGATCAGCTGGGACGAGAAGGATCTCCTTCTGGAAATCGGCCAGGTGGATTGCCTGTGGGGCTGCTTCTCCATGAACGGACGGGAGAACGCCTATCTCTGGGCCGGCCCCTACCTGTATAGCGATCAGGTGGTGGCCGTCCGCGCCGACAGCGATATCTGCACCCTGGCCGATCTGGTGGACCGCCGCGTGGCGGTGCAGATCAGCTCCAAGGCCGAGAGCATCCTCTCCGACCCTGCCGATGCCCGCATTCCCCAGCTCCGCGCCCTGTACTGTCTGGTGGATATGGATCAGGTGGCCACCGCCCTGCGCAAATACTATGTGGATGCCTGCGCCAGCCACGCTGAAGCACTGGCCGGCGCGCTGGAAAAGGCCGGCGTATCCTACCGCTTTCTGGACGAGCCGCTGCTGCACGCTCAGCTGGGCGTGGCCTTCGCCGCCGGCGGCGACACCGCCCTGCGGGACCTGCTGGCCCAGACGCTGGCGGACATGGAAGCCGACGGCACCACGGAACGCATCGTTGCGTCCTTCGGACTGAACGCCGATACCGCATTGGGGAGGACGACGCCGTGAACAACACCAAGCGAACTGTCTCCCGCCGCCAGTGGCGGATCGGCCCTATCATCTTTGCCGGCATCCTGCTGTTCCTCCTGACCCTGGACCTGTCCGGCCGGAACGGCCTCAGCCGCACCCAGGCCCTGACGGACAACACGCTGGACACCCTGCGCCGGCAGTGCATCAGCTTCCATAAGCTGGAATCGGCGGACGGCACCAAGAGCCTGTTCCGTCTGGCCGACAGCGTACAGGAGCTCAGCCGCCATCTGGAGCTGGACCCCACCCTGGCCTCCAACGCTTATCTGGAGGACTTCGTGGACGAGATACGGCTCAGCGGCATCGCCCTCCTCAACGCGGACCTGCAGCTGGAGGCCTCCGGCTACACCCGTCAGTACGCGGGCATACCCTGGCCGGACGGCGCATCCTCCGCCCGGCTGGAGAGTCTCATTGGCTCCGCCAAGATCTACACCCAGCGCGTGGAGAAGGACGGCGTCTCCTATGATATCTGCGCCGTGGCGCGGCGGGACGTTCCCGGCGTGGTCATCGGCTTCTACCAGCAGCCCAACGGCCTTCTCGCCGACACGGAGGTCGACATGGCCACCCTGCTCACCGGCCTGCATCTGGACCGCAAGGGCGCCTACCTCATCACCCGTGACGGCGCGGTGCTGGCCTCCGGCAACGCCGGCATCGACGATGACAGCGCCGTGCTGGACTGCCTGAACCGTCTGGAGTACGGCGGCGCCCTGCAACCGTTCCGCTGCGGCGGACATCTGTATTACGGCGCCCGCTCCGCCTGCGAGGATTACGGCCTGTACATCTATTTCCCCGCCCTGTCCGTCTTTTCCTCCACCCTCACCTCCGCCGCAGTGTTCATCGCTCTGTACGGCGGCTTCTGGGTACTGCTGTTCGGCCTCAAGACCCTGGAGCTGTCCGACAGCCAGCGGGAGCTGCGCCGCAGCAACAGCCAGCTGCAAAAGACGGTGAACATGCTCCATTCTCTGGAGAACATCTACTTCACCATTTTCTATGTGGATCTGGAGCTGAACCGCTTCGACACCGTGTTCCTGGCCCCATGGCTGGACGGCTTCCTGCCGGAGGATCTCAGCTACTCCAAGCTGAAGGACCGCTTCACCCATCTGCTGGTGCTGGAGCAGTACCGCGATGAGCTCGACCGCCAGATGAGCAGTGCCGCCATCCGTGAAACACTCCGCCGGGACAACCTCTCCGATGTGCACCGCAGCTTCTACATCGACTATCAGGCCTACCGCGGCGATGCCGTCAACTGGTGCCGCGTCACCGTGACGGCGGTGGACTTCGATGAGGAGGGTACCCCCCTCCACGTTCTGGTGGTGCTCCAGGACATCAACCGTGAAAAGACAAAGGAGGCTGAGTATCAGGCACAGATCATGGAGGAGGCTCAATCCGCCCGTCTGGCCAACATGGCCAAGAGCGAGTTCCTCCGCCGCATCAGCCACGACATCCGTACCCCCGTCAACGGCATTCAGGGCTACCTGGCCATGGCCGCTCAGGCTCCCGATGATATGGAGCTTCAGGCCAGATGCCGCCAGCGGGCCGGCACCGCTCTGAACACCCTGCTGGATCTGGTGAACAACGTTCTGGATATGAGCAAGCTGGAAAGCGGCCAGCTCCAGCTGGAGCATAAGTCCTTCGCTCTGGCGGACATTCTGAATGAGGTCCGCGTCACCAACGAGCCCTACGCCGCCGAGCGCGGCATCGCCTACACCGTGGAGTGCCTGTGGGACACCGATAACGCGCCCCGTCTCATCGGCAGTCCCTCCCACCTCCGCCAGATCCTGATGAATCTGGTGAGCAACGCCATCAAGTACGGCCGCAGCGGCGGCTGCATCCGGCTCACCGGCCGCGCGCTCCCCGCCGACGGCAACAGCGCCGTCTACCAGTTCACCTGCGCCGATAACGGCATCGGCATGAGCGAGGAGTTCCAGCAGCACATCTTCGAGCCCTTCATGCAGGAGTCCAACGATGCCCGCACCCGCTATCAGGGCACGGGGCTGGGCCTGTCCATCGTGAAGCGTCTGGTGGAGGCCATGGGCGGCCAGATCACCTTCACCAGCCGGAAGGACGTGGGCACCACCTTCTGCGTCACCCTGCCCTTTGAGATCGACCGCCACTACGCCCCCGACCCCGATGAGGAGGAGACGAAGGGTTCCTCCTGGCTGGAGGGCATCCACGTCCTGCTGGCGGAGGACAACGAGCTGAACATGGAGATCGCCGAGTTCCTGCTGCTGGACCGCGGTGCCTCCGTCACCCGCGCCTGGAACGGCAAGGAGGCGCTGGACGCCTTCGCCGACGCGCCGGATGGCGCCTTTGACGTGATACTCATGGACATCATGATGCCGGTGATGAACGGTCTGGACACCGTGCGGGCCATCCGCGCGCTGGACCGTCCCGACGCTGCGGAGATCCCCATCATCGCCATGTCCGCCAACGCCTTCTCCGATGATATCCAGCAGAGTCTGGACGCCGGCTTCAACGCCCATGTCGCCAAGCCGATAGACGCGTCCCTGCTGGAGCAGACGTTACGAAAATTTGTCCCCCCCCCGTGTCCGTAAGAAGAAAGCATCCGTCCCCCACGCGCAGACTCCCTGAGGCGGAGCCGCCATCGGAAGCGTAAAAAGCACGGCATGACGCGAATGCCTCGCGCCATGCCGTGCTTTTCGTTTTCCACATGATGTGCTCATTCCCGGGAATAAAAATTTTTTTGTCGATGAAACATTTCACCGTCCCCACGTGTATGTAGTATGAAGGGCCTTTCAAACAGCAAGGAGATCGATCTATGACAGAGCAACAGTTTTCCCCTCTGGCAGAGCGATATATGGATACGGTGTTCCGGGTGGCGTACAGCTATCTGCGCTCCCCCGCCGACGCCGACGATGTGACCCAGGACGTGCTGCTACAGCTGTACAAAACGGACAAGGCGTTCGATGACGACGCCCATGTGAAGAACTGGCTGATCCGCGTTACGGTCAATCGGTGCAAAAATATACTCCGCGCCCCGTGGCACAGGACGGAGGACATCGCCGACTATGAAAACAGCCTGACCTTTGAGGAGCCTCAGTGTCAGGAGCTGTTTGAGGCGGTGATGGCTCTGGACCGGCGCTACCGCGTGCCGGTGCTGCTGTACTATTACGAGGGCTACCGCCAGAAGGAGATCGCCGGCCTCATGGACATACCGGAGGAAACGGTGCGCACACGGCTGGCCCGTGCCAGAGAAAAGCTGAAGTACATTTTATCGGAGGTGCCGCAGACATGACAGAGCATGAACTTTTCCGAAAAACCTTCTCCACGCTGCACGCCTCCCCCGACACACTGATGGAGGTTCAGAAAGCCATGGAGAACAACAAAAAGACCCATCGCACCCTGCGCAGGGGTGTGGTCATCGCCATCGCCGCCGCCCTGATGCTGACGGTGGCCGCAGCAGCCGGCGTAGTGCATCTCATCAAGGCGGACGTGACTCCCGCCGACGGCGTCAGCGACACCACGCTCCACGCCTTCACCGACGATATGGATGCCTCCGCCCCCACGGTGGAGGACAGCTCCGGTGAGCTCATCACCGTACCGGACATGGAGCGCATCCCCGGCGATGTGGAGACGGTGCAGCGTCTGGTGGGCGATTACCTCAGCAAGCTGGACGCCGGCCTCACCGTTGGCAGCACCACCATCACACTGGGGACGTTCCTCATCGACGAGAGCGGCTGCGGCATCCTGACCTACGCCGTGGACGATCCCGAGGGCGTGTCCTATGAGGAGGCCGGCTACGGCGAGGTCTACGGCCTGCCGCTGGAGCCCCGCATGTACCTGCGCTCCCCCGACTACCAGCAGGGCGGCAGCATCAATGTCAAGCTCCACGTGGACAAGACCACCAGCACCGCCACCCATCTGGACGTGGTGGCCTACTTTGCCGCCGGCGAGACGTATCAGAAGGGCGACAACCTCTACTTTACCGTTTACGACGGCGGCGCGGAGGACAGGGAGCCCTACGCCGTGGCCATCCAGCCCCGCACCTACGCCCCCGTCCGGACCTTCACCGCCGCCAACGGCGAAACGGCCCGCATCTCCGCCGTGGGCATCACCATGGACAATGCCTCCCCCGCGCAGGAGCTGACCGTCCAGGAGCTGACCCTGCACTATGCCGACGGCTCCTCCTACGCGGTGAGCAGCGACAGCCAGAACCTGATGAACTGGGTGCTGGGCTACATCTACGGCGACGGCGAGACCGCCCCCTTCGCTCACGCGGTATACATCTTCAACCGTATGGTGGACGTGGACACCATTACCTCCGTGTCCCTCGACGGCCGCTGGTTCGACTTCACCGCCGAGCAGCACATCCCCGTGCAGCTGACCTACCTGCCCTGACCCCCTGCGTACCCCCTGCGGAGCGGCAAAAGCCGCTCCGCTTTTCTTTTTCCATTTCCCTATTGACAAGATAGGCTATTCGTCCTATAATCCCCAGTAGATTAGTAGGTAAATTGTACACAGGAGGCAACGAACATGCAAAAACCGCTTCTTACCATAGAAAACCTGCACGCCGGCGTCGAGGGCAAGGAGATCCTCCGCGGCGTGGACCTCACCATCGGCGCAGGGGAGACCCACGTTCTGATGGGCCCCAACGGCACCGGCAAGTCCACCCTTGGCTGCGCCATCACCGGCAGCCCCGCCTATATCGTCACCGCCGGCCGCATCCTGTTCGACGGCGAGGACATTACCCAGCTTTCCGTCAACGAGCGTGCCAGACGCGGCATTTTTCTGTCCTTCCAGAACCCGCTGGAGGTCCCCGGCGTCACCCTCAGCGCCTTCATCCGCACGGCGCTGGAGCAGAAGACCGGCAGCCGCCTGCGCCTGTGGGACTTCAAGAAAAAGCTGAAGGACGCCATGGCCCTGCTGGATATGGACGAGAGCTACGCCGACCGCGACCTGAACGTGGGCTTCTCCGGCGGTGAGAAGAAGAAGGCCGAGATATTGCAGATGCTGATGCTGGAGCCCCGCCTGGCCATTCTGGACGAGACGGACTCCGGCCTGGATGTGGACGCGGTACGCACCGTGTCCCACGGCGTCCGCCTCTACCGCGAGCAGCAGCATGGCGCGCTGCTCATCATCACCCACAGCACCCGCATTCTGGAATCCCTGCCGGTGGACGCCGCCCACGTCATGGAAAACGGCGTCATCGTAAAGAACGGCGGGCCGGAGCTGGTGGACACCATCAACGAAAAGGGCTTCACCGGCCTTCAGCAGCAGTGAACGGAGGTGCCGTCATGCGCGAAAAGACCTATGTAGACGACATCGACCGCAGCGTATACGACATCCGGGACGCGGAGCACGATGCCTACCGCATGGAGGCGGGCCTGACCCCCGCCATCGTGGAAAAGCTGTCTCAGGAGAAGAACGACCCCGTCTGGATGCAGCAGTTCCGTCTCCACTCCCTGCAAATTTACAACGAGACGCCGCTGCCGGACTGGGGCCCGTCGCTGGCGGGTCTGGACATGGACCATATCGCCACCTACGTCCGGCCCAACACAAAAATGCAGAACGACTGGAAAAACGTGCCGCAGGACATCAAGGATACCTTTGAGCGTCTGGGCATTCCCGAGGCGGAGCGCAAGTCTCTGGCCGGCGTGGGCGCCCAGTACGATTCCGAGCTGGTGTACCACAATGTCCGCGCCGAGGTGGCGGCTCAGGGCGTGGTCTATACCGACATGGAGAGCGCGCTCCACGGCGAGTACGCCGACATGGTGCGCAAGTACTTTATGAAGCTGGTGCCCCCCACCGACCACAAGTTCGCCGCGCTCCACGGCGCGGTGTGGTCCGGCGGCTCCTTCGTGTACGTCCCCAGGGGCGTGCAGGTGTCCATCCCCCTTCAGTCCTACTTCCGGCTGAACGCCAAGGGCGCCGGCCAGTTCGAGCACACCCTCATCATCGTGGACGAGGGGGCCAGCCTCCACTTCATCGAGGGCTGCTCCGCCCCCAAGTACAACGTGGCCAACCTCCACGCCGGCTGCGTGGAGCTGTATGTCAGGAAGAACGCCAAGCTGCGCTATTCCACCATCGAGAACTGGTCCAAGAACATGTATAACCTCAACACCAAGCGGGCGCTGGTAGAGGAAGGCGGCGTCATCGAGTGGGTGTCCGGCTCCTTCGGCTCCCACACCGGCTGTCTCTACCCCATGAGCGTCCTGAAGGGCGACGGCTCCCGCATGACGTTCACCGGCGTCACCTTCGCCGGCGCGGGGCAGGATCTGGACACCGGCGCCAAGGTGGTCCACATCGGCAAAAATACCAGTTCGTATATGAACACCCGCTCCATCAGCAAGAGCGGCGGCGTCAGCACCTTCCGCAGCAGCGTGGTGGTGGAAAAAACCGCCAGGGGCGCCAAGTCCTCGGTATCCTGTCAGTCCCTGATGCTGGATTCGGAGTCCCGCTCCGACACCATCCCCGCCATGGATGTCCGCACCCGTGACGCCGCCATCGGCCACGAGGCCCGCATCGGCAGCATCAGCGGCGACGCCGTGTTCTATCTCATGAGCCGCGGCCTGACGGAGGAGGACGCCCGGGCCTTGATCGTCAGCGGCTTTGCCGACAACGTCTCCAAGGAGCTGCCGGTGGAGTACGCCGTGGAGATGAACAACCTCATCCGCCTTGAGATGAAGGGCAGCATCGGCTAAGCGGGAAAGGAGTCTGTAAATGGAAACGATTCTGGTAAATAAACTGCCCACCCGCACCTGGAACCGGCTGGGCGTCAATGAAACGGCCCTCCTCTGGGACGAAGCGGGCGCCGTGGACGGCGGCACGGAGGTGCTGTCCGCCGACGGACGGCTGGAGCTGTCCGCCGATGCCCCCTACGCCCGCAGAACGGTGGAGATCACCGCCGCCCGGGGCCAGCGCGTCACCGTGTACGAGATGTTCCGCGGCGGCGATCACCTCCATGTCCGGACGGTGCTGCGGCCCGAAAGGGGCGCGGTCATCCGTCTGGTGCAGCTGCAGGTCATGGATGAGCACGCCGTCCTGCGCAGCGAGGTCTCGGCCCACTGTCCGGAGGGCAGCTCCGTGGAGCTGTACCGTCTGCTTCCCGGCCGGGGCGACACCTACGCCGACGACCGGCTGACGCTGGCCGACGGTGCGTCCCTGAAGGCCGCCATGGGCTATCTGGGCCGGAAGCAGCAGGTCATCGACCTGAATCTGGCCGTGGACCATGTAGGCCGGAACACCCGCAGCGACATCGACGTGTCCGGCGCTCTGTCCGACAGCGCCAAAAAGGTGTTCCGCGGCACCATCGACTTCAAGAACGGCTCCGCCGGCTCCACCGGCAGCGAGCAGGAGACGGTGCTGCTGCTGGGCGATGATGTGGTGAACAGGACCGTGCCCCTGATCCTCTGCGCCGAGGAAAACGTGGAGGGCACCCACGGCGCCACCATCGGCGCGCTGGATGACGACACCCTGTTTTACTTTGAGAGCCGCGGCTTCGACCGCGATGCGGCGGAACGCCTGATGGCCCGTGCCGCCGTGGAGCGTCTGGCCCATGATCTGGGCGACGATGCCACCGCCGAGGCGGTGCAGCATGAATTGAACGGAGGTATGTGACATGACCAACGCCTATCGAAAGGATTTCCCCCTGCTGATGGCGCAGGACATCGCCTATCTGGACAACGCGGCCACGGCCCAGCGGCCCCAGTGCGTGCTGGACGCGGTGAACCGCTTTTACTGCGAGCAGAACGCCAACCCCCTGCGGGGCCTGTACCCCCTGAGCGTGGCGGCCACCGATGCCTATGAGAACGCCCGGGCCGCTGTGCGCCGCTTCCTCAATGCCGGAAGCACGTCGGAGATTGTGTTCACCCGCAACACCACCGAGGGCCTGAATCTGGCGGCATACAGCTACGGTCTCAGCCATATCAGGGCCGGCGACGAGGTAGTGGTCTCCATTCTGGAGCATCACAGCGACCTGCTGCCCTGGCAGATGGTGTGCCGCCAGACCGGCGCGGCATTGAAGTTTCTGGAGTGTGAGCCTGACGGCAGTCTGGACCTGAACAAGGCCGAGGCCGTCATCACCGGCAAGACGAAGCTGGTGGCCGTGACCCACGTCTCCAATGTCATCGGCCGCGTCAACCCCATCCGACAGCTGGCCGACATAGCCCACCGGCACGGCGCGGTCATCGTGGTGGACGGCGCCCAGAGCACGCCCCACATCCCTGTGGACGTGCAGGCGCTGGACGCGGATTTCCTGGCCTTCTCCGGCCATAAGGTCTACGGCCCCATGGGCATCGGCGTGCTGTACGGCAAGCGTGCCCTGCTGGAGGAGATGCCCCCCTTCCTCACCGGCGGCGAGATGATCGAGTCCGTTACCCGTGAGGGCGCGGTGTTTGCCGAGCTGCCCCATAAATTTGAGGCCGGCACCGTCAACGCCGCCGGCGCGGCGGGGCTCTGCGCCGCCATTGAGTATGTGGAGTCCGTGGGCTTCGACGCCATGCACCGGCAGGAGCTGGCCCTGACGCAGCGGACGCTGACCGGCATGGCCGATATGCCCCATATCCACGTCATCGGCTCCGACAGAGCCGAGGAGCATAACGGCATCGTCACCTTCACCGTGGAGGGCGTCCACCCCCACGATGTCAGCGAAATTCTGGCCTGCGACGGTGTGGATGTCCGCGCCGGACATCACTGCGCCCAGCCGCTGCTGCAGCATCTGGGATACAGCGCCACGGTGCGGGCCAGCTTCGCCTTCTACAACACGGAAAACGAGGTGGACCGCCTGCTGCAGAGCCTGTCCACCATCAGGGAGCGTATGGGCTATGGAAACTAACCGCTTTTATAACGAGATCCTGACGGAGCACAACCTCCATCCGGAGTTCAAGCACGACCTGCCGGATGCGGACATCGAGCTGGCCGGTGTCAACCCCAGCTGCGGCGATGAGATCCGCCTGAAGCTCAAGACCGACGGCCAGACCATCACCGATGGGGCCTTCGTGGGCAGCGGCTGCGCCGTGTCCCAGGCGTCGGCGGACATCATGCTGGGCATGGTCATCGGACGCCCGCAGGATGAGGCGCTCCGCCTCTGTGAGCTGTTCCAGAAGATGATCCGCGGCGAGGCATCGGAGGATGAGATCGACCAGCTGGAGGAGGCCGGCGCTCTGCGTGACGTGGCCCACATGCCGGCGCGGGTAAAGTGCGCCATGCTGGGCTGGCGGACGCTGAACGAGGCCCTCCGCAGCAAACATGACAAGCCAAATTCCTGACGCGATCGTTTCTCCCCCAACAGGACAAGGGGCGGATATGCGAAAAACGCATATCCGCCCCTTGTCCTGTTCTGCTTTTCCCCGTTCTCCCGATTTTTCCTGACAAATCGGGAGGACTTTTTTAATTCTTCATCATGCACTGCGCAAACTGCGCCGCCTCGTTGGCGATGTGGGGCAGCTTCACAAGGCTCCCCCTCTCGTTGGCCGTCTCCAGCAGACAGAAGTGGGGCGGCAGGAAGAAGGATTTGTTCATATTCAGTGCCGAGATCAGCTGCCGTGCCAGCAGGTCGCCGCCGGAGTAGCCGGACACCACCAGCCCGAACAAACGCTTGTCGTAAAAGCGATTCTGGCGGAACAGCGCCGTCATCCGGTTGACGCAGGCGGTCAGGTTTGCCGCCAGCGCATCGTTATAATTGGCGCACAGCATCACCAGCGCGTCGCACCGCCGGATGGCGGGATACACCTCCTCCACCATGGGCCCGCCGTAGAAGCAGCCGCCCTGCTCGCCGAAGTGGAGACAGGCGGTGTAGCTGCATCCGTTGCAGTCCGCCATGGTGCCGTTGCGCAGGCAGATCTCCTCCACCGTCACCGTGTCCGGCAGGGCGCTTTTCACCAGCTCCCACAGCGCCAGCGTGTTGGAGGTGCTGCGCTGGGAGGCGTGGAGCGCCAGGATGTGCCGGATGGGAGCGGGCTTTTCCCAGTCCGCCAGACGCCCGATGAGCTCGGCCACGGCGGCGTGAAAGGCTGTGACCTCATCGGTGCCGCCGATCTGGGCCTGGGTGCGGAAGTTCCGCAGGGAGCCGGTGGCCTCCACCAGCGGCCGCCCCAGAAAGGCGCAGCCGGACTGGTTGGCGGCGAACACCATGTCCCGCGCCACGTCCTTTGTGTAAAACTCCCCCACGCCGGTGACCACCAGACCCGCCACGCAGCCACGCAGCAGCGTGGTGCTGCGGCGCAGGCGGGAGAGCATCCGGTAATACGCCTCGCTGCAGCCGCCCTCATCCAGCGCCACGGCAAACAGCAGCCGCTGCCCCGTCAGGCTCTCCAGCCCCGCATCGGGGTCGCGGAACACGCTGCCCTCTGGCAGCAGGGGCTCCAGCAGCTCCCGCAGGGGCGGGCTGTACCGGTTCTCCGGCAATAACACCGTCAGCATGGCCCGCACCTCCTCAGTCGATGGCGCGCAGCCGCGCCGCCGTCTCCGCCAGCCGCGCTTCCAGTGCCGGCGGCAGGGTCAGATGCTCCGTCTCGATGGCGCCGTCCGGCGTCAGCCGGTTGCGGCAGCCCATGAAAATATCGTCCATATACACGGAGGAGTAGTGCCACTCCCGCCGCAGCAGGGCCAGCAGGCTCAGCGCACCGGAGCTGAGGGCCGGGGCCACGTAGGGCTTGAAGCCCAGCTTCCGCATCTCCAGATTGGCGTGGGCCACCCGCTCTGTCAGTTCACGGGAGAGGGCGTCGTCATAGCGGCCGATGGAGTCGGCCAGCACCAGATCCTCCCCGTGGGGGCCGAAGGCGCGGCCCTCCGTGAGGTAGGCGGCGAAGCGGGGATCCTTGCGGGCGAAGTACAGCGCTCTTGCGTGCATGACGCCCAGGCCGAAGCCCCGCACCTGACAGGGCCGCAGGCCCGTGCCGTCCGGCCAGCCGCCCGCTCGCAGCACCGCGCGGCACAGGGGGTCCACCGGATCGCTGACCACACAGAACAGGCCCTGATACCCCCTGTCCCGCGCCATGCGGGCGTAGGACGCCGCCAGCTCACGGTTCAGGCCGTACTGGGCCATGCGCACGTCGCCGCCGGTGACGGAGGTGTCCGGCACCATGCGGGAGGCGCAGAACAGGAACACGTCCCCGTCAAACAGCTGCTCCGGCGAGATGATCTCCACCGGCGGCAGGGCCGCGCCGGAGGGCGGCTGGATCTGGTTCAGCTCGAACTCCCAGCGCAGGACCGCATTCTCCCGCACATCGCAGATGCCCATGGACGAGATGACATCCCCGCCCATGAGCCGCAGGCCCAGCAGCAGGGTGCTGCCCACATCGCCCAGGGCCAGCAGGTTCACGCGCACTTTTTCCGGCAGGGCCAGACGCCCAGCCGTAACCTTGTTGAAAAGCTCCATGGTCGTTCTCCTCTCGTATCCATTCGTATCAGTCGCCGGGGCGCATCCGCTTCAGCACCTCGATATCCCCCTCCAGACAGGCGGAGGCGGCACGGCTGGCATCGTAGGCGATGCAGCCGCCCTTGTCAGGGCACAGGGGCAGGATCACCGCCTCGCCCAGACGGTTCAGCGTCAGGGTGCGGGCGTACAGGCTGCGGAACTCCGTTTCCAGCGCCAGCAGGATGTCCCGCGCGTTTTCCAGGCAGCAAAGGCTCAGTTCCCACGCGGTACGGCCGTCCATGGGACCGAATTCCGGCGAGGCGTAGGGCAGGATGCGGTTCACCGAGGGCTGCAGTCCGCCGGACAGCGGCTCGGCGCGGCGGACGGTGTCGCCGCCGATGAAGGGATACAGCGTGGATTCCACAAACCGCATCCGCAGGTTGGGCAGGTAGTAGATGCCGTCCACCGGATAACCCAACTGCTCCATGAGGTCGCGGCCCATGCCGGTGAGGTAGCCCACCAGCACCTGGTGTACCGGTGTGTGGGTCTCCTCCAGCAGGGGAGCCAGGCGGCGGATGCGCTTGCCGTCGTGGAGCATGTCGTCCACCAGAATGACGGGGCGGTCAAAGGCGCGGATGGTGCGGACCTGATCCGGCAGCGGCGAGTAATCGGGATAGGCTTCGATGGAATAGGTGCTGAGGTCCGCCTCGTAGACCTTGTCGGTGCGCAGGGTCTTGGTGACGGTGTTGGGCACCGCCACGCCGCGCAGCAGCTTGCCGTAGGGCACGCAGATGTCGGGGCCCAGCACCCGGGGCGTCGTGGGCTCCGCCGGCACGCTGTTGCACCGGGTGATGCGCTGGAGCAGGCGGTGGTAGATGACGCCGGCGGACAGGCTCAGCACCAGAGAGCCGGGCTGGAGCCGCGTCAGCATGCTCTGCAGGCGGCGGTGGGCCTCGGTGATGGCGTCCTGCACCCGCGGCGACGTGCTGAGGGGGGCTTTGATGGCCGTCTCCACGTTGCGGCTCAGGACGATGGGGCAGCGCATATCCACGCCCAGGACGTCGCAGCCCTCCCGATGCTGGACAGGCACGAAGCCTTGGAGCTGCGCCAGCTGACGGCCATAGCCGGAAACGGCGCCCTCCAGCGGGCAGTACAGCGCGTAGGTATATTCGCGGCTGAGAGCGGTGGTCAGCACCTCTGTCAGCAGCAGCTGGCCGAAGTCCAGCTGCCGGTCGCCCCGGGGAACGAACAGGCCGCTGACCAGCAGGGTGCGGCCGCCGGCATTCTGCCGGACCACGGCGCTGAGGGCGGCATCGTTCAGGCGGGCAAACAGGTGCTGGGAGTCCAGACAGCGGTAGGACGCCGCGCCCAGCACATGGCCGCTGACGCCGTCGGTCAGCAGCAGCAGCTCATCGCCGCTGGCGCGGAGACGCTCCAGCATGGGGCCGCCGTCATCGGGGAAGATCTGGCGCAGCAGCTGCTCCGTCCGGCTCTCCGGCGCGGGGCAGGGCAGGAAGGCCAGATCCTCTGTCCGCAGCACCGGCTTATCCTGGGGCTCCCGCAGGTACAGGCCCCTGCGGTAGATGAACTCCTGAGCCATGGGGTCGATAAGGTTGGACACGTCGCGGTTGGCGTCCACCGCCTCGCGGATGCGGGTGGAGCTGATCTCCTCCAGCTGGGGCGGCAGCGTCAGCTCCAGCACATGGCCAGTGATGCAGGTGTAATCCGCCGGTGCGGCGTCCGGCTCGGTGCGGCGGAAGATCACATGGTCGAAGGTGTGGATGGAGTCCGGCTGCGGCGGCTTGCGGTAGGAGGAGGCGTTGGCCACCACGTCGCTGCCCACCACGATGGAGACGCCGCGGTCCGGAAACGCCTGACGCAGCTGCCGCAGGTTGGCGGGGTTGGCGATGTTCACCGGAAAATCCTCGGGGAAGATGTGGACGTGGAACTCGTTGGCCACGGACATGGCCGCGATGCGGCGGCGGATACGGGTGGGCTGGGTCCGCTTGGACCACGAGAATTCATCAATGGCCAGCAGCACCTCAAACCCCGCGTCGCGGATGGCGCGGACGATGCCCTTATGAGACAGGGTGAAGGGGTCAAAGGTACCGGGGAAGAAGGCGATGGGACGGGGCGAGCCGAAATCAAAGCCCTCGCGAAACAGCTGCTCCTCCGTCATGAAGCGGTAGAGCCGCCCCAGCATGGCGGCACGGTAGTAGAATGTGAGGCCGTGATCCGGCTCCTCGTCGTAGGCGGCCAGCAGCTTCCGCTCCGTCAGCACGAAGGCGCGGCATTTCTCGTGGTCGCCCAGCTCCGCGGAGCCGAACACCCTGCGGCCCAGGACGTACAGCGCCTCCTGCCGCACGGCGTCGTCGATGCCGTACAGACCCCGCATCAGCATACCCAGCAGCCGCTGACGGCGGCGGCGATAGGCTTCGTCCGCCTCGGGAAAGCGGGTACGATAGGTGTCGTAGGCCTCGTAGACCACGCCCACGGTATCCAGCACCGAGGCGGCCACGCGGCTGTCGGCGGCGCTGAGGTTCACCCAGAGGTCGTCCAGCAGCTCATCCAGCTCGGCAGGGGGGAGCCACAGCATGAAGCGGCCCAGATAGTCAGGGATATACTTGGTGAACTCCTGCTGCCCCAGCTCCAGGCCGCGGCACAGCTCCACCGCCACCTCGTTGCGCTGGTCCGCCGTCAGGCGGGGCGCCAGCTCCAGCAGGGCATTACCGGCACTATGGCGCACGGTGACGCGGTCGCTGACCTTGATGAGGTTGGAGAGGTGGGTGGCGATGTGGAGGACAGGGCTGGCGCCGCTGCGGGCAAAATCCGTCAGCAGGCGGATATTGGCCTGCTTGGTGAGCCACGGCGTGGCGGTCTTGAGGTTGTCCAGAAAGATCTCGGACACGGCGTCATCCGCCAGGATGACGGGGGCGCCGCCGGACAGCACGTCCTCCCGCAGCAGGCGCAGGGTGCTGCTGCCGTCGCAGGAGATGTGCTCCAGCGCCCGCAGGGGCGCGGCGGAGCGGGGCGACAGCCGGTGCAGCCGGTCCAGCAGCAGCACGGCGGCGGTGCGTACCTCCACTGAGTCGTGGGTGGACAGCTCCTGAGCGAAGTGCAGCAGCAGGGCCGTGTGGCGGCGGGAATAGGCTGCCGCAGGCAGAGCCGCCGCCGTGTCCAGCAGCTGGAAGGCCACGGTGTCCGCCACCTGTTCGGGGTGGCGATAGTAGGCAAAGAGGGGAGAGAGGAACCGCTCCTCCCGTCCCGCGCTGTGCTGCAGAAGGGAGTTAACGGCGAATTTCAGGGTATAGCCGATCCAGCGGCGGTGCTGGGGCATCAGCTTGTGGTCGGGGTAGATGATCTTCTCCAGATACAGCTTCCACTGGTCCAGATCGGTGATGGCGCGGGGGTCGGGGCGGCTGCCCGCAGGGCGCTCCTTGGCGTAGCCCGCGTGGAAGCCGCCGATGATCTCGCCCAGCAGCGCCGCCGCCTGACGGCGGATGTCGCCCTCGCGGTGCATCAGCAGCTCGTAGAGGAAGGCCAGCGTCTGGACCTTCTGAGGAATGTGGAGGTACAGGGAGTAGGACTCGAACACGCCCAGATAGGCGCGGAGGCGGCGCCAGTTGGTCTCGCCCCGGGCCAGCTCCAGCAGTTGGGCGAAGCTGCGCTGGCCGGTGAGACGGCTCATCAGCTCCATGTTGTGGCCCACGCACTGCATGGTCATGGCGTGGAGAGCCTCCTCGTCGGTCATGAGGGCCGTCTGCTTCTGCGGGCGGGGCGGCGTGTCATGGCCCTGCAGCGTCACGTCCACGCCCTTGTCGGCCATGAACTGCTCGAAATCCCGCAGGCGGGCGTAGACCCGCATGTAGCGCTGCCGCTTGGCATCGTCTACGGCGTCCAGTTTCGATAGGATCACGTTGAAAGCCTCCGACAGGGAGGAGATGCGGGTGATCTCCCGCCCATCGGGGCCTACGCTCTGCTTGACGCGGAAGTCCGCGTAGATCAGCAGCAGCGACTCCACAGACAGGTAGTCCGGCTCCAGATCCCAGACGGAGTGGTTGGCGGCCACGTGGCCAATGTCGGTGAGACGGCGGCGGCGGAACCATAGGTCCGTATAGTAATAGTGCAGGTAGGGCACCCGCTCCCCGGGACGGCAGCCGAATTTGCCGATATCGTGTCCGGCGGCGCTGCCGGACACCAGCGCCAGATCCACGGGGATACCGGCGCGGTGCAGGGCGCGGCCCGCCGTCATGGCCACGTGGTGGACACCGGCGATGTGCTCCAGCGTGCGGTAGGGCGTGGCCTCCAGCCCCAGACGCATCAGCTCATAGACGTACTCCCGCTTCCAACAGCGCAGCATCTGGACGTAGCTGACGGCGCAGGCACTGCCGGACAGCTCCGCCTCCGTCAGGAGCCGGAACGTCCAGGCGGGGTTCGGCGGCAGCACCTCGTTCTCCGCGGCGAACAGCACCTGCAGCACCGACAGGAAAAACACGGCTCCGGGGCCGAAGGGCTCCGGCGTGTCCCGCTCCGGATACAGCAGGCGGCGGGCAAAGTCGTAGGTATAGGCCAGCCAGCCCTGCTGCGGCGCAGCTCCGCCGCTGAGAGCATCCAGCTCCGGACGGCACAGAGCCAGCACGTCGGCGCAGCGCAGGCGCCGCCCCTGAAACAGGGGTACAAAGCGCTGCATATAGCCATCCGTCTCCAGACGGCGGGCAAACGACTCTCCCTGGGGCAGCCAGTCCGCCGCAGGGCGGCCGGTAAGGCGGCGGCGCAGGGCGCTGTTCATCTGACGTATGCGTTTTTTCGTCATAGAGATCCCTCCCGCTTTCAGACGCCGCGCAGACAGAGGCGGCGTATGGGAATGGTGATATTGTATGCCATGGGCCGCCGCGCTGTCAACATTTTCGGCGGCAATCTTAGTCGGGCCTTAATGCTTTGTTCATATTCCGTTCACATTTGCATGGGGCCGCCATGGTAAGATGGAATCAAGCATCTGACGACGCTTTTTCACAAATTCTGCGGAACATTTTTCCGCGGTGCGCCGTCATACATGTATGTGGAATACTGCGGCGCACCGCAGAGGAAAGGCAAAGGAGATAACACCATGAAGAAAGCTGCTTTCATTCTGGCGCTGGCCATGCTGCTGGGCGTGGCCGCCGGCTGCGGTCAGAGCGCCGGCGAAGCATCCGTGCAATCCGTCTCCATGATCTGCGGGCTGGGCTCCGCCGGTATGACGGACCGTTTTGCCGGCGTGGTCAGCGCGCTGGGCGAGACCAATATCAAAAAGGACGACTCCATGACCATCGGCGAGATCAAGGTCAAGGCAGGCGATGCCGTCAACGTGGGCGACGTGCTGTTCACCTATGATATGAGCCAGCTTGAAATCGATTTAGAGGATGCCCAACTGTCTTTGGAGGAGCTGAAGTCTCAGTTGGAAACACAGCAGGAAGAGAAGAAGCAGGCGGAGGACGCGCTGGACGAAACCACGGATGACACCGAGCGCCGTCGGCTGCTGCTGGACATTCGGGGCTATAACAACGAGATGCAGAAAACCAACCGCAGCATCGCCGAAAAGAACCGCGACATCGAGAAGCTGCAGAAGAACATGCAGAACAGCTCCGTGAAGGCGGAGGTGGCCGGCGAGGTCAAGAGCGTCAACGCCAATGGCAGCACCGACAGCAACGGCAATCCCCTGCCCCTGATCTCCATCGTGCAGACCGGCGGCTACCGCGTGAAGGGCTACGTCAATGAGAACAACGCATCGGTGCTCAGCGAGGGCATCAGCGTCATCATCCGCTCCCGTGTCAGCGATCAGACGTGGCAGGGCACCATCTCCAGCATCGACTGGAACAACCCCGCCCAGAGCGGCAGCAACTATTACGACAGCGGCAGCAGCGGCAGCAGCGACACCGGTAACTCCAGCAAATACCCGTTCTATGTGGAGCTCAGCAGCAGCGATGGGCTGCTGATGGGCCAGCACGTGTACATCGAGCCGGATCTGGGACAGGGCGCACAGGACGCCAACACCATCCACCTGCCGGCCTACTTCATCAACGACGCGGATTCCTCCCCCTGGGTGTGGGCCCAGAACAGCAGCGGCAAGCTGGAAAAGCGCAGCGTGACGCTGGGGGAGCATGACGCGAAGCTGGACACCTACGTCGTCACCGACGGGCTGACGGCGTCGGACTACATCGCCTTCCCCGACGAGACGCTGAAGGCCGGCATGACCTGCGTGCCCTACGACGAGAGCACCTTCGATCCCGATAGCAGCAGCAGCGGCATGACGGACGGCAGCATGACGGACGGCAGCATGACGGACGGCAGCATGACGGACGGCGGCATGGCGGACGGCGGCATGGCGGACGGCGGCATGGCGGATATGTCCGGCGCGGATAACGGCGGCGACGTGACCGCGCCCGCTGCGGACGGCGCCGTCACGGACGCACCGGTGGAGGGCTGAGTATGATCCTGGAAATGCACGACATCTGCAAGGACTACCCCATGGGAAAATCCGTGAACCACATTCTCAAGCACATCGACCTTGAGGTGGAGGAGGGGGAGTATCTTGCCATCATGGGGCCTTCCGGCAGCGGTAAGACCACGCTGATGAACCTGATCGGATGCCTGGACGTGCCCACCAGCGGCAGCTACCTGCTGAACGGGCAGGACATCACCAAGTGCAGTCCCAAGCAGCTGGCGGAGGTGCGGAACAAGGAGCTGGGCTTCGTGTTCCAGTCCTTCAACCTGCTGCCTAAGCTGACAGCGGTGGAGAATGTGGCGCTGCCCCTGCTGTACGGCGGGGTGAAGAAGGCGGAGCGGCTGGAGCGTGCCCGTCAGGCGCTGGAGACGGTGGGCCTGTCCGACCGCGTGGATCACCGACCGGATCAGCTGTCCGGCGGACAGTGCCAGCGCGTGGCCATCGCCCGGGCCATCGTGGGAAGGCCCAAGCTGCTGCTGGCTGACGAGCCCACCGGCGCGCTGGATTCCGCCAGCGGCGCACAGGTGATGGATCTGTTCCAGCAGCTGCACCAGAGCGGCTCCACCATCATCATGATCACCCACGATCAGGGCATCGCACAGCATGCCCACACCATTATGAACATTCGCGACGGTGTGCTGTCAGGAGGTGCGTTCCATGAGTAAATCCCTGAAAAAGACGCTGCTGATCGTGGGCATTGCCGCAGCCGTGTGCGCCGCCGTATGGGGCGGCCTGACGCTGGCGCGGAACGCCCAGCGCGGCGACGTGAAGGTGTTCGACGTGCCCAGCTTCGCCATGACCGACTACTGGGGCGACACCGCCAACACCAGCGGCACGGTGAGCACCGATAAATTGCAGAAGATCTACCTCTCCCAGAGCCAGACGGTGAGTCAGGTGTACGTGAAAGAGGGGCAGAATGTAAAGAAGGGCGACAAGCTGCTGGCCTACGACACCACGCTGTCTCAGGCGGAGGTGGAGGGCGCTCAGATCCAGCTGGAGCGCATGCAGCTGGAGCTGGAAACAGCCAAGAATAACCTGTCCCTGTACCGCAAGGCGGAGAACCGCGAGGAGCTGCAGAAGGAGTATGACCGTGTGGCCGCCATACTGGAGAAGCTGCGCTCCCAGCAGGACCAGCTGGCCGGACGGGGCTCCCCCGTGAAGCAGGGCCGTCTGGGCGACAGCCTTGGCCAGAGCAAGGATAAGCCCCTGTACTACCAGTGGCTGGAGGATACCCGCACCAAAGAGTACTATCTGACGGACGACATCATCCGGAACGACATCCTGCCCAAGAGCCGGAACAGCGCCTACGTGGTGCTGGTGACCAGAGCCGGCAACGTGAACAACGGCGCCATCACCTGCTACGGCATGTACATCGTGGCCGAGGACACGGAGACGCCGGTGAAGCTGAAGGTGATGAACGACCTGCCCGCCTATCAGGACGGCTATGTGACCCCCACCACCGCGGAGATCAAGGACCGTGAGGAGCAGCTGGCCACCATCGAGAAGCTGCTGAACGAGTCCCTGACCAAGGAAGAGCTGAAGTCCCTCATCGCCACCACGGAAAAGCAGGTCTACGACGGCCAGCGCTCCGTGAAGCAGGCTCAGATCGGGCTGGACAAGAAAAAGAAGGAGCTGGGCGACGGCACCGTATACAGCGAGATCGACGGCGTGGTCAAGGCCGTGCGGCCGGCGGACGAGGCCTATAACAACAGCGAGCCTGTGGTGGAGGTCTCCGGCGGCGGCGGCTATTACATCACCGGCGCACTGGGCGAGCTGGACCTGGGTAAGGTGAAGCTCGGCGACACGGTGGACATCAGCAGCTGGATGACCGGCGCCAGCTGTCAGGGTGAGATCGTGGAGATCAGCGACTTCCCCACGGACAACAGCAGCAGCTGGGGCGACGGCAACAGCAATGTGTCCTATTACCCCTTTAAGGTATTCGTCTCCGAGGACGCCAACCTGCAGCCCGGAGACTATGTGGATATGTCCTATCAGAAGACCGTCACCACCGACGGCAATACCATCTATCTCCAGACCATGTTCATCCGCACGGAGAACGGCAAGAGCTACGTAATGGCCCGCGGCGACAACGGCAGGCTGGAGAAGCGCTGGGTCCAGACGGGACGCGACCTGTGGGGAAGCTACACCCAGATCCGCGGCGGACTGTCGCTGGAGGACTATGTGGCGTTCCCCTACGGGAAGGACGTGCGGGAGGGCGCCGCCACGGTGGAAGCCAACGCCGACGAGCTATACAACGGACTGTAAGGAGGGCGAAGCGATGTTAGAAAATATCAATCTCGCCTTTCAGGGCGTGTGGAGCCACAAGATGCGGTCGTTCCTGACCATGCTGGGCATCATCATCGGTATCGCGGCCATCATCACCATCGTATCCACCATTCAGGGTACCAACGAGCAGATCAAGCAGAACCTCATCGGCGCCGGCAACAACGTGGTCCGTGTGCAGCTGACCCAGGACGGCAATGAGATAAGTCTGGACTACTCCGACATTCCCCAGGGCGTCAGCACCATCACGGAGGACATGCGCAGCGAGATGAGCCAGCTGGGCAGCGTGGCGGATGTGTCCCTGTACCACCAGCGGCAGTGGCCCGACGGCGTGTACGTGGGCGATACGTCCTTCAGCGGCAGTCTGTACGGCATCGACAGCCACTTTCTGTCTGCGGCGGACTACGCCGTCAACTACGGCCGATCCTTCGTGGAGTCGGACTTCGCCAGCTGCCGGAAAGTGGCGCTCATCGACACCAAGAGCGCCCAGAGCCTGTTTCAGGGCGAGAATCCCATCGGCGGCACTCTGGAAATCAGCGGCGAGCCCTTCACCGTGGTGGGCGTGGTGTCCTCCCGCGTGTCCTCGGAGCCGGTCATCAACAACATCAATGACTACTACATGTACTCCGGCAGTACCTCCGGCACCATCTTCATCCCCGACAGCTGCTGGCCCATCGTCTATCGTTACGATGAGCCCCAGTATGCGGCGGTGCGGGCGGTGTCCACCAACGACATGACCACCGCCGGCAACAACGTGGCGGAATACCTCAACAGCCACGTTATCTCCGGCGACACCTACAAGTACCAGTCCAAGGACCTGCTGCAGCAGGCCAGCCAGCTGCAGAGCCTGTCCGAGAGCTCCAACCGGCAGCTCATCTGGATCGCCGCCATCTCCCTGGTGGTGGGCGGCATCGGCGTCATGAACATCATGCTGGTGTCTGTGACGGAGCGTACCCGCGAGATCGGCCTGAAGATCGCCATCGGCGCGCAGCAGAGCCGTATCCGCTGGCAGTTCCTGACGGAGGCCGCCGTGCTCACCAGCATGGGCGGTATCCTGGGCGTGGCCTGCGGCATCGGCCTGGCGGAGATGATGTCCCACATCATGGGCACACCGGTGGCCATCAGCGTACCGGCCTGCATCATCGCCGTGGCCTTCTCTATGGTCATCGGCGTGGTGTTCGGCTTCGTACCGGCGGTGAAGGCCTCCAAGCTCAACCCCATTGAGGCCCTGCGCCGCGAGTAAGAGACGCGAAATATACGAAATATACAAAAAGAGAGAGGTCCTGCTGTGCAGGACCTCTCTCTTTTTGTATGGATTCCGCCTGCGTCATCCTATGCAGGGACGAAGGCGCGGACGACCAGACATTTCTTCATACCACATAGGGCGGGAAAATGCAGCGTCCCGTCAAAATCTGGCCAGAAATGCGTCGGGCACGGTGCAGCCCTCCGGCAGCACCTCCAGCACCACATAGCTCCCGTTGACGGACACAGTGGCGCTGTTTTTCCACATGGCGGCCTCGTCCGGATACATGGTATCGTTGGCCATGGTGTCCACACGGGCCTGGAAGATGTCGCGCACCTTGGCTGCGTCGGCACTGTCAGCCACCTCCACCATGGCTACCTCGCAGGAGGTGGCAGTGGGGGAGAGGAAGAACACCGACTGCTTCAGTTGGATGTCCGCGATGCCGGGGTAGTAGCCGTTCAGCATCTCCACCGCCGTTTCCTCCAGCAGGGCGGGGGCGTTGTCGCCCAGCTCCTCGTTGACCTGGGCGATGGCTGCTTCATAGGCGGCGCGCAGATCCACGGACTGACCGCCGCCGGACGTGTCCTTACCGCAGGCGGTCATGGCCAGCATCAGCAGGGCCATGCAGAATACACACAGCTTTTTCATCGAAAACACTCCTTTCATCGGGCGGCAGAACACCGCCTCTGCCATTTCTGACGGCACGGGGCGGCGTTTTGTTCCGCATTCAGCGGACAGTGGGGGGCGGGGCGTTCCAGCCGTCGGGAAAATTGGCCAGCACCCAGCGGCGGGTGTGGTCAATGAAGGCCCGGGTGCTGTTGGACAGGGCGTTCCTGTCCTTGACGCAGATACCGATGTTCCGGTAAAACGGCTGGGGCAGAGAGCAGGACACCAGCGGATAGGCACAGCGGTAGAGCATCAGCTCCTCCATGATGCTGATACCCAGCCCGCTGGACACCATGGCCAGGATGGTCTGATCCTGCTGGACGGTGTACTGGATCTTCGGCGTGATGCCCAGCGTGTCGAACACCGCCTGGATCTCATAGTCGTCGCCCTCATCCAGCAGGATCAGGGGGTACTGCTCCAGCGCCGCAGGCGGGAAGGGGTTCGCACCCGCCAGCGGGTGGTCGCAGGGGACGATGACCTTCCACTGGTCCCGCTGGAGAAGCCAGCAGTCCAGATACTTTTCAACAGGGGCGGGGAGGCTGATGAAGCCGCAGTCCGCCTGTCCGTTCAGCACCCAGTTGCCAATCTCGCTGTTGAAGTTGGAGGGCAGCAGCTCAAACTCGATATGGGGGTAGTGGGTCTGAAAGGTCTTGAGGATGTTGGGCAGCCACTTTTCCGACACGCTGGTGAAGGTAGCCACCTTGACAAGACCTGTCTCCAGACCCCGCAGGTCGGCGGCCTGCTGCTCCAGCTGGTGCTGCATGGCGCACATCTTCTCGAAGTAGGGCAGCAGCGCCCGTCCGTCCGCCGTGGGGGTGACGCCGCCGTGGCTACGGATCAACAGGGGCACACCCAGTTCCTCCTCCAGTGAGCCGATGGCGTGGCTGACGCCGGACTGGGTAAAGTTCATCTCCCGCGCCGCGGCAGTGAAGCTGCCGCACTCCACGGTCTTGAGGAATACCTGATATTTCGCAACGCTCATGGGCGCACGCTCCTTTCCCGATGCAAGTATAGCATATCCGTCGGCCCGGTGCAAAGTTTTTTTCATGGTTTTGATGATTATGATGCGTTTTACAAATCCCCGAACTTGTGGTACATTAAAGACACGTTAAGAAAAACCGCAGAAAGGAGGCGCTGAAGCATGGGTCCGAGTTTCGTGATGGCCGCTCTGGCCGGTCTTCTTGTGGTAGTCGGCATCGTCAGCAAAGTCACCAGCAAGTAAGTCTTTTCCGTTTTTTCAGGTTTCACCTCCCCCCGTGGCGGCACCATCTCCCTGTCGCCGGTACGCTCGTCCGCTTCCTGCGGGCGGGCGTATTTTTTACCAGAGGGGCGGGAAATCTTGCATCTTTTTCACTTTTATGGTATAGTGAGCGGCATTAAGATCCCGCACACCGCGGGCAAAAGGAGCTTATCATGACACAGAAAAGGATCCATACGCTGTCGCTGCTGGCGGCCATCACCGCAGCCGTCATCTTCGGCATGAGCTTCATGTTCTCCAAGCTGGCGCTGGAGAAGGCGGCCCCTACAGTGCTGCTGGCGGTGCGGTTCACCGTGGCGGTGGCGGCCATGACGCTGGTGATCCTGGTCAACGCGCTGGTGGGAAAGCTGCGGGGGCGGCCGCTGTTCACCTTCTCCCTGCGGGGCAAGCCGGTGTATCGGCTGCTGCTTCTGGGCATCGTGCAGCCGGTGGCCTACTTCATCTTCGAGAACTACGGTATCCTGTACACCTCGTCGGCGGTGGCGGGCACCATCATCGCGGCGGTGCCGGTGTGCTGCATCCTGATGGACGTGCTGGTGCTCCACGAGAAGGTGACGCTGAAGCAGGTACTGTGCGCCGTGTGCGCTATCGGCGGTGTGGCGCTGATCTCCGCCGGAGGGGCGGTGATGGTCTCGGCGCTGGGCATGCTGTTCCTGCTGCTGACCATGCTCAGCGACACGCTGTACTACGGCATCAGCCACAGCGCCGCCAAGCTGTTCACCCCGTTTGAGATGACCTACGTCATGTTCGTGGTGGGCATGGTGGTGTTCATCCCCGTGGCGCTGCTCCACGCCGGAGGGCTGACCAGCCCCATGATCCTGGAGCCCTTGCAGGACGGGCAGTTCTGGCTGGCAGTGCTGTATCTGGGGCTTTTGTCCTCGGTAATGGCCTACGGACTGCTGAATTTCGCCAACAGCCACCTGTCCGTGTCGGAGACATCACTTTTTTCCAACGTCACCACGGTGGTGTCTGTGCTGGCGGGCGTGGTGCTGCTGAAGGAATCCTTCAGTGTGTGGCAGATGCTGGGCGTGGTCATCATTCTGGTGTGCGTATTCGTGGCCAATGTATCCGGAAAAGAAACAAGATCTCACTCTCAGGAGGTCTGAGACAATGTATAAGAACGAAAAACGCTATGCGCTGGTAAACGGCGTGCTGCTGGACGGCACCCGTGATATGGCGCCCCAGACGGGGAAGGTCGTCTGCGTGGACGGCAGCCGTATCGCCGCCGTCACCGACGGAGCGGCGCCCGCGGGGTACGAGACGGTGGATCTGGGCGGGCAGTACGTGCTGCCCGGGCTCATCAACCTGCATGTCCACCTGCCAGCCTCCGGCAAGCCCAAAAAGAAGCCCTCCGACCCCAAAAAGCTGGTGAAGCTCATCACCTCCAACGGCCTGATGCGCCGCGTGGGCATCCGCCTGTGCGAGGGCTACGCCAAGATGGAGCTGCTCAGCGGCGTCACCACCATCCGCACGGTGGGCGGCGTAGCGGATTTTGACACCATTATCCGCGATCAGGCGGCGGCAGGGGCCATCCTGAGCCCCCGCGTGGTGGCGTCCAACATGGCGGTATCCGTGCCCGGAGGCCACATGGCAGGCTCCCTGGCCTACGAGGCCCGCACGCCGGAGGAGGCTACGGCCTGCGTGGAGAAGATCGCGGCGGAGAAGCCCGACCTCATCAAGCTGATGATCACCGGCGGCGTCATGGACGCCGAGGTGGTGGGTGAGCCCGGGGTGCTGCGGATGCAGCCGGCGCTGGTGAAGGCTGCCTGCGATAAGGCCCACGCTCTGGGGATGAAGGTGGCGGCCCATGTGGAGAGCCCCGAGGGCGTCCGCGTGGCGCTGGAAAACGGCGTGGACTCCATTGAGCACGGAGCCAAACCGGACGCGGATATCCTGCGGCTGTTCAAGGAGCGGGGCGCATTCCAGGTATCCACCATCTCCCCCGCCGTGCCCTACGCCCTGTTTGACCGCAGCATCTCCCACGCCACCTACGAGCAACAGGCCAACGGCCTTGTGGTGTTCGAGGGCATTGTGGCACTGGCCAAGGCGTGTCTGGCGGAGGGTATCCCCGTGGGACTGGGCACCGACACCGGCTGCCCCTACATCACCCACTATGACATGTGGCGGGAGCTGTGCTACTTCGTGAAGTACTGCGGCGTGACACCCGCCTTCGCGCTGCACAGCGCCACGCTGCTGAACGCGGAGCTGGCGGGCATTGCCGACGTTACCGGCTCCGTGGAGGCCGGGAAGGCCGCTGACCTTATCGTGTGCCCTGCGGACCCGCTGGCGGATCTGACGGCCCTGCGCAGGCTGTCCATGGTCATCCGCGACGGCTGGCGCCTCGAAAACCCCACTGTGAAGAAGATGCCGGAGGTGGAGCGGGAGCTGGACAAGTTCCTGTAAGCGCTTCCATGGAAAATAAGAGGGACAGCCCTGCGGGCCGTCCCTCTTTCGTCGTTACAGTTCCAGCTCCTTGAGGACGCTGTGGCACCTGGCGTTGCTGGCGAACACCGACGAGGGCCGCAGCACATTGGGCGCGGTATCCGAGAAGTCGGTGACGATACCGCCGGCCTCCGTGATGATCAGGCTGCCGGCAGCGTAGTCCCAGGGAGACAGGCAGCACTCGCCGAACACCTCCACCCGTCCCGCCGCCACCTGGCACAGGTCCAGAGCCGCCGCGCCGAAGCGGCGGAAGTCCAGCCCCTTTTCGTACAGCTGGCGGATCAGGGAGAAGTTCTGCTCCGTCAGGCTGCGGTCGTAGATGGTGGAGCCGCAGAGGAACACGGCGTGGGCCATGTCCCGCTCACTGACCCGGATGGGCAGGCCGTTGCAGAACGCACCGCCATCTTTCTGAGCGGAGAACAGTTCGTCGGCAAAGGGGTCGTAGACCACGGCGTACTGCGTCTGGCCGTCCTGAGCCAGCGCCACGGAGATGTCGCTGTAATGCAGGCGGCGGACGAAGTTGGTGGTGCCGTCAATGGGGTCCACGATGAAGGTCCACGGACGGGTCAGGGTCGTGTGATCCCCCTCCTCGCCCAGAAAGTCCGCCTCCGGCAGCAGGGCCAGCAGCTCCCGCTGCAGAAATCCCTGCACCGCCACGTCGTACTTGGTGACGAGGTCGGCGGCGCCGTGCTTTTCCATGGTGGCCCGCTCGATGTCATGAGCCTCGCGGACGATGTCGCCGGCGCGGCGGACGACGCCCTCCAGCTGATGCAGCATATCTGTTCTCATATGAGTTCCCTCCTGATGACCGTACCGGCGTGTGCGCCGGTGAGTGTATCGTGTATGGCCGCCGGCTGCCCCGCCACCAGCACGGCGTCCAGTCCGGACGCCATCCGGCAGGGACACCGGTAATCGCCGTTTTCCCGCAGCTGTGCGGGATCAAAGACGCAGAGGTCCGCGTCCATCCCCTCCGCGATGACGCCCTTGTGCCGCAGGCTCAGGGCCCGGGCGGGCAAAGCCGTCATCTTCCGCACCGCCTGCTCCAGCGTCAGGGCATGTTTTTTCATGACAAAGTGCTGGATGAGCCGGGGGAACGTGCCGTAGACCCGCGGGTGGGGCATGCCCTCCGTGGGATAGGTGGAGTCGGAGATCAGGTTGGACAGGTCACTTTGCAGGATGGCGATGATGTCCTCCTCCGACGCCATGAAGTCGATCATGGTGATCTGGCCGTCCTCCCGCACCAGCAGGTCGCAGCAGCAGTCCAGCGGGTCCTGCCCCGTCAGGGCCGCGATCTGGGCAAGGCTCTTGCCCAGGAACGGGTGATCCTCGGGGCAGTGAAGGCTGGTGAGGTAGATGCCGTCCCAGCCGGCCAGACGGGCGATGTCATCAAACCCGCTGCCGCTTTCGATGCGCCGGGCCAGTTCCCGACGGGCAGCGGGGTCGCTCAGACGGCGGACCACCGCGTCCATGCCGCCCTCCAGAAACTCCGGCGGCAGGATGTGCAGCAGCTGGGTGGAGCCGGCGGTGTAGGGGTAGACGTCGCAGCTGACGTCCAGTCCCTCCTGCCGCGCCTGCTCTAAAAGCACCAGCGCACGGGGGATCTTTTTGCCCCAGCTGTCCCGCCCCATGGCCTTCAGATGGCTGATGTGCAGAGGGATGCGGAGTGTCCGCGCCACGGTGAGCATCTCCTCCACGGAGGTGCAGACACCGGCGCCTTCCTGCCGCATATGGACGGTGAGGGGGATGTCCTGCCCCCGCAGGGGCTCCAGCGTATGGATCAGCTCCTCCGTGGTGCAGAAGCACTCCGGCGCGTAGCCAAGTCCCAGCGATACGCCCAGCGCGCCGTCGCCCAGAGCACGCTCCATGGCGCGGTGGATGGCGCGGTAGTGCGCTTCGTCCAGATGCTCCAGCTCGTAACCGGCGGTGTCCGCCCGCAGAATGCCCGCGCCTACCAGCATGCCGGTGTGCAGGGGCAGGTCCCGCAGCGCTGCCAGATAGGCGGCCAGAGACGCTGAGGGCAGGGTATCCGGTATATCGCCGGTGATGGGCCGCAGGTAGGCGCGGATAGCGGCGGCGTGGTCCGGCCCGAAGGGGGCGGCGGACAGGCCGCAGTTGCCGTTGACGATGGTGGTCAGGCCCTGCCGCAGCTCCAATGAGCCGTAATCGGGGCGAAAGGCTGCGGCGTCGGCGTGGCGGTGGATGTCGATGAAGCCCGGGGTCACGGTGCGGCCGGCGACATCCATAGTACGGCCCGCCGCGGCGGCGGACAGGTCGCCGACAGCGGTGATGGTCCCGCCGGTAATGCCTACGTCGGCGGGGAAGGCGGGACGGCCGGTGCCGTCGATCACCGTGCCGCCGCGGAGAATGGTGTCAAACATGGTTTCGCCTTTCTATTTTCCCTGCTGGCAGGGGAGGGTGATGGTAAAGCGGGTAATGCCGCCGCTGCTGTCGCAGCGGATGGCGCCGTGGTGGGTCTCCGCGATGGCCTTGGCGATGGGCAGGCCCAGGCCGAAGCTGTCGCCGCCGGTACGGGACTCGTCGGCCCGATAGAACCGGTCGAAGATATGAGGCAGCTTGTCGGCAGGGATGTCTGCGCCCCGGTTCTCCACCTGTACACAGACGTTCCGGCCCTGCCGCAGGGCATCCAGCCGGATCTCCGTGTGGGGCGCGGCGTATTTGATGGCGTTGTCCAGCAGGACGGCCACCGCCTGAGCCAGCTTCTCCCCGTCGCCCCGCACCGTCAGGTCCGGCGCGATGTCGTAGGACAGGGTATGGCCTGCCTCGAAGGCCACCGGTTCGAACCGCAGGGCGGCGTCCGCCGCGATGTCGGAAAGGTCCGCCGCCGCGTCCGGCAGGTGCGCGCCGCTGCGCTCCACCCGGGACAGGGTCAGCATATCCTCCACCAGCCGCTTCATGCGGTGGGACTCGGCGCGGATGTTATCCACATACTGCTTCTGCTCCGGCAACGCGGACTGGTCCAGCAGCTCCGCCGAGGACAGCACCACCGTCAGGGGCGTTTTCAGCTCATGGCTGGCATCGGACAGGAACTGCTTCTGCTGCTGCCACGCACGGGCCACCGGCCGCGTCACCGCACCGCTGAGCACATAGCTGCAGGCGAACAGCACCGCCAGCGCCACAAATCCGATGAGCAGGCTGCCGGTCAGCAGGCCGCGGAGGGTGGCCTGCTCCAGCGTGCTGTCGGTAAAGGCGATGCGGGTGGACAGGAGCCCCACGCTCCGCAGATAGCGCAGGTGGTAGTCCGCCAGCACGCCCTCGTCCTCCTGAGCCGACAGGGCGGCGGTGACGATGTCCGCCAGCGCTGACTTGTCCGTCAGGTCGTAGTAGCCGTTGCCGGAGACGCGGACGGTGCCGCTGGCGTAGACCTCCGCCACGAAGCAGGGCAGGGTGGACCCGTCCGGCTGGGACAGGTCGTAAACGCCGGTCCGGACGGCCTCCTCCATCTGCTGGCGGACGCTGCGGGACAGGGCGGAGCGGGCAAAGAAGAACACGGCGGCGAACACGGCCAGCAGTACGCAGAACACCATACCCATGTTCAGGCCCACCACCTTCCAGCGGAGACGGCGGATCATGATACCGCCTCCTCCAGGCAGTAGCCCACCATGCGCAGTGTTTTGATCTGTACGCGGGAGCGCAGATGGGCCAGCTTCCGCCGCAGGAAGGAGATGTAGACCTCCACATTATTATCCTCGGCGGCGGAGTCGTAGCCCCATACCTTTAAGATCAGCTGCTCCTTGGATACGATCTGGCTGCCGTTTTTCATCAGCAGCTCCATGAGGTCGTACTCCCGACGGCTCAGCCGGACGGACCGGTCGCCGCAGGACAGCAGAAACGTGGACTGCTGGAGATGCAGGTCCCCGAATACGGTGGCGCCGCTGTCCGCCGTCTCGCCGCCCCGCCGCAGCAGGGAGCGGATGCAGGCCAGCAGCTCCTCCGTCTCAAAGGGCTTGGTCAGGTAGTAGTCCGCGCCGCAGTCCAGACCCCGCACCCGATCGCTGAGATCGCTGCGGGCCGTCAGCATCAGCACCGGCACCGTCTCGCCGCTGGCGCGGAGCTGCTGCAGCAGGGAAAAGCCGTCCAGCTCCGGCAGCATGGCGTCCAGCAGCACCAGATCGTAAATGCCGCTGCGGGCGTTGTCCAGACCGGACACGCCGTCATAGCTGACATCCACGGCGTAGCCCCGCCGGTGCAGCAGCTCCGCCAGCGTGTCCGCCAGACGCTTTTCATCCTCCACGATCAGAATACGCACAGGCAGCCCTCCTTTTTTCGCCTTGATTTATACCACAAAAGGGTGCGTTTTGCAAGGCCGGCTCCGCATGGGAAGGCACGCGGTCCTGCCGGCGTCTATTCGGCTGAAATGCGGCCGAAAGGATACCCCCATGCTGACGCATGGGGGTATCCCTGGATCTCTTCAGTTCAGGCCGGTCTCCGCCAGCGTCAGCAACTGCACCAGCGACGTCTCCTCCATGCGGTAGATGGTGGGATCGTCGTTGACGGTGACGTAGCGGCCGCCGCTGCCATCGGGCAGACCCACAGTCAGCGTCAGGGTGGACTCGGTGCCCAGCTCGTTGGTATAGGTCACCAGCGCCTGAGCGTCCGGCGCATCCAGCCCGCAGATAGCGGCGGCGCCCTCGGCGGGATCATAGTCCACGCAGGCGGTGACGGACAACCGGCCCAGCTCCTCCACCAGCGCGGCGGTGGCCTCCGTGACATCGCGGCTGCCCACCTTGCGCACGCCGTCCACCACGCGGATGTTGACCAGAACGTTCTCCCCGCCCTGTACCGCGGCGGACAGCAGGTTCTCCTCGGTAATGACCGGCAGCACCGGCAGCGCCGCCATGTCGTAGATGCTGCCGTCCAGCAGCTGGAAGATCTTCACGGCGTCATCGGACACCAGGCGCACGGTGCCGTCCTCGGCGCAGCGCATGTACCAGTCGCCGGACTCCGCCTGATCGCCCCGGGCGAAGGTCAGGGTCTCGCCGTCCGCCGTGACGGCCAGAGTGATCTTTGTGTCATCCAGCCCGTAGTCGGCCAGATCCTCCTCCGCCACCCGCACCGGCGAGGCTGCCGTCATGGCGGCAGCCGCCTCCACCAGCGCCGGCATGGCCTCCTGATCCAGCGGGAAGGTGGTGTCGTCCTGCCAGTACCAGGTCTCGTCCTCGCGGCTGAACCGCAGCACCTGGCTGTCGTCGGACAACACCAGCGCCGTGATGCCCTCCGGCGGCAGCGCCGTCTGGACGGCGGCGTCCGCCTCCTTGCTCTGGGTGTCCGCACCGCTGCCGCAGGCGGTCAAAAGCGCCGCCGTCAGCAGCAGCGCGATGATGGATACATAGCGTTTCATTGGAAAAATTCTCCCCTTTCTGCTCTGAGACCCCGACAGTATAACAGTTCTCCCTGAAAAAGTGAAGAACAAAACGTGAACAAATGCGATTTTACGGAAAAATCCACTTTACAAACCGGTTTTTTTATGGTAGCATTTCAAGGTACGCGACTATGTCGCACTGCCCCTTGCCTTAGCTGCGCGGAGCGATCCATCTCTCCCACGGCTCAGGATGCGGGCGTAATTCAAGAAAGGTGGAAACACAACTATGATGCTGAAAGACCAGAAGACCTCTATCATCGAGGCCAACCGTACCCACGAGACCGACACCGGCTCCCCCGAAGTGCAGGTCGCTATCCTGACCGAGCGCATCAACCAGCTGACCGCTCACCTGAAGGTGCATCCCCACGACTTCCACAGCCGCCGCGGTATGCAGATGATGATCGGTAAGCGCCGCCGTCTGCTGGACTATCTGGCCAAGAAGGACATCGAGCGTTATCGTGCCCTGATCGCCAAGCTGGGTCTGCGTAAGTAAGTTGAAACAGGGTGATGTGCGTGCGCGCATCACCCTTCTTTCACATTCTGTACCAGTCTGTATCCTCACCCTTAGCAGTTGAAAATGCGTCGAAACCGGCGGCTTCGGGGCATTTTCAAGTGCTAACGGCGACGGATCGCGGTACAGGATGCTAATTCACAAAAAAGGAGAAATGTCATGTCAACGATCATCACCAAGCGTCAATTCCCCCACTATCACAAGTACACCATGGATCTGGCAGGCCGTCCCCTCACGCTGGAGGTGGGCAAGCTGGCCGAGCTGGCCAACGCCGCCGTCATGGTGGGCTACGGCGATACCCGCGTGCTGTGCTGCGTCACCGCCGCGCCCCGTCCCCGTGACGGTATCGACTTCTTCCCCCTGAGCGTGGACTTTGAGGAGAAGATGTACTCCGTGGGCCGCATCCCCGGCAGCTTCAACCGCCGCGAGGGCCGTCCCGGGGAGAAGGGCATCCTGACCAGCCGCGTCATCGACCGCCCCATCCGCCCCCTGTTCCCCTACGACTTCCGCA
>ERZ826242.295-NODE-295-length-76933-cov-4.288821_pt1 | contig 76933 bp, 63 predicted proteins | sample MGYA00519871_ERZ826242 | MGnify/ENA primary metagenome ERZ826242 (study PRJEB31778, sample SAMEA3449226) | human gut metagenome | biome: human gut; feature: human-associated habitat; material: faeces | place: United Kingdom | collected 2010/2012 ... | reverse complement strand
GAGCCAGTCAACCTGCATAGTAAGTTGACCGACCTTTTTGGCGTATTCGGCTTTTCCCTTGCGTTCTTCGGCAAGTTTTTTCCGGAGATTGTCTTCCCGCTTATTATCGAATGCGAGAGGAGCATTAGCAAGGAATTCTTTCTTCCAGTTGCGCAGGAGATCCTTGACATTTTTCCCATTCCGTAGTATGGTATGCCATACTACCTACGACAAGGAGACAATTTTCTATGACTTTTTATGAAGAATTACAATTAAGTTCGACCGGCTCCAAAGCCTTGATCAAAAACACAACCGATCCAAAAGAAAAAAGACGCCACATTCTTATCTATAATTTTAAAGTCTATCTTGTGATGGCCTTCTGCTTTGTGTTTGTGACACTTTTTAGCATGCTCTTTGGTTCTGACAACAGCGTAGCCGGAGTGGTTTTTCTGCTGGCTCTTCTGGTGCTGCGCCAGGCTGACTTCGGCATCCGCACCTCCCATGGGCTTATATGTATTGCTGGTATTTTTACCCTTTTGATCACCGGTCCCCGTCTGGCCAACACCCTGCCGGCACCGGCATCTCTTTTGGTAAATTTCATCAGCATCCTGCTGCTAATGATCCTTGGATGTCACAATGTGATCATGTACAACCAGTCCACCTTCGTTTTAGGATATCTTCTGCTCTACGGCTACGATGTTACCGGCAGAGCCTATCTTCTCCGGGTACTGGGGCTGCTTGTCAGCATGATGGTCTGTATGCTTGTCTTTTACAAGAATCAAAAAAAACGCCCTTACCGGCGTAGTTTTCCGGATCTGTTCCGTGAATTTAACTTAAAATCTGCCCGCAGCCAGTGGTATTTATCCCTTACCTGGATCGTCTGCTCGGCTATGTTTATCATGCAGCTGCTTTCCCTGCCCCGGGCTATGTGGGCAGGCATTGCCTGCATGAGCGTGTGCCTTCCTTTTCCGGAAGACAGCAAAGACCGTACTTGGAAAAGAGGTGTCTTTAACATCCTTGGCTGTGGCATCTTCCTTGTGTTATATAACACCCTGCCGGCCTGGCTGTATCCATACATCGGTGTCATCGGCGGTATCGGCGTAGGATATTCTGCCGGTTACTCCTGGCAGACCGTCTTTAACACCTTTGGGGCACTTTCCATTGCCGGTTCTCTCTTTGGTGTGAAAACAGCCATTGCTCTCCGCATTGGCACCAATGTGGCAGGTGCTCTGTATGCCTTTCTGTCCTGGCAGATCCTAAGCCGCCTGCTGCCATGGATTTTCTGCGAAAAAGATCACACCTCCCTGGCGATATCCTCAAAATAATCATACACTGCATCGCCACTTTTTCCCAGCACTCGCAGAAGGATTCCCTGACAACATTCACTACAGCCTGCCTCCACCTGATCCGGCTTTTAGTCCCGGATCATCTGGATCCACCGGCTTTTCTGTTCCCCGTCCGGGGTATACAGATACAACAGTCCATTGTGGGTATAATTATTCCACAGTCCCGGCGTATCATATGCAAACCAGGACGGATCTAACAGGGTGTGGTCTGCCATCGCCAGTGTCTCTCCTACATAAATCCTTGTTTTACTCTGATACCGCTTCATCTGAAACCGCTCTCCCATGGCCACCCGTCCGCAGTTGAAAATATCGCAGTACAAAAAGGAAGAAGAGGGATCCAGATGAATCTCATTTTCTCCCATAAAATCACTGTGGGCAAAAGGAATGACAGGCTTAGGCATATACAGAAGCCTGGCTTCTTTTTCCACCCGGATCCGGGTTCTCTTGATGGTCTTTTCTCCCTTACTGGCAAATACCTTTTCATAACTTTGAGATGTATATAAAAGATTGGAATGTTCCCCGATCTTTAATTCCAGGTCAAACATATCCCCACTGAGCATCCCGGCAGAGGCACACATCTGCATCACTTCCGTGCAATCTTCCTGGACAAAGGGTGACATGATCTTGTACGGTGCCTCAAAATATATATCCTTGATATTGGTTTTGCCATAAGAAAAATCTGTTTCCAGTCTCAAACTACTTTTCATAGGCTATTCCATCCCTTCAAAAAGAACATCCTTCTTGATCCAGTCAATAATCTCATCCACGCCTTCCATGGACATAAGATTGGAAAAAAGAAACTTCCGTCCCTGACGCATCCGCTGTGAATCTGACGCCATAACATCCAGGTCAGCCCCTACTAACGGTGCCAGATCTGTCTTGTTGATGACCAAAAGATCCGAGCGTGTTACCCCTGGGCCTCCTTTTCGTGGGATTTTCTCTCCCTGAGCCACATCAATGACATAGATAGATGCATCTGCCAGATCCGGGCTGAAGGTTGCAGACAGATTATCTCCGCCGCTTTCAATGAAAATGATCTGAACATCCGGAAATTTTTCCGCCATCTCATCCACCGCTTCCAGGTTCATGGAACAATCCTCACGGATAGCCGTATGGGGGCATCCACCGGTCTCCACACCCACGATCCGCTCCGGTGGCAGTGCCGAATTTTTGATCAGAAATTCCGCATCTTCCTTCGTATATATATCATTGGTTATGACACAGATACTGTATTCTTTTGACATAATCCTGGTCAGTCTCTCGATCAACGCTGTTTTGCCGGAACCAACCGGACCACCGACTCCTATTTTTACATAACTCATATTCAATTCCTCCATTCCTTAACTCATATACAGCCTTGAATACAAGGTCTCGTGATTCATGGCCGCTATATCCATCTGGGTTCCACCAACCCCTAAATCCTCTTTTTCCACTTCTTTTGCTTTTGCCACACATTCCTCCACCTGCTCCAGCGCCTGATTCAGGATCTGCTGGCCGGCTATCTGGCTCAACGGAACGGTTTTCACCGCATTGGTAACAATGGACGTAATCAGGTTGTACACATACACGGCCCCTGCCAGTTCCTGCTCCAGGCCAATCTCTCTGGCATACAGTCCCACAGCAATACTGTGGTCTCCTATGCACCGTCCTTCCTTCACTTCCTCCTGATACCAGGCAAGACTCTTATATTCCCGCAGCTGTTTCCACAATTTCAAAAAGCGCCGGCACAGCTTCACGGTTCCTTCTCTCACTTCCCTGGGCGTCTTGACAGCCATAGACACTTCATCCAGCTGCCGCAGAAAGTCCGGATCGTCTGCCCGCTGCCAGGCAAGCATCATGATCCCCAGATTATTAAAAGGGAGAAGTTTCATATAATTTTTTACATACCGGTCCAGATCCTCTTTAGTGGTCAGTTTTTCCTGCAGCACCATGGTCTCCAGTCCGTTGGACAAGGTAAAGGCACCAATGGGAAAAAGACTGTCGCTGATCTGTATCATCTGAAGAAGAGATAATGCACTCATGGCGCCACCTCCTTCTAGTCTTCGCCATGGGCGTGGGTGTGAGCCGCTGCATGCTCATGTCCGTGAGAATGGGTATGGGACGCTGCGTGCTCATGTCCATGGGAGTGGCCATGTGCCTTGCACTGGATAAAATCTGTAAAGGCCTCTGTCACTTCCTCCACCTCAAATCCCAGTTTGGCAAGATAGGAAAAAGTAGGTTCATCATATGGAACATACACATCCTGTTCCGTGATCTTCAGGGACAAATGTCTATTTCCCAGTTCAAAACCAAGCCGTCCCATCTCCTGCATCTTGTGGACATGGATATGGATCAGCCGGGTTTTTATGATCTGTACTACATAAAGGGCTGATTCCGTTTCTCCCAGGATATCTCCCTCTTTTAACACCTCCGGGATGGAAATGCCAAATTCCGTTCCATCTTCCGCTGTCTTTTTAATTCTCTTTTTCTCCAGTTCAAACCACTCAAAAGCCACCGGTATGATGGCCTTTTTCTGTGGTTTATCCTGGATGTTTCCTAAAATCTTCTCTGCTACCATTCTCTATTCCTCCTTTATATGATGTACCGCTCTCATTTTCTTTAGCGGCAGGTTGTCGGTTCCATGCTAAAATAAGAAATAACGCTGTGCCAACGCCAGTTCTCCCGCCGGCTCACAGGTAATCTCCTCTCCATCAACCTTCACGGTATAAGTCTCCGGATCTACTTCCAGTTTGGCAATACGGTTGTTATAAACCATATCTTTCTTTCCAATATCCCGGCAGTGTTTGACCGGAAGGACATTGCGGTTCAATCCCAATCCTTCCTTAATGCCATGTTCATAAGCATACTGAGATACAAAGGTAAAGGAAGTTTTATCTACTGCCTGTCCCTTGCCGCCAAACATATCCGTATATACAACCGGTTCCGGCGTCGGAATGGACGCATTGGCATCTCCCATACGGGAGGCGCAGATAAAGCCGTTCTTAATGATCATTTCCGGCTTTACTCCGAACATATCCGGTCTCCACAAAACTAGGTCTGCCACTTTTCCGGTCTCCACAGAACCTACATACTCAGAAATCCCATGGGTGATAGCCGGGTTGATAGTATACTTGGAAATATACCGTTTGACACGGTTGTTATCATTTCTCTCATTGTCCAGATCCAGTGTGCCCCGCTGTTTCTTCATTTTATCTGCTGTCTGCCATGTACGAGTGATAACCTCACCAACTCGTCCCATGGCCTGGGAGTCGGAACTCATCATGGAAAAAATACCCATGTCGTGCAGCACATCCTCTGCCGCAATCGTCTCCGGACGGATACGGCTGTCGGCAAAAGCCACATCTTCTTTGTTATTTTTATCCAGGTGATGGCACACCATCAGCATATCCAGATGCTCATCAATAGTGTTGCGGGTAAATGGCATGGTCGGATTGGTAGACGATGGCAGCACATTTTCACAGGCTGCTGCCCGTATGATATCCGGTGCATGACCGCCGCCGGCACCTTCTGTATGGTAAGTATGGATCGTTCTTCCCTTGAAGGCCGCCATAGTATCCTCTACAAATCCCCCTTCGTTCAAAGTATCTGTATGGATGGATACCTGCACATCATACCGGTCTGCTACCGACAGACAAGTGTCAATGGCCTTTGGAGTAGAACCCCAGTCCTCATGAAGTTTCAAACCGCAGGCCCCGGCTCTTACCTGTTCTGCCAAAGCTTCCGGATCCGATGAATTTCCTTTTCCCAGATAGCCTAAGTTCATCGGCATTCCTTCCGATGCCTCCAACATCTTGTGGATGTTGAATTTTCCCGGTGTACAAGTGGTTGCATTGGTTCCGTCTGCCGGTCCCACACCACCTCCGATCATAGTAGTGACGCCACTGTACAAGGCTGTGTGGATCTGTGTCGGTGAGATAAAATGAATGTGGGTATCAATGCCTCCTGCTGTCAGGATCAGTCCCTCCCCTGCCAGTGCTTCCGTGGAGGCACCAATGATCATCCCCGGTGTTACCCCGTCCATGATCTGGGGATTTCCGGCCTTTCCGATACCGGAAATTTTTCCGTCTTTAATACCTATATCTGCCTTATAAATTCCTGTGGAATCAATGACCAGTGCGCTGGTAATGACCATGTCCAGACATTCTTCATCGGAAAAAGGAACGGCCTGTCCCATGCCATCCCGGAGCGATTTGCCTCCGCCAAACTTGGCTTCGTCTCCATACACACAATAATCCTTCTCCACTTCCACGATCAGGGAAGTGTCTGCCAGCCGCACCCGGTCTCCCGTAGTGGGACCGTACATGGCCGCATATTCTTTTCTCGAAATTTCCTGCATACTGATTTTCCTCCTTATATCTCTTTGAAGCCAAGCTCTTTTGCTTTTTCAAAGGCTGCCTGTTTTACTTTTTCATCATCCATCGGGCCGTTTACCAGACCGCTGAGGCCGTACCCTTCTCTGGTTCCACCGATTTCTGTCAGTGTGACCTTTTTCGTCTCACCCGGCTCAAAACGGACGGCCGTTCCTGCCGGAATATCCAGCCGCATGCCATATGCTTTTTCCCGGTCAAAAGACAATTCTTTATTTACTTCAAAGAAATGAAAATGAGATCCTGTCTGTACCGGGCGGTCTGCCGTATTGGTGACCTCTAATTCCACTGTTTTTCTTCCTTCATTCAGGCAGATGGTTCCTTCTTCGATCAAATATTCTCCCGGCACCAGTGCTCCACTGGCCGGGATCGGGTCATGAACCGTAACCAATTTGGTTCCGTCCGGGAACGTCACTTCCAGCTGGATCTCATGGATCATCTCTGCCACGCCATCCATCACCTGTTCGCTGCGAAGCATCTGTTTACCCGCCTGCATCAGTTGTGATACACTTTTTCCCTCTCTTGCCAGTTCCAGCAGATTCATAGATATATAAGCAATCGCCTCCGGGTAAGATAATAAAATCCCCCGCTCTAATCTGCCTTTGGCAACGGTGCCTGCATAATGCAGCATCAATTTATCCGTTTCCCTTGGTGTTAATCGCATATGATCTTCCTCCATTTCTATAACCAACAAAAGAGCGCCTGCGGTTCTTCTCACGAAAAACCACACACCGCTCAATTTGTTTTATTTTCTTACAAGGCTGCCACGCCTTCTTCTTCTGTCCGGATACGAATGACATTGTCTACATCGTATACAAAAATCTTTCCATCACCGACATTACCGGTCTTAAGCACCTTCTTGGTAACCTCGATGACACTCTGGAGCGGCACTTCTGAAATAACTACCTCAACCCGCACTTTCGGGATCAGCTCTACTTCTACCTCCACACCCCGGTAATAACTTTCCATATGTCCTTTCTGGACACCGCATCCCATAACACTGGAAACCGTAATACCAGAAATACCGATTTCATTCAAGGCATTTTTCAGGTCGTTTAACTTATTTTCTCTTGTTATGATCACAACACTGCGGACTTTATAATCAGACACATATCCTTCGTCCTCCACTTCATGGGCGATGGTACGAAGTTCTCCTTTGCTCTTTTCAGCTGCCGAATCATCTGTCAAAAGCGGCATGAAACTTCCGGAATAACCGTGTTCCGACCGATCCAGACCTACGATCTCTGCGTCATGATCCACACGGATGCCGATGGTATATTTCATGATCAGCATCAACACCGACATAGCTGCAAACACCCAGGCACATATGCATAAAGCACCGATTGCCTGTGCCTTCAGCAAGGCTGTACCGCCGGCATGCAGAAGGCCTCCTTTGGTAGACAAAAATCCCGTCATCAGCACACCTACAATACCACACAGACCGTGTACACTGGAGGCTCCTACCGGATCATCAATATGGAACAGAAGATCAATGACCTCGATTCCTGCCACCATGACCAGTGCTGCCACAATACCGATCCCTACTGCTCCCGCCTGTGTCACCACATCACATCCTGCCGTAATGGCAACCAGTCCGGCCAGTATACCATTTAAGGTCATGGAAATATCTGCCTTGTGATAACGGAACCAGCTGATCAGCAATGTGATGGTACCGGAAGCAGCTCCTGCCAGTGCCGTGTTCATAAAGATGTTGGCAACTTTTTCCAGATCGCCACTCTGGGAGATTCCCATGGTGGAACTTCCGTTAAATCCAAACCAGCCGATCCAGAGGATGAACACACCCAGGGCACTCAGTGCCATACTGTGTCCCTGAATAGCGTTGGAAGTACGGTTTTCGTTGTACTTTCCAAGTCTTGGTCCCAGGATCATAGCTCCTGCCAGTGCTGCTGTACCACCAGCCATGTGAACTACACCGCCACCGGCGAAATCATGGAAACCTAACTGCTGTAAAAAGCCGCCGCCCCATGCCCAGTGTCCACTAATGGGATAGATCAGGCCACTCATAACAACACTGTAAATACAATAGGAAGAAAACTTCATCCTTCCAGACAATGCACCGGAAGCAATGGTCGCCGATGTTGCACAAAATACTAACTGATAAAAAACAAATACCTTGTTTGGTATATTATCTACATAATTCCCGCTGGCAAAAAATTTCAAACCACCGATGAGACTTCCGTCTCCGGCATACATAAGGCCAAATCCGATGACCCAGAATGCCAGAGAACCAAGAAGAAAGTCCACCACATTTTTGGCTGCTACATTCGAAGCATTTTTTGTCCGGGAAAATCCTGTCTCAAGCATTGCAAATCCAGCCTGCATGGCAAACACCAGTACAGCTCCGGTCAATACCCAGACGGTATCGATTGCTGAATACATAGAGCGTTCTCCCCCTTCTGTCCGGCTTACTGAATGGAAGCCTTCTGTTTAAATTCAGTCCATGCTGTGTCATACAGTCCCATGGCACTGTCATCCAATACGGTCAGATACAATCCTTTGTTGTACTGCTCGGTTGGCGGATAAACAATCTTTTTGCCTAATTCATCCAGATCCAGTGTAGCAGCAAACTTCTTGGAAGCGATACGGGTTCCGGGATTTTCTTTCCATACTACTTTGTTGAAATCTGCTCCACAGATATAATTGATCAGTTTGTTGCAAAGATCTACATTATCCGTTGTTTTACAAATGCAGTAATTATCTACATAGCAGTGCATGCCTTCTTCCGGATAAATGTATTCCCAGTTTCCCTTGTTTTCAGAAACATTTTTGTATGCTTCATAACTCCATCCAACCATGATGTTGGCCTCACCGTTTGCCATGGAATCATACTGGTCGAAACTCTGGAACAGTTTCACATTTGGAATGATCTTTTCCATAGTAGCTTTGGCTGCCTGGATATCTGCTTCGTTGGTGCTGTTAAACTCTTTTCCATTTAACACATTACCAAGTCCCAGGATGATACGCTGGTCATCCAGCATAACGATCTGACCTTTCAAAGATGAATCAAACAGGTCATTCCAGGATTTAATCTCATTTTTTATTTTATCCCGGTTGACCAGAATACCTACGGTACCACCACCTTCCGGCATACAGTAATCAAGATTCTTGTCATAGGATGGATTCTTAAATGCATCATCCAGATCGTCATAGGATTCTTTCAACGCCGTTTTGTCCAGTTTCTGAACCAGACCTGCCTTGATCAGTGTGGCTGCCATATAATCACCGGTGACACACATATCATAATCCACACCGCCGCTGTTTAATTTTGTATATAACTCTTCCAACGTGTTAAATGGTGTTACATTCAGTGTAATGCCGGTTGCTTTTTTGATTGCCTGACACTGAGCGTCTGTAAACAAACTGGACCAGGCAATCACATCCAGAGTTTTGTCTCCGCTATCAGAACCTGTACTGCTGCCTGCGTCTGATCCACAGGCTGTAAGAGATACTGCCATAATGGCTGTCATTGCCATAGCGGCAATTTTTTTCCAAATCATTTTCTTTCTCATAGAAATTACCTCTTTTCTCTTTAGAATTTTATATAAACCGGAAAGATCTTCCGTTTTATACCAGGATTACTCTTCGCTTCTTCCTTTTGAACGGCTTCCGGCAATCTGGGAAATCAGTCCCAACAGCACAGACAGCACGATCATAATGGTACTTAATGCATTGATATCCGGTTTCACTCCTTTTTTCACAAGGGAGTAGATCAACATAGACAAGGTGTTGTGTCCGGAACCAGATACGAAATAACTGGTCAGTACATCGTCCATAGAAATGGTGACGCACATCAGAGCTGCAGATAAAACACCCGGCATGATGTTTGGCACGATAACTTTTAAGATAGCCTGCATCTGCCCGCAGCCTAAGTCTCTGGCTGCCTCCTCAATGGAATGGTCAAATCCATCCAATGTACCTTTGATGGTACTGAACGCAAACGGAGTACAAAATGTAATATGTGCTATGATGATCGTCGGCTCTCCTAACTGAATGTGTAAAATATTATAAAGAGAGAACAACGCAATACCTAATACCAGCGGCGGCACAACGGCCGGCAGATATAACATGGAATCCAGTAAGGATTTCCCCTTAAAATCGTATTTGTAAAAGCCGATGGCTCCCAATGTTGCCAGTGATACAGACACCAGGGTGCTGATGCCGGTTACACGGACCGTAGTCCATACCGCTTTGATCACATCCTGTCTCTGGAACAAGGTTTTGTACCAATCCAGGGAAAAACCGCCCCACACCGAACTGATGGCTGACTGGTTAAAGGATAATGCGATCATAACCATAATGGGAATGTACAAAAATGCAAGCATAATGATGATATAGCTGTTTGGTACAAGCTGTCTTTTTTTCTTCATAAGCTATCTCCCCTTTCTGGCATGTGCTTTCACATCTACAAACTTGTTGCATCCCAGGATCACGATACAGCTGATCACCATCAATACTATGGATACAGCGGATCCCATCGGCCAGTTGTTGGATGTGGAGAACTGACTCTGGATCACATTACCAACATTGATGCTCTTTCCTCCACCAAGCATATCGGTGATGAAGAAGTTCGCCATAGCCGGGATAAACACAAGTACGATACCACTGGAAAGTCCCGGAAGACTTACCGGAAAGATCACTTTCCAGAACAACTGGAAGTTAGTAGCTCCCAGATCTCTTCCTGCCTCCAGAACGGAAGTGTCAATTTTCTGCATATTGGAATACAACGGCAAAATCATAAACGGAATAGTAGTAAAGACCATACCAAAGTAAACAGCAAAATCTGTGCTGAGCATCTGAATCGGCTCATTTACTATGTGAAGATTTACAAGGATTGTATTGATGATTCCGTTGGTAGACATAAGATTCTGGATGGCGTACACTCTGAGGAGCGAGTTGGTCCAGGATGGAATCATGATCAAAAGGATCAATAAACTTTGATATTTCTTTGGCTTTCTTGCCGCAAAGTAAGCATATGGATAGGCAAATACCGATACAAGAATCGTTACCCAGAATGCCATTTTCAACGAACTGAAAAGAACGGTCCGATAAGTGCCGGAGAAAACGGCTTTAAAGTTTTCAAAGGACAAACCATAAGTCATTTTCCCAAAACCGGAATTGGTTGCAAAACTAAGAACGATCAAATAGATCAATGGGAAAATAAACAGTGCCGCATTCCACAGCATCATCGGTCCCATGGTTGTTCCCTGTCCCATCATGTTTCTTCTTCGTACCAGACTTTTTCTCTGGCTGGCAGTCAATACTTTTTCTTCTGTACTCTCTTTCATAAGCTGCCTCCTATCTTATCATTCGTCTCTGTCTTCCTGTTTGCGGATCATAACGGCCCGTTCCGGAATCCAGTTGATGTAGACTTTGTCTCCTTTATTGAAGGTACCTGCATCTTCTGAAAACTCAGATGCGGTCAGTCTCCTTCCCTGGTCTGTAAAAACTACAAACTTGCTTATATTTCCTACATAAATATTGGAATCATAAGTAACAGCAATGCTCTCTCTTCCCTCCATCGGAGTACGTGATAATTTCATGTTCTCCGGACGGATAGAAATATGAACTTTTTCGCCCGGTTTGAAATCCTTCATGCTGTCTGTGGAAACTTTTTCCGATCCAATGGCAACGACATAATCATTTCCATTTTTTTCAAGGATCTCTACATCTTCAAACAGGTTTGTCTCGCCAATAAACTGGGCTACGAATTTTGTCTGTGGTCTCTCATAAATTTCATGAGCGGTACCGACCTGTTCGATGCGTCCTTTGTTCATAACGACGATCCGGTCTGACATAGTCAATGCCTCTTCCTGATCGTGAGTTACATAAATGAATGTAATCTCCAATTCCCTCTGCAGCTGTTTTAATTCCAGCTGCATTTCTTTCCGGAGTTTTAAGTCCAGGGCTCCCAGTGGCTCATCCAACAATAAAACTTTTGGATTGTTGACGATGGCTCTGGCAATGGCAACTCGCTGTTTCTGTCCTCCGGATAACTGATCCGGCGACTTATCCGCATGTTCTTCCAGTTTTACCAGTTTGATAATGTTCTCTACCCTTTCCTTGATCTCGGCTTTCTTTACCTTTTGTAATTTCAGACCGAATGCGATGTTTTCCCGGATAGTAAGATGAGGGAATAACGCGTAATTCTGGAATACGGTGTTGACTTCTCTTTTGTTTGGTGGAAGGTGCTCTGCGTGTTTTCCGCCGATCAATATGCTTCCTTCTGTAGGATCTTCAAATCCTGCGATCATGCGAAGGGTGGTTGTTTTTCCGCAACCGGAAGATCCCAGGAATGTAAGGAACTCACCTTTTTTTACATTCAGTGTGGTGTTCTCTACTGCCACGAAGTCCCCATACTGTTTTCTCAGATTTGTAAGAATTATCATATCCTGTGTGCTCTTTATGGCACTGGTTTTTGACTCATCCATAGGCTCAACCTCCTATTTGTCTTTTGTACCATACAAAAAAGGCGGGCTCACATTTTGTGAACTCGCCTTTGAGTAAGTGTTTTTCTGTATGTGCCTTATACTATACCTTTGTCTTACACAAAAGTCAACGGTTAATTTTAAATTTATTTTACTTTTTTCTCTTCCTGTGCTAATCTCTATAATTGAAAAAAAACATCATTTAGGAAAGGACAGGTACATATGAAAGATCTTTTATCGATTTCCCAACTGGCAAAATTAAGAGGGCTGACAACAGAAACATTACGACATTATGACCGCATTGGACTTTTTTCTCCGGTATACATTGACCCGGAAACAAACTACCGTTATTATTCGATTCTCCAATATGAACAGCTTGGCACCATTAAAGAATTGCGCCAGTTAGATTTTTCTCTGGAAGAGATTAAAGAATTTTTTCACAACCGCAGTGTAGATCATTCCCTGGAAATTTTGAAACACCGATATGAAGAACTTCACAAAGAACTTCTGGTCTTAAAAAAGAAAGAAGCCAGTCTGGCAGAAAAAATACGCTTTGTGGAATCTCTTCCGCCCCGATCTGCTGCCCTGACTCCTTCCTTAACAGAATACCCTGCCAGATATTACCTTTCCAAAGGAGACGAGGTAGCAACGGATGAAGATATGGGATTTTCCTACAGCGAACTGGAATCTATGCTGCATGAGATCAGCCCTATCTTGGCTTCGGACCGGGTAGGAGCCATTCCTTTTTATCAGGAAGAGCCCCCTGCTCTTTTGCGCCGCTGGACTACTTTTATTTTTGTAAAAAAAACAAAGAACAAACCTCATTATCATGAATTCCCTGCCGGCACCTATGCTTCAATTACCAGTTACGACGGCTGGCCAAACCAGGAAAGAGCTTTTTCTATCCTGCTTTCCTATATTAAGGAACAGAAACTTGTCATGGCCGGATCCCCTCTGATCTTTTTTCCGGTGGATCTTACCATTGCCGCTGAAAAGGATGAATTTGCTTTCACCATTCAGGTTCCGGTAAAACCTCTTTAAAATTTTTTATCAAAAACTCTTGACATTTGTGTAACCCAAAGGCTTATTCTTCCTAGTAAATCAATGATTTTCATTCTGATTTACAAAGGAGGAAATGTTATGTCAAATATTTTAGCAGAAGATGGAAAACGAAATTCTAGTGGCGAATATGGCAGTTACGACACTGGATTTGACGGATACGGCATCCGTACTTTTTCAAAGCTTCCTTACTCAAAGGAACTTTCCGATGACTTGGATGTCATCGTTGCCGGCATTCCTTTTGATACACTGACAACGGCCAGACCGGGAACCCGCTTAGGTCCTACCGGCATCCGTGCTGCTTATCTGGGAAATACTTGCAGCCCGGATCTGAATGTAGCCACCACCAGTGTATTGAATGCCATTGACTGGGGTGATATCCCGGTAGAAAATGGAAATACAAAAGAATCTTTTGATTCCATTTCACAGCATATTGCTGATTTTGCCAAAACCGGTGCCGTCCCGATCACATTAGGTGGAGACCACTCTATGGCCTTTCCCGAATTAATGGGTTACAAAGAAATCTATGGCAAACTGGCCATTGTTCATTTTGATTCTCATTCTGACACCGGCTACCATCCAATGGACGCCGATGCTCCTTTCGATCACGGAACTCCTTTTTACGACGCTATTACACACGGCTGCGTAGATACAGAACATTCCATTCAGATTGGTATGCGTGGTCTGGTTCCTGAAAAAACGACCCACGACTTTGCCCACTCATCCGGTATGGATATGCTTACCGCTACTCAGGCTCATAATCTCGGCATTGATGGTGTTGCCAAAGCCATCCGCAAAAAAGTAGGAGACGCTCCTGTCTTTATTACTTTCGATATTGATTTTCTGGATCCGGCTTATGCACCGGGAACCGGTACACCGGAAGGTGGCGGTTTCACGACCTGGGAAGCTTTTGAGATGATCCGCAAAGGTCTCCTGGGCTTAAACATTAAGGGGTGTGATCTGGTTTGTGTCAACCCAACTTATGATAATGCAGAGATCACCTGTATGGCAGCTGCCCGTGTAGCCTTTGAATTTATGTCACTGATCGCCTGCAAAAAAGAGGGCATCACAGACTACAAGGGATATCACGCTGATACCAAATGATAAGGAGGAAATGAATTATGAACGAAGTATTCGATAAAGACATGGCGGTCTTTTCCGGCCTCCATACATTTCACAATATAGCTTTTCGCAAAGATCTGAAAGATGTTGACTACGCAGTAGTGGGTGTTCCTTTTGATACCGCTGCCGCCAACCGCTGCGGTGCACGTTTCGCCCCTATGGCAATCCGCTCCTTTGCTTCTTTTAGCAATGGCTACGGCTGGAATACCAACCTGGAAGTCCTTGGCGAAGATGTACAGGGAACTGATCTGGGGGAAATTGCCGTTAAAAATGGTTATACTACCCCATCTCTGACAGCCATTGAAACCGGTTTGAAAGTAATTTATGACGCCGGCGTCACCGGCCTTGTCTTAGGCGGAGGCCAGTTAGTCACTCTGGGCGAATTAAGAGCTTTAAAATCTGCTTATGGCAAAATGGCTCTCATTCATCTTACCAATGACCGAAGTGTTACCGAACATGGCAGTTTTGTAGACGACGGCAATGTGATTTTAAATGCCGTGAAAGAAGATCTGATCAATGTTTCCCACTCCATCCAGTTAGGTGTAAGAGGTGGTTACAACTCCAAGGAAGAAAGCACTTTGTTCCTTGAGCAGGGCATGAAACTTCTCAGTGCTTATGAGATGCACAAAATGACGCTGGAAGAAATCTGTACCATCATAAAAGAAACGGTTTCCGATCTTCCTTGTATCATTTCCCTGGATATGGGATTTTTGGATCCGACCAATGCACCGGCCGTGGACAACCCTAAAATCGGCGGTTTTACTACCTACGATCTTCGTACAATCCTGCGGGATATCATTCCTGCCATCCAGATGAAATCTTTTGATCTGGTAAATCTGACTTATATGTTTGACAGCGGTGAGATCACCTCACAGGCAGCCGATGGTATTTTAACAGATGTTGTATGTTCTCTGGCTAAAAAGAAAATGAATGGAGGTAATTAATATGAGCAGTATATATAACGCAGGTCCTGTATATTCAGGTATTCATACTTTATTAGGTCTCCCTTATGACAAAGATGCAAAGGATGCTGATGTAGCATTATACGGCATGCCTTTTGATATTTCCACTACCAACCGTACCGGATGCCGTTTCGGCCCGGAAGGAATCCGTCAGTATGGACAGTGTAAACCATACCATGAAGAACTGGATATTAATATCTTTGATGATTTTAAAGCCGTAGATACCGGTGACTTTGCTATTCCTTTGAGTTATGTAGATCGGGATATGGACGCCGTGGAGAATCAGTTATACGAACTGCTGGAAAAAGGTGTGAAAACTATCGGTGTAGGCGGTGACCACACTTTGTCTTATCCGGAACTTCTGGCTTTAAAAAGAAAGTTTGGTAAAGTTGCGTTTGTACACTTTGATTCTCATACCGATACATGGGACTGGCCGGATGAAAACGGCAATACCCTCATCAACCATGGTACTCCTTTCCGTCTGGCCATCCAGCATGACTGCATCGATATGGATCATGCCATCCAGATCGGTATGCGCGGTGGTTTTGGTACACTGGAAGACCATGATTTTGCTCTGGAACACGGTATGCAGATCATCTTTGGTAATGAACTCCATGAGATGGGAATGTCAGCCTGTGCTAAGCGGATCCGCGAAGTCGTAGGTGACACACCGGTGTTTGTTACATTTGATATTGATTTTCTGGATCCTGCCGTAGCTCCTGGTACCGGAACTCCTATCGTAGGCGGTTTCACAACAGCTGAGGCACTGCAGATCCTCAGAGAGGGACTGACCAGACTGAACATCGTTGCCATGGATCTGGTGGAAGTTGCTCCAGCCTATGACCCAACCGGTCAGACCCAGGTAGTAGCCAACGAAATCCTGCGGGAATTTCTCTCTATCCTGTCCTACAATAAAAAGGTAGGAAAATAAAGTATTCTTTATAAACAGCCAAGGAGGGACCCTTTTATGACAGAGTACGAAAAAATGATCTCAGGTGCCATGTACAATTCCTCTGACAAAGCTTTGGTCGATCGCCGGCTTCTGGCCAGAAAGTACTGCCGTCTTTTTAACACAGACCCCCTGGATGCTACTTTTAATGAACCTTCCGAAAATCAGGTGGCACCAACGGGAAAAAGACGCCGGGAACTGCTTCAGACATTGATCCCGGATCTGGGAGAAGGCTCTTTCATACAAGGTCCCCTTCAAGTTGACTATGGCATTAACATCCATGCCGGCAAAAATTTCTTTGCCAATTATAATCTCACCATTATGGATGTTTGTCCCATCACCATCGGCCACGATGTGTTCTTCGGACCTAATATTTCTCTCCTGACTCCTATGCATCCCCTGGACTACAAAGAACGGAATGCCCAGGTGGATGACCGGGGACAGGTGTATAACCTGGAATACGGAAAGCCAATTCGGATCGGCGATAACTGCTGGTTCGGCGGTAATGTAACCGTCATCGGCGGTATCACCATCGGTAATGGCTGCGTCATCGGCGCCGGAAGCGTGGTGACTCATGATATTCCAGATCACAGTCTGGCAGCCGGAAATCCCTGCCGGGTGATCCGGGAGATATAAAGGGATTTATGGCTGTTTGCTGCATTTCCATATTGCCATTGGATGTCTACAAATCCTTGCTATTATTTTTTCATCATCAAATAATAATTCTGGACGGTATTCCTTTGCCATGAATCTATCCATATATTCATTCTCTTTTTCTGTTAATTGCATCAGATTACTGATGTACTGCTTAGCTTGGCGTTTTCTTTCCTCTAAACAAAAGTCATTTTTCTTTTTTATCACAGGAAACAAATCGCGCCGTATCTTCATAAAATCAAGTGTGTCAATCGCCGATGTATCAAACCCACGATTAATCCGATTTTTATCTGCGGATATTGTTGTATAAAAAGCAAAGCATTTGCGAAATAAATCTCGTTCTCCTTCAAATAACTTCTGCTCCATCATATTTCCCCAATCATATAAATCTCGAGTTGCCGCACGACTAATTAACGCATTACCTTTTGCAGCAAATATTTCTATCGGTGCCACAGTTCTTATTTTAATATCACTTTTAAATGCATCATTTAATATACTCCGGTGTGAAGCCTCATAAATATGTGCCCTAAGCGAATAGTTCAACTCTATTTTGATTATATCCTTATTACCACCAGCATTTAAGTAATTATAGTAGAATGCATCCAAACTATGACTAAATCTTGAAGCTCTGGATAACGAATATCCTTCCCCTTCCATATATTCTCTGATCATCCCCGTAATCTGTTTTCTGGCGACCAGCATATTATCTCTACTATCATTTGGCGTATAATCCATATCAATGTCAACAGATAATCTTGGCAGATTAAACACAGTAAAATTAATTGCCGTTCCACCTTTAAGTATCAAATGTGCGGCCAGATATTCCTGCGTATTAAAATATTCTAATATTTCTTTTAATCTCAGTACCTTTTCAAATGTGTCCCGAACAAATCCATATTGTGCTGCTGCTCTTCCTATGTCAGCTTTATTATATTTTGTCGTCCTCTATCCCCCCATTCTTCACGCTTAAATAACGTGGGACCACAAGTTTCCACTGATTATCATACACTCCACTGGAAAAATCCCGTGACAAATACCGCTTGCTCTTACCAATTTTACTCTGACATTCTTTAAAAAAATTATCCGATAACCCAAGCTGCTCTCTCTGTTCAGAAAGCAAAAATCCCGTTTTTTGGTATAAAAACTGATTGCTAATATGTTCCAAATAACTCAGCACTCTTCTCTCCTGTACCTTCTCCATACACGAAATATCCTCTATAACCTCCTCCATCCCGGCGATTTTATCCATATCTTTAATACTATCTATCATGGTGCGTTCTGGTGTCGTTACCCGAACCCCACCGCTAAACGCAGGCTCATCAACACCATCATTTCCTTTTGACGCCACATAATGATAGTTATGTCCATTAAATTCAAAATCACGAAAAAATGTTTCTGATGAGACATATACTTCATAGAAAACCTGATCTGTTATGCCGTAATATTCCATCGCTGTATGGTGGGAAATATACGCAGTCGGTGTAATGCTGCATGCAATTTGAAACCTATCTGCTACTGGCAGGCCTGTTTCACCACTTACACAGGTATACATATTGTTCCGTATCTTTACAACCATTTTTTCCTTCATTAAACGCTTGATCGCGGAACGCGCACTATCCATGTTGTTATAATACTTATTTACATCCTCAACATTGAATACGGGCATTTTCAGCAATTTAAAATATAGATTCATTTCTCACCTCTTGCATTTTAGTTTGCGCACGAACTAGTTTGTCATATTTTTAAACTATTTTAACTTATTTTTTTTCTTGTGTCAAGTTTATATTTCATTCGTTATAGTGTTGTTTTGCCCCATTTTGACATTTTTATAAACCAGCTCATGATACACATACCTTCTCCTATTCAGCAAGATTTCACCTCGAAATCCTCCATGCCATAGGCACGATCACCAAAATCCCCGCCAGAAAAGTTACTCCCTCGCTGATACATACCGCCGTAAAACCATACACCGGCACTACCCAGAGACTCATGGCGATTCGTGCTGCCATTTCTGCCATGCCCGAGAACAACGATTTATCTCCGTGTCCCATTCCCTGTACGGCATAGCGCACCGGAAAAAGCACTGCCAGCAGCAACATGAATACCCCGATATAGCGTATAAACTGGGCCGTACAGGCAATCACTTCCCCTGCCCGGCTCTCAGACGCATCCACAAACAAACCTGCCAGAACTGTGCTGGCAGTCATGGCAACTGCAATCACCAAGATGCAGTACAACACCCCCATTACAATGGTTGAACGGATTCCCCGGCGCACTCGCTTCATATCTCCATAACCGTAATTTTGTCCCGTGAAAGTTGCCAGGGCACTTCCCATAGCATTCAGCGGACAGAAAAATAAACTCTTAACCTTGCTTCCTATGCTGTAAGCTGCCACTGCCACTTCGCCCAGTTCATTGATGCTGGTCTGAAGGATCACGGCGCCAATCGCAGTAACCGAATATTGCAGTCCCATGGGAACACTCATAAATACTACTTTCCCCATATAAGATAACCGCAGTCTTTTTTCATCTTCTTCCGGCCGCAAAATAGGATACTTTTTTAACAGCCACACAAAACAGAATATGCCGGCTCCCCCCTCTGAAAGCACAGTAGCCAGTGCCGCCCCCGCTACTCCCATATCCAGAATAAGGATAAACAAAAGATCCAGTCCTACATTAAAAACGGTAGAGATCCCCATGACACCCGATGGCAGTTTACTGTTGCCAAAGGCCATGAGGATGCCAAAGCAGGCATTAAATAAAATGGTAAAAGGAATTCCGGCAAAAATAACCACGATATAATCATAGGCATAATTTAACACAGATGGTGCTGTCTTTGTCAAAACCAGCATAAAACGGCAGAATCCCACGCTGAAACCTGTCATGAACACCGCCAGCACCATCGCCACATACATGCCATTATAAAAAAAGCGCCGGAGTTCCTTGTCCCTTCCGGCACCATACTGCTGAGAGACAGGGATTCCAATTCCCATTCCTGCTCCCTGGCAAAAAGCAATAATAATATAATTTAAAGCCCAAGTGGCACCCATGCCCGTCAGCGCTTCCAGTTTCAGGAAGCGTCCAACGATCATGGTATCTGCTATATTATAGCACTGCTGTAAAAGCCCACTGAGCAAAATTGGCAGTGAAAAGACTAAGATCAGCCTCCAAGGGAATCCGGATGTCATTTTCCCTTTCATCATAAAGAACTCTTAAATCGGTCATAACGAAGCGGCATGAGATCACATACTGTTTTCTCGCCGACTACCATCTGTGACAGCATATAGCCGACAGCCGGTGCCGTACCAAATCCATGTCCGCACATACCACAAGCAATGATCAGACCAGGCACTTCTTCCACCGGACTGATCACCGGCACACCATCCGGCGTCATATCCATCCAGCCGCCCCAGGTACGGACAATTTTAGCGTCTTTTAACTTCGGTACATACTTCATAATGCCGCGGCAGTTAGCTGAACCCTCTAAAGACATAAGTTTCAGATCATCCATATCCGGCTTTTTGGTAGGTTCCAGACCAGTTCCGCTTCCGAATACAAAAGAACCATGGGCACACTGGTGGCCATAGATTTCAGCCGTCGCCACACCTAACATAATATCAAACATCTTTGGCTGTGCCTCCGTAACGATCGCTGAGCCAAAATAAGGATACATTGGAATATTGATCCCTACCGAATCGGCAACAAAACGGCTTTCATAACCGGCTGCCAGGATAATGTGTTCCCCTTCAAAGATGGTTCCATCTTCCACCACAACCTGTCTTGCTTTTCCACGGATCTTTTTGATGGCTGTTACTTTTGCCCCAGAGATAAAAGTAACGCCTAACTCTCTGGCTCTCTTAAAGTAGGCCAGGGTAGTTTTCATTGGATTGGCATGTCCATCCGTAGGACACCAGCTGGCTCCCACAACCTGATCGGACAAATGCGGGCAGATATCCTTTACTTCCTCTGCCGATACCATGGTCACATCCAGTCCCAGTCCCTGGGCATTGGCTGTCAGGCCTTCCAAAATCTTAATGTGGTCCTCATTCAGTCCCAGACGCAGGTTGCCTTTCCGGACATATTCCACATCCACGCCCAGTTCCTCGGATAAAGTAGGCCATATATTTTTAATACCATAAATCGCATATGGCAGTTCTCTTACATCTCGTCCAGACTGTCTGACACCACCGCCATTCCGGCTGGATCCTCCATGCCCGATACTGTCACTGCCCTCCAGAACAATGACTTCCACCCCTCTTTTCGCCAGATAATAGGCAGCCGCATTTCCTACGACACCGCCGCCAACGATAATTACTTCTGCTGTCGTTTTCATCACACATTACCTCCATCCTTTCCATAGATTTTCATCTCAACCGGACGAATTGGTGAGCGGGAAGTAGAGGGTTCTAATGCCGTCATGTTCACGCCCAGTTCTCTGGCAATAATGCCTTTTACTAATTTACCGCAGGTCTGTCCCTGGCAAAGCCCCATACCATTGCGGAGATATCTGCGCATTTCCTCCATAGTACGGATTCCATCATGAACCGCCTGACGAATCTCTCCTTTGGAAATTTCCTCACAGCGGCAGATCAAAATATCGTCATCCTCCTGTGGAACAAAAGGTCCTATATCCACAGATCTGTCATTCATAACTGTCATGGTAATGCCTCCCTTTCTATATAGCACGGAAAAACCGGGCCGTCATAGCCATTTCTTTTGGTACCTTCATCGTAAGCAGATTGGTATGGTCAAAAGCTTTGGCACTGCGAACTTCTACTACTTTTGCTTCACACACTTCTTTGCCACTGCGATCCAGTCCCTTTCCTTTATCCCCTTTCTGTGGGAGAGGAAGAAACTCGTACGGAAGAGTGACCGTAGCAAAACCATCTCCCGTATCCTCATCCACCAAAAAGATGGCCTGGCCGGAACAGGCTGCTACACACATACCGCATCCGATACACTGGGATCCCGGTACCACCACTGGCAGGGAAGTAATATTTTCTCCAATGCTGATACATCCTTTCGGACAGGCATCCTGACAAGGGTTACAAGGGATATTCTGAGTACATTCCATAACCGGATGGATTCCTACCGCATGGGTTACCCCCGGATACTGTCCAATCTCGTCGTCACTGACAAACCCTTTTTTCAAAAGGTTCATAGAAACCGGAATGCCTTCCTCCGTTTTCTCAATGAGTTTTCCACGGTTCTTTGGAGCAAACATACCCTGACGGAGGCTGTCCAGCGCTTTCTCGCTGGCCTCCGAGCGCTTTTTCTTCTCTTCACTGTCAAGGAATCCCAGATGTTCTGCTGCCGCATATCCGGCGATCCTTCCTTCAATCATGGCAGAACTTGCTTCTTCAATGCCAGACACATCCCCTGCTACAAAAATGCCTGGAATGGATGTCTCTCCATATTCATCACATTTTGGCACCACGCCGCCTTTTTTCGGATCCTCGATCATCTCACAGCCGGCACTCTTAAGAAGCTGGGACATCGGGGACAGGCCCACTGCCAGGCATACAATATCTACGTCAAAATGCTTCTCGGTACCCGGTTTTACTTTCCAGTCCGGTCCTACTTCTCCAATCGTAACACCGGTTACTTCTTTTTCTCCCTCAGCCTCCACAATGGTGTGGGACAGGTAAAACGGTACTCCCATACGGGTTAATTTAGCCGCATGGACACCATATCCACCGATCCGGGGTGCGGCATCTACGACAGCCACTACCTCACAGCCTGCCTGCATCAGCTGATAACTTACTACCAGTCCTACATTTCCTGAACCAAGCATCAGAATCCGGTTGCCGGGCTTTACATGATGCAGGTTCATCATGGTCTGCGCTGCTCCGGCACCAATGACGCCCGGCTTTGTCCAGCCCCGGAATGTAACCATATTTTCACTGGCTCCCGTGGCGATCAGGATCGTATCGCCCTTTACATGGCGTATCTCATCCTCGATCTTCACCGTAATCTCTTTTTCGTCATACAAACCTACTACCGTGGCATTTAACTGTACCGTAACACCCAGGTCACTGGCTTCCTGCAATAATTCTTCTCCAATCTTAAATCCACGAATCTTTGCTTTATGCTCTTTGGATCCAAAAAACTTATGTATCTGTTTGAAAAGCTGTCCGCCGGGTTTTGCATTTTCATCAAATACAATTACCCTCATGCCGGTCTTAGCCGCCTCTACTGCTGCAGAAAGCCCCGCTGGTCCGGCTCCTACAATCACTAAATCATATCGTTCCATTTTCATTGGTATGTCCCCCTTCTTACTCCGCTTCCGGTGTGTCCGACACACCGTACTGCGTCTTTACTTCCATGCCCTCTTCCAGAGGTGTAATACAGGTTCTTACATTGGGTCTGCCATTTACGATCATGACACAATCGGTGCATCTTCCAATGGCGCAAAAGATACCTCTTGGTTCGTGTCTCTTTTTCGTATAACGATGTACCATTACATCCGCTGCTTTCAAGGCAGCTGCAATGGGTTCACCCTCGATTCCTTCCAACTCCTTGCCGTCAAAGGTAAAGGATACCATTTTCCCTTCCGGGGATGCCCCCAGAATCGGATGTTCTTTAATTCGATCCATAACCGTTTCCTCCTTATGTAAATATGTATAGCCCTCTTTAGGCCAGAAATGGGGTATCCCAAACTTTCAATTTGGTTCCGATGCCTCTCTCTAATGCGGTTTTATAACACTCATAGCCCCAGCCTACATCCAGGATCGGCATACCGCCTACATTCACAATGATCAGTTCATCCTCGGATGTCCTGCCCGGCTCAATACCTCGTACAATACCGCCCAGCGTCTGGATACTTTCCTTTTCCATGCGGCCTGCCATCACATCTTCTGCCCATACACAGCCAGGACACCACGGCGTATTTTTCTTGCCGGTTTCTTTATCATATTTGTCTTCCTCGGTCATATCTTCCAGATACTGCTCGTACATTCCATAGTTATCCATCACTTTTGTAACCGAATGGTTCATAAAATCGCGATCCAGATGCATGGAGCCGGATGTGATCACCAGCGCACCTTTTTTGAACCATTCCGGCTGAAAGACCGGAATATCTTTTTTCTCTACGGATACCGCCTCACTGACAATATCTGCCTCTCTTACAGCCTCTTCCAATGTGGCACAGATCTCAATATTTTTAATGGATGGAAACTCTTTTTCGATAAATTCCTTCATGCTCTGAGCTGTCTTGGATGTGGGTGTGCTGCCTTTAATCTTTACGGTATGAATGGATGGATACAATGCCATGTAAGCCATAAGACAGGTTTTATTTACCACACCCGGTCCGATCAGTGATACTACTTCCGGTGTTTTGCTGGCAGTAAGATATTTGGCTGCCAGTCCAGGCATTGCTCCGGTACGCATGGCACTGAGCAGATTGGCCGACATATAAGCCAGCGGCTGTCCGGTCTCTACATCATTCAAAGTCACCATCAAGATGGAACGCGGCAGTCCCTTCTGCACATTCCGGCCGTTAGATCCATACCACTTCTGGCCGGCCAGGTGAAATCTTCCTCCCAGATAAGCAGGCATTGCCATGAAACGGCGGTCTCTGGAATCATTCAATGGAAAATCCTCAATATCGGATTCCAATGGAAAATTCAGCATAATGCCGTGGGCATTGCGGTCCTTGCCGCCCATCAGGTAATCCCCTTTACTGAGAAGGGAAACTACCTCGCCCATCACATCTACACATTTGCCTGCATCCAGAACGCCAGCTTCAATCATATCTTCTTCACTTAAATATAAAAATTCTACTTTTGTTTTTTCACTCATAATTCTATCTCCTTTTCTTTTGTATTGTATATATTTGCATTGCCGGCAGTGGAACTTTGCAGAGCCACCATCAGAAGCAAAACAGAGACAAGCCCTGACACTGTTCCTGCTCCCAGCAAAACAGTCAGACTAAAATGATCGTATAAGATACCACTTATATACGATGCAAGAGAATTTCCTATGCCCGCTCCTGCTACGGTCAACAGTCCCTGGCCCTTGACCAGATCCTTTGTAGGCACCTCCCGCATGACATAATCCACAACGGCGGTGTACGACATTCCCCAGCTCACCATCTGCCACAACTGGGCCAGCATAAAGCAGGGAAGGTTCGGTGCAAAACTCTGGCAGTATACTTTCGCCGTTCCGAACAGAAAGATCAGAAACAGCACCCGGTTCAGCCCAATTCTTTTTTTCAGTTTTCCATAAAAGAAAACCACCGGCACCTCTGCGATCGCCATTAAAAACTCGGAATAACCAAGGCTTGTATGGTCGCCTCCCAGTGATGTGATCACATCGATCTGGAAGTTGGTGCCGAGTGTACTGCTCATGTACAGCAATGTGTAGGCAATGAGAAACCAGGTATAGCCCGGATAGGATCTCAAAAGCTGCCAGATCCCGGAGGGCTGTGTGGAACTGCTGCCTTCCTTTGTCTCAGGTCTTTTAGCTGTCTCAACCCTTAAAAGTAAAACACCTAACACTACGAGAAAAACAATGTGCAGAACCAGCAGGCTGTCTGCCCCCCATTTTGACATCATCCATCCGATTCCTACACAGGCAAGGGCCCAGGATGCGGAACCGGCACTGCGGCACAGCGTATAATTTAACTTTCTTCCCAGTTTCATAAATTCCATGGCTACTGCATCGATCATAGGTGAAATACAGTAAGTAGCCGCTCCGACAACAAAAAACAGAATCACTGTCGGTAAAAAATCCATGGGAAACAGTAAAAAGATGAGATTTGCAAATGCTGCCGTAAAGACAACCACCGCCGTGATCTTTTTCAGCGGAATCTTTTTTGCATACCGGTCTGCCAGAATCGATACAAGGGACTGGCTGAAAATAGCTGCCACACTCCGGATTCCCAGGAGGATCCCGATCTGTGTATTGTCAAACTGCCGTTCCTGGAGGATCGGCGTCATAAATGCAAAAAACACAGCGGCCAGTAACCAGTAACACCCTTGGATCAATCCGTAGTCTATATTTAATTTTGTATCTTTCATGAAAATCACCTGTTAAAAGCATTTTTCATAAATTGCTATGACATCTTCTACCGTCAATGGCACCTGGCAGAATTCCAGTCCACCGGCCACCGCCTTTTCCGCCATTTCCCGGAACTTGTCTTTTTCCGTGATGCCGATACTGCGAAGGGTATCCGAAAGTCCCATATCATCAAAGACTTTTTTCGTAGCGGCAATGGCTTTTTTCGCCGTTTCCATCGGCGGAAGAGAAGGATCCAGTCCGAAGACCCGGACACCGTAATCAGCGAACATATCCACTGTTTTCTCATTCAGAATGTATTCCATCCACACCGGTGTCAAAATTGCCAGGCCGTGTCCATGGGTCACATCATAATAGGCACTGAGCTGATGCTCCATTGCGTGGCACGGCCACGGTGCTCCTACGCCACTGGTGATAAATCCGTTAATGGCCCAGCTGGAAGCCCACATAAGATTGGCTCTTCCTTCGTAATCCTCCGGATTCTGACAGCAGTACGGTCCATATTGGATACAGGTTTTCAGGATGCTTTCCATCATACCTTTCTGCACTTGCAGCGGTTTGTTGCCATTGAGATAAACCTCAAAAACATGGGACATAATGTCCGCTGTGCCGGACGCCGTCTGATAGGCCGGCACGGAAAATGTATAAGTTGGATCTAACACCGAATATTTCGGGAACAACACCGGACTGTCCAGATCCATTTTATCTTGCGTCTCATCGTTTGTGATCACGGCGAATGTGTCCATCTCAGAGCCGGTGGCCGATAAAGTAAGGATGGCGATGATTGGCAATGCCTCTTTGATCTTGTCATTATCTAACACCAGATCCCATGGATCTCCGTCATAACAAGTTCCTGCGGCAATGGCCTTGGCACAGTCAATGGTGCTGCCTCCGCCGATAGGTAAGATTACATCCACTTGCGTCTGTTGGCACAACGCCACGCCTCTTTTTACGGTGGAAAGTCTCGGGTTTGGCTCCACACCGGACAGTTCTTCATATTCAATGCCATTTTCTTTCAGAAGTTCTGTCACAGTTCCGTAGATACCGGTCCGCTTAATGCTTCCCCCGCCATATACCAATAGGACTTTTTTCCCAAACTCCCGGACCATGGCCGGTAGCCGTTCCACCTGTCCTTTTCCAAAAGCGATTTTTGTAGGAATTGAATAGATAAAATTTTCCATGCCTGTCACACTCCTTTAAACAAAAATGAGCCCACTGTGCTCTGTGGACTCACCTTTGAGTTTGTTTTTATTACTTGTCTGATATGTTATTCCTTTGTGTAGGGCAAAAGTCAAGAGGGTTTTGAGAAAAAGTTTCAAATGGCAAAACCTTACTCAACAGTATTTTACTTCATGAAAAAACAAAAATGATTCATCGACACCAAATCAAAAAAATGATAACTTCTCTATAGTTAATATTCACAGCAACATCTGAAATCGCTTCGGCGATTTTCAGGAAGAAAGGAGCGATTTTATGCACACTAGCAATAACCTGTTTGAGTTTAATTCCATATTGGAAGATGAGGTCATGGGAAAGGGGCTGAAAAAAATCCTCGTATTAGCTCATATCAATCCCGACGGGGATGCAGTCGGTTCAACAATGGCCTTGGCTCATTATTTGCAAACTTTATATCCAGATATCATGGTAATTCCATATCTGGAACAGGTGGAAGACTGTATTCGAAAAGTAGTGGATTCAGATGAGGTTTTCAAAGATGTGTTTATTTATCCGTTCTATTTATTGAATCATGAAACAGAATATGCAGTCATATGCTGTGACACCGCAACGATTGACCGCGTAGGTGGTGGAAAAAACTTATTTGACAATGCACAGGTTTCGATTGTCATTGATCACCATCTGCTGAACAGTGGTTATGCAGATTTTAATTATCTGAATACACTAGAGGCCTGTGCAGAAAATGTTTATCAGATAATTGACTGGGAGCGTCTGGCCCAGGTATCTGCAGATAAACAGAAACTGCGGTATATTGCGGACTATATTTATCTGGGAACTCTCCACGACACAACACGCTTCACACGTATTGACCAGTTGACCTTGAAAATGGCAGGGCATCTCATTGAAATGGGGGCTGATCATAAAAAAATCGAGAAAACGATGCATGGCATGTCCTTTGAAGATCTTCACCGGCAGAATGAATTGTTAAACCAGGTAACTTTGTATTCGGATAAAGTGGCGTATTTATACTTGGATCTGGACAAGTGTAATGCAGGGGGGTATACCTATCATGACATTCATAAAATTGCTGAGATAGTCCGGGACTGCAGCGATATTGAAGTCGCGTTTTCTCTGCATCAAATGGATAAGACTCGATGGAAATGTTCCATGCGTTCATCAGAAAACTTTGATTCAAATGAATTTCTCAAAAAATTTCAGGGTGGTGGACATAAAGGAGCAGCAGGATTTATCGTAAACACGGAAAAACCAGATGAGTTGCTGGACAGCATGTTGGCTGAATTGAAAAATAGCATTAACGCATAAGGAGGAGAAAAGGATGACAAAACGAAGTATAAAGATTCAATATTTTTTAGCATCACTGTTTGGAATTTTATCGATTACAATACTGGCCGTCAATGCGCGACTCATGGGGGAAGTTGATATTGCTCCGTTGATAGCAGATCTTGTCGTAGCAACGGTTTTGGCACTGTTTTTGATTCAGTTTTGTAAAAAAGATAAATTTAAGCAGATAAAAGTGAAAATTCCATTATGGCTTGTAGCGGGTATTGCATTAGTCAGCTGTGTATGTGCATTGGTTGTGGCAAGGTCATATTCTGTAGCAGTCTTTAAAGATATAATAACTGTTTTTTGGATTCTCGCCGGAGCGCTTTTCTTCGTTATGCAAAAAGAGTATCTTGCTTCCGTAAGCACTGACCGCAAATATATTTTACGGAAGAAAGTTAAATGGACTTGCATTTTCTTCTTAATCTGCATGGCCTTTATGCTGGCAGTTACAATGATCTGTGCACCTGGAAATGCAGTGTGGGCGTTCAAAGAAAATATAGATAATCTTTTACACAATGCTGCTCTTTGGGGCAAAGGCAGTTATTCTTTTGAATTATCAAATTTAACAGAAAATGATAATCCGGCCTTTGTACTTTTATATTACCATGGTTATGTACTGGTTATTGGATACCTGATACTAAATTTTTTACATACATTTGTAGCTGTAAAATATGCAAAGAGATGCAAAGATTCTTCTGACCGTTCAAGTTCAACTGCATTTTTGTATCAGGCTGCATTGTATGCACTTATACTACGGTTTATATTGAGCATATTGTTTGGACTTAATCTGATTCCACTTCCTGTACATCCTGTCATGTCCGGTCAGGGACTAAGCATGACTTTTGATCTGGTTATGATCATTCTCATATGTCAGAATGGGGTCAAATCTATAAGAAACATGAACTTAAGTAGAGACAACGACGAAATCCAAAACCAGTAGAAAGGGGCAGTATATATGCAAGAAATGATAACACAAAAAGAAAATGAAAATGCTGTAAAAGAAATCCTTGAAAGGTTGTATTACAATGACATCGTGGAGTGTGATGGCGAAATTAGCAGCATAGGAAAGTTTTTACTTTTACAGGCATTGATTGAAAATCATTTGAAAATGGAATTACCTTATGCGTGTAAGAAAAATGAGAAAACTATCGTTTACACGGTGGAGCCAGATCCATCTGTATATGCAACGATCATTTTAAAATACGAGAGAACCGGCAATGGGGATGAAATAGAAACTACTCTTGATATGGAGGTCTGTCTGAAAAAAGATATTATGATACTGGAAAAAGAAAGAGTACTGGATCTGCTAAAATTCATTGATCGAATCAACGCCACTTCCAATGCAAGCGTGGTAAGCACCATTGATTCGATGTATGATGATAACTACTGCTTCCAGGCAAAAGGAATTATGATAAGGCAGCGGTATAAACGCCTTTGTTACCCTTTCAAAGAAATCATAGATGATTTTCCCATGAATCTTAAAGGATGTTTTACAAGCCTGGCTGATATTGATGCACTGTTAACAGGGAAAACGCCTCTTTCAGCCATTAACCGCCACATTCCCATTTGACTTTTCCCCTTTCCAGTGCTATGATTCCTTACAAACAAACATTTACACACAGTTTTATTTTACAAAGGAGGAATCATTATGGCATGTTTTATGGTACCGGCAACGGAAGCAATCGTAACAACAGTAATGACAAAGGTAGTTGAGAAAAAGGAAAAGAAAGCAATGGAGAAGGATCCTCAGCAGATTTTCGCAGGGGAAAGCACCCATGTTTCATTTTCCCACAAAATGAAATGGTTAGATAAAACGCTGTGGGGCGGCAGTGCTCTTCTGGCATTTGAACATTTGTGGCACGGAGAATTGTCTCCGGTATTTCCGTTTTTGACAGCGGCAAACAGCGAGGCGGGACTAAATGCCATGTTTCAGGAGATGGCAACCACAGGAGTCGGTATGGCTGTGCTGGTAACCCTTGTCTGGGGCGGCATGGTGGCAGTTACCAGATATTGGGAGAAACATCCCCTTGGCAAAAAAGTGTTGCAAAAAACATCCAGACACGGAAGAGAGGGAAAATAAGATATGACATTACTATGCTCTACTCTGGCGGCTGTTATTACCACCGTAGTCTGGTATCTCTGCCCTCAACGTGACAGTATGCGGCTTGGAACTCTGAGCCTGATGTACTGGGGCGCATCTCTTATGTGGCTTGTGGATGCGGTGACGGAGTATCTGCAGGAAGGGGCAGCGTATTTTCAGCCTGCTGCAAAGGATATGTTAAACGATACTTTTTTAGGGGTGTCCGTAGTGGTTTTCGGACTGGTGATCTGGATCGTGATGATCCTTGTCCAGGATCCTAAAGGTATTCTCCACAAAAAAATACAGTAATATAAAAGGAGCCAGTTTCAAATTTTTTTAAATTTGAAATTGGCTCCCTCCTTCAAATGTCCCTTCAAAGGGATATTCCTTACTACCAATCGGAGTCCAATAATGTGTTGCGTCCGGATCTTCAATTCTGTTATCATCCGTTTCGTCTAAACTTACGAATGTTCCAATATTATTCAATATTCCGCTAGGGGCATAAAAATTAAGTGTTATATCCGCCTCTAATTCAAAATGCTTACCGGAATAACTATCGCTTTGACTTGTATATGATAACCAGGCAAGTTGTTTCGCTGTCTTTATCTTATAAGGACTCTCTTTCGTTCCATTTCCTTCAACAGAGCTCCATCCACCATCTACCGTCGTACTTCCATCCCAAACTGTCGGATCCTGCATATTCACATAAGCGATAACAGCCCCTATGACCAGTACCACTGCCACGAATGTTGACGTATGAATAATCGGTATTTTTATCCACCTATTTTTGACCGGATTAACCCACCTGGTTTTTCTTACTCTGTCAATAATTTCCGCCACAATTTTTTTGCTCAATGGCTTTTCTTCCGGAATATCATGCCCTCCCCAAATGCTTGTATCAGTGCAATATCTGCTTACAATATTATCCACCACTTTTTTATCTTTCGGCGTGAGGACATTACATTTCAATAAATTATCATAGGCCTTATAAAATTGCTTTTTCAGTAGATCATTATCAATTCGGTTATTCTTAAATTTCTCTGACATGACTGGCACAATACATCTGTTATATTTATGTGCCCATATTATCTCCGCAAAATAATAATCCGGCTTGTCCTCCCTTGCCATCATACAATCTTCTGTCAATATCCAAATAAACACTTTACAATGCTTTACATTTCTGTGCAATCGTTTAGGATATCCTGCCTTTTCCTGGTTATGCTGCTGCGGATTATAATAATTGGTATATTTCTCCTTTTCTAACTCCTTATGTATATTAGCAGCTATTTTGCAACCCTTATTCTTGTTCCGAAATGAGATAAAATAATCATTTCGAAATTTATCTTTAAACCTATTTTTGTATGTATCCTTTAATCTCATAGCATATCCTCCTGACAAATCAGCTTACTTCCATCACCTTCCCCCTTAGATTCCACGGATGCAACTGTATCCCATATTTATCCAAAGCATTTTTTATCTCCTTATCATCAATCTTTTTCGCATAATTATCAAACTCTTCTACACTTGATTCCCCACATTGAATTACTTTAGAAATCAAATTATACTTCCCATCCCTCTCACTATAATCATGTAACGAAAATTCACTAAATCCACGTATCAATTTTTTCTCAAGTATCTTCATATCCTTTCTTTTTACTAAACCCGCATTGATATCTTCAAGATTTGCATCAAGACCATACTTTCCCTTATACCTTGATTTCATCCTTCCTCCCATCCACTGAGTCCATAAGGCATTTTTAAATAATAAGAATCCATTGTTATCAATTGCATCAATGTATTTCTTTTTATCTACTTGAAATATAATCACATTATCTCCTGCATACCGAACATTTTTCTCTTCAATATTCCTGCTCACTTTTCCTCCATATTCCCCAATTACATCGCAAACTTTTACAACCGCATTTTTATTATCAAAGTAAAACTCTGGCTCATAGGCTATCATATTAATATTCGCAGCAAAAATATTGTGAATATTTTTCTCTACCATACCTGCTACCCCTCCAACGCATTCGACATGATCTAATGTCTCAAGGTACACTTTATTTGCTGACGAATTAACAATATAATCACATTTTCCTACTAAACCACCAAAGTATTTTTTATTTTTATCTGAAATTTTTTCATTTTCGTTTAAAAATACTAATCCACCATTCATAGAATTTGTAAGAAGTGCCGCACTACCTGCAATACTTCCAACGTATGCATGAGCCTCGACACTAATAGTACTAACATTACAATGGTCAATGCACCCTTTCATATCTCCAGCAATCGCACCCACATAATCATTTGCCTGCACGATTCCCCCTTCCAAATTCAGATTTGTAATTTGGGAATTTTCTGTACAACAACCAAATAGCCCTTGCATATTTTCAGTATTATCAATATACAATCCCCTTATCGTCTTATTATTTCCATCAAAAAAACCGCCAAAAGGATGTTCTTTGTTTCCTATTGGAATCCATACATTTGTGGCATCCTTATTGGGAATAACCTTTCCCCAATATCCTAAGACATTTGCGTGCGTTATATTTTTCTCATTATTCTTCGATAGTATTGCGTATTTTTCCAATCCCCACCTATATTTGTTAGAATCGTAATTGCTATTCAATGTTATATCATTTTCCAATCGAAAATGTTTCCCTTCCATAACCTGGGAATCATATTGAGAAACATAAGCCATATACGCCAATTGCTTTGCTGTTTCAATTTTATACGGAGATTCTTCCGTTCCCTCACCACTATATGCTTCTTCGAAGTTAGGCACATCAATTACACTTTCCCCATCCCAAACTGTCGGATCCGTAGTAATTACTTTATAGGCTACACCTCCTGCCAGAGACAAAACAAGTACCATTGTATGAATTAACCATAACTTCTTTCTGTACACTCGAATTGGTTTGTTCCCATTTACAGATTTTTTTGCATTTTTATTTTCATTCTTTGCACCCTTGATAATTTTTTTTGCAGCTTTTTCTATCTCTTTTTTTCTACTTCCTCTCTTTTGCCCACTTTCCTTTTCTATCTTGATTTTATCATATGCCCCAAAAGTGCATATCCTATTTGACCGTACAGAGCCACCATTGAACAGCTGATCAAGAAATCTTTTGACCAATTCTTTATCCGTATCATCAAATGCGTCGTAATTCTTATAATTGCACAATGGTTCAAACCCCTGCTGGAAGCAATCTGCTACCTCCTTCATAGTGACATCTTTATAGGTTTCTTTATCAATAACGATACAGATTCTTTTTTGATATTTATAAGCCCAAAGTATCTCTGCCAGAAACCAGTTCCGCGCAATACTTCCATCCCTTTCTCTACGCAATTTAAAATAATCATCTGTAATAAGCCAAATAAAAACTTTACATTCCTTTACTTTCCTATGTAAACGTTCCGCATATTGCTCATTAAACTCAAAATGTTCTGGATTATAATAATCCGAGTAACATTTTCTTTTAAGTACTTGATGAATTTTCTTCGCAACACAATTTTCTCCCTTCCCCGGAGAATTGTGATAGGAAATAAAAAAGTCTTTTCTAAAATGCTTATCTTTAAATTCGTAATACTTATCCTTCAATCCCATAATAGTACACTCCTCTTATCTTTCAACTAAAACAGTTCTCTCCACATACTTACCCAAATGGATTTAGATCATACACATCCTTCGTTCTATTTTGTTCCGCATCAATGCAGTCTGATAAAACGGAACAATACATCGTTGAAATATCAGTCATTTCTTTTCTGAACAAATCTAAATCATCCAAGTGTAACAAGCAGTCATACGCTGCCACAAATAGGTATTCTTTTTCGCCCTCAGCAGACACACTCTCTGTAATATAATTTTTTATAAATCTATATTTTCTGGTAAGTTTTCCTGCAAGTACTTCCCCCTTCCCATTTAATAAGTTCTCTCCCGTATCAATGATTGTCCGGTATGAAATGTCTGCTCTGCTGCAATCCGGGAAATCAACCGATACGGTCATTTTTTTTGTATGTCCACCTTGAGAAACGACATCACAAATAAATTCTACCTTTTCTCGTTTTTCACTTTTTTTGTTTAAGGAACTTATGTATACCTGATCTGTCAAAGTATCTTCCATTATTTTTTCATATTTCAAAATGTCCCTTTGCTTCATCTTATAAAACCTCATAACTTTTTTCAAAAGCATCTCGATTCACAATATGAACCGATGTTGGCGTTTCCTTATCTACAGTCAGATAAACCGGCTCTTTCTCTCCATTTCCATAATAATACTGGTTTGTTCCTGCAATCCGAGTCGAAAAAACTTTGATATTTTTATCTACCAGACATGCATACACCTCATTTCTTTTTTTAGAACGACACACTGCTGCATAATCCATTAGATTAATTTCTCTATCATTTTTCAGCACAATTGCCTTTGGTTCCATTTCGTATGAAGAACAGATGCTCTCTCTGTTAATCTCCAGTTCTCCTTCATACAATTGATTAAATTTATCCTTCGGCATATCATATGGTTCCCCCTTGGTTCCAATCATGATAATTGTATCCTCACTCTTTAACACGATTCCACTTTCATTTTCTAAAGTTTTTAATAATATACCATCTGAATCCTGCAACTTCAGTCCCTCTTTCAAACCGCTCAGTGACACATAGCATCGGGGGAAATTTACCTTTTTATACTGCTTCCACTGAATTATTTGATCTTTTTCCCGTTCAAAAAAAGTTCCTACATCGATCACTATCGTCTCATCATCATAATGCATAAGTGCTTTCTTTATCTGTTCTGCCAAATCCCCCTCTTCCCGTGCCTTGCCCTCAGCAACACAATATGATGCAATGTTATCTGCACTATCCATCTGTCCTGTGATTTGAAAAGCGGCAAACACACATGTTTTATCCTGTAAATACCCAAGCAAATCTACCGCTCTTGTTAAATGGCTTGTACTGTAAACGAGAACTTTTAAGTTCCCGTCACTTTGTGTTATGAATACATAGCCTTTTAACTCTTTTGTTTCGTTATAACCTTGTCGCAGTTCTTCTTCGATACATTTTTGTTTTTGCTTCATTTCCTTATCTTTTAGTGCACTCACTTCGTATGCCATCATCCCTACCGTCTCCTTCCATAAATGCTACCTGCTTTTTTCAGTTTCCATTGTTTTTACCAAATGCTTCTCTTTTCTCCTTTCCAATATTCTTTGCATCGTGCTGCCCATATCAAATGCATATTTTCGATCATAATAACGGTTCTTCGTCAGTTTAAATCCAGGTATCGAAAAAGCACATTCATCCATCAATTTTTCAAACAAATCAACTCCTACTGTCTTTATTCCATACTTCTTGAAAAATGGTATCTCTTTAAATTTGTCCAAAGCATCATTGTATGCTTGTACCGTTTCAGAAATTGGCCGTCCTGTCGCCGCATCCTTTTTCAATGTCACTAGTTTATCCGCCAGTGCTATAACCGGTTGAAATTCAGTCTGAAAGCCCAAAATATCTTCATAAAATTTCTTTTCCTTATAGACTGCTCTGTATTGTTGGATACTTTTTTTCAATTCATCCAGTTCCTTTAACTCGATTCGATTTAGGATATCCATATTTTCTTCGCTAAACTCATAGAAATGTTCATTCAAAAGTGTTTCACCTAGTTTTTCATACAACTGCCCTTTTTTTCTCACAAGATCATTCCCCACATACTTCAACCATTTCGTTACTTCACTAAATTCACTGTCTTTATAAAGTTCCTTAATTTGGGCAATCTTTTCTTCAATACAGATATCACAAATAACCTTCTCGTTACTAATGTCCTCATCTAAAAGAATACTCTTAATTTTACAAAGCTCTTCTTTCAAACATTCCAATTCATCCGAATCATATATATAAGTGCTTTTTACCTTCTCCTCTACCTGAATGCTGATACGATTGATCTGGCTACGAATCTTCATTATGTCCTCTTCATATTCCAATTGTTTGCATAAATCAAGTTTTTTAATCTGTTCTGCAGCCAAGTTTTCTATATTGGGCATTACTTCTTTTATTGCAGACTCATCACAATAGTCCTCAAGGTATTGTATATATACCTGCTTAACACCCTCCATTGAATTTTTAAAGCTACTGATTTCTTCTTGGTTTATTTGAACACTATATCTAAAATCATCGATAAACTTTGTGTTCTCCTTGATTTCATTTTCCAAACAAGCACACACTTTTGAAACGCTGTCCGTTCTTTGTTTACTCGCCTTTTCCTGAAAAATTTTGTCTGCTTTATCACACCAGCCGGCACAAATTTTCTGAAATTCATCTTGCTTAAAGAACACCGGATATATTAAGTTGTATTTATCTGTTTTTTTATCTTTTATCTGATTCATAACAGTCTGTATGCTACTTCTGACAACATCTTCGATATTCTTAAGTCGATATTCTTTTTCATTATTCTCAAACAATTGTAGTTCATTTCCAGATAAAAAGTCTTTAATTATACCTGCCTGTTTGTACGTTTCAACCTTATCAGCTGCATATTTTAAATAATACAAAGTTTCAATATTAACTCTGTCACCCAGCAGATAGTACGGCCGTATTCCAAAATGAACCTTTGCCACTTGAAGTTTATTTTCTTTTTTATTGTCTACCATCTGCCTGCACCATTCTATAATGGTCTTCTTTACACTCTGATCTGCTTGTCCCGCAAGATCAATGTATCCCACATAGCCATTACATAACAGCATATAATTCCAGCGATGATGTTCTAATACTGCTAATGCGTCTTTGTATCCTTCTTTCCGAATTATTTCATTATACTTTTGAAGATATTTATCCATATTTTTTTGAAACAATTTCATGCTCCAGTGATTATACACTTTCAATTTTGCAGACACATCTTCTGCATCATCCAAGGAAAAATCAGCGATCATTTTTGTCCCCAGAACACTGTACATTGCATATATAAATGCCAGAGAACGGCAGTCACAGCTCATGTGATTATATGCACCATTGTAATAATCCCGCTTTTTCTTTTCTACCGCTTTGCTGTCATCTCCAATGTGCAATTCCACACTAATTAAATCTAAAAGATTATCATATAAATTCTCTTTGGAATATATTTTCTGATATTTTCCAAACATATTGACACGATAGGATCTGTTAAATGCGTCTTTATAAATGTTCTGACCAACGGTAAACTGGTCTATCTTTTCATCCTCATTGCGATCAGGGGTGTAAACAGATATTACCGGCTCATCTTTAACATTGTATCTGTATTTCATACTCCGGATCCTCATGGCCAGTTTCATAGCCTCCTCCGTATCATCCATTGCCACAACAATATAATTCGCCTCCGCTACAACAGCTGTCATTTGCTTCATTGTATCATCATCCTGATTCTGAGTCTGGTCGATTGAATAAGCTGCCGAAAACAATGTAAGAAAATCATCCGTTTGAACAGGGTAATTATAAAATGCCGGAACCGTATGAACATACTTAAGTTCCTTTTTCAAAATATCTGGTGCGTCATAAGCCAGAATACGCTCTATTTCCGCTGCCCGTTCATCTATCACTGAAACCGATAAATATCTTCCTATACATTTTTCAAAATCTTCATACTCATGATCTACCGCTTTTTCCAAATACTCATTGCTCCCGATAATATCATCTCGCAAATATCCACCAACCTGCAATACTGATTTTACCAGAGCCGGAACTACCGCCTTGTGAGAACCTAATATGAGTACATTATGCTTTCCAGTCTTCTCAAGTATTCCTCCTTCTTTTTTCAGACTGCTTATATCGGATAAGAATAAAGGATATTCTGTGAGCAATTCCCTGACAGCCAGGTCCGCTTCTGATACGTATTTAATTTTCAAATAAAATTCATCTTTAAATCGATTGAGAACACTATCAATATACCATGGCATCTGCTCCTGTGAATTAACTACAATATCCACTTCTGAAAAATCAAATTTTATTCCTGTGTATACTGACAAGAGATTATAAAAATAGTACCTGATATATGTACCATTTATAATCTTAACAATTGAGTCTAAGTTTCCCGTCTTGTTGTCTTCTTCCAACGCAATGAAATGTATTCTTTTTACACAATTTAAATATTCCTTGATTGCCTCCACCACATCATTACTATTATCCATAGTTCCATTTACTATTTTGTTATACAGATAATATAATTCCAAGCCACTGCCATTAAGAATTTTTTCTATTCCAGTGGTTGATACTATAATTCTTTTTTCTTCCTCATACCACTTTACCAGTGCCGGTATTCTATCTATCTCATCCTCATGCGGAACAATCCAGATCTGGCTGTCTTCTTCATCTCTGATTGAATTGATAAATGCCCTGGACGCTCTTCCCGTCCCCAGCACAATATATATATCCGACGCATCATCCGGGACAACAATTGATTCCAGTTCTTCACTGTTTACTCTGTGAGCAGGCAATTTTATATCAACACCTGAATCTTTTAATTGTGCTACTCTGTCCTCCAGGATTTCTTCACATTTTTCCTGGAATTTCTGCTGGATAAACTCATACTCACCATTCTCATTTTTAGCCTCGTTCCATACTTCAATCCACTCTGAAATATTTTTTCCCATTACCTTAGGGACTGATAAGTTATATTTTTCGCATACTTCGATCCACTCCTTGAGGCACGGGAGAATATACTGGTCGATAACACTTGGAGTTTTCAGTAATGTATACACTTTCAAATATGCGTTATACTGCTTTTGATATAATTCAATGTCAATGTTATTATTTTGTCTATTCTCAATGGCTGTCTTTTTACACTGTTCGGCAACTAACAAGAAATATTCATACCTGTTATTCTCACCTAACAGATCCAATATACTTATGATAGATTCTATCTTATCCTTTGAATATTTTGTCTGGTTTTCACCAAGATATATAGCATACTGTATTAATGCATCTCCAAAAAATTTCTGATTTCTTTTTATTGCTTCAGATTGCGCTTGACAATACGTAAAGATTGTTTCATACAGAGTCTCAGTATTCAATTCCTTTTCTTTTAAATACTCATCTCCTAGATTAATTAAAAACATATTGATATAGCACCGCGGATTCTGTTTTGAATAAAATTTAAGCCCTAATAGCCTACTTTTTTCTTCATACTGCTCTATCAGTTCCTTCTCTTTATCATAAAAATGATAGTTATCACACAGTGCTATCTTCTCCGCCAATTCATTTATATTATTTTCTACATTTTCTCTATCTATATTAATATCTGATAACTCTTTTCCCTCATTGAATTCATAAAACAACTTATACAGTAAATGTTTTTTTTCATCGGAAGATTTAACATACAGTTTTCCTTCTTTCAAAATCAAATAGTTCAAAGTGATTGAAAAAATAAACATGCTGACCAATAATTCCATTGGCTCATTTTTTCCCATGTTATATATATTCTTTAACAAAGAATTTGGGTGTTGGTCAAAAAGATTATTCTCAAATATATACTCCTCTACTGCACTTGTTCCTTCAAAGCACAAACATTTTCCCTCTTTAATTTTAGAATTCACTTCATTGCTCCTAAGGTCAAAAATCATCTTATAATCAATATGATCACCCCGCCCCTCTTCATAGGCTTTTTTCAAAGAATTAAACTCTTCTACAATCTCTCCCTCTTCCAAACAACTATATAAATCATCTGTACTACTACAGCATAGTTTCTTTTCATTCTCATCAATTCGTAATAATTCAAATATACTCTTTTTGCAGTATTTAATTTCTAATTCGTCTAATCTGTTATTCCCCTTCTCCGAATAGGTATAACACTTAGGCATCATATATATATTACAAACGATTTGCTTAACAATTCCTGGCAGGAATTCTTCCTGGCTATAATTCTCAAACCATTTTTGTATTTCATTTTTGATTTTTTTTCGCCATGAGTAATATTGTTCCCCGTTTTCTACTGCCTTAATAATCCCCTTATGTACTTGCTTTTTCGTTGACTTTTCATCATAAACTGTCCCGCTCATTATATGATTCAATAAATTTGATTTATTTGGGTCAGCGAATAATACTTTTAAATCAACAGTTTCAGGGAAAAACTTTTGAACCAATCCCTTGATGCTAAATCCCATGGCTGCTTTTATATTAGAACCATATTCTCCCCCTTCTTTTAATTCATATAATAAACAGATTTCTTTTCTTGCTTCATCTAGTAACCATCCATTAGTTTCATTTCCATAAGCCAAATCACTTATAAGCGAAAAAAATGAGTATGCCGTTGCATAATGAGTAAAATCTTTGTCAAAAACCATAACCTGCATCCCCCTTTGAATTTCATTTATATGCTAATTATACCTTATCCTCTCCCGTGTTATCAAGGAATAATCCTCCCCGTTCTCTGCTAAATTCGGGCCAAAATTAGAGCATATAATTATCATGTTACAATAGAAAGTATGCCCGTGAAGACATACCTTCTATTGATATGCAATATATCAGCCGATGTGATAAAAACTTATATCAGCCCTCCTATTACAGATGTGGGATCGATCCTTGTTCCGTTTCTTCTCAGTTCAAAATGTAAATGTAACCCGGATGAATTTCCTGTTGTTCCGATATATCCAATTATCTGACCTTTCTTCACCGATCTCGTTGCGATCGTATAGACTCCCCACGAGCCACTTCTTCGAACAGTCTGAGAAGAACTGATTATCTGACTTGCGCCCACAAATCTACTGAGATGACAGTACTTGGCTGTGTATACTCTATTGGATGAAGTAAACTCAATGAAATTTCCATAGCTGGTCAGTTTTTTCACTCCGGAATACACTGTATACGCCTGCTTATATGTAACGGTTCCATCACAAACTGCATACACCGGTGTTGAGGCAGAAACTCCTCTGTTAATATCATGATAACCATACCAACTTCCATCTTGAGACTTTCTGCTAAATTTTCCCCCGGACGGAACTGGCATGCCCAAATTGTTATTACTTACGGTATTTGCTATCTGTCCCATTCCTGTAGGAATGTATCCACTGTAATTGGCCTTGCGTTTTTCTGAAATACCATACTGCAAATAATGAGCTGCCAGGTTAAAATACGCATTGGCTGTTATTCCTCCCGAAAAAAAGGCTCTTTGCAAATCACTGTACTTTATCCTGTAGTAATTTCCATTGTAGTATGGCGAAGAAGCCCTGCCTTCCGTACATCCGTACTCAATGAAATGATTGTACGCCAAAACATAATTATTACCAAATGCTCTCTTCAGATCAGCATTATTGTTAAGATAGTATATCGGATTAAAAATCGGTGATGCAGATCTTCCCTCTTTTATGCCATAAGTTACATAATGATTGTACAATCTATTGACATCATAACCAAAAGCAGCTTTAAGATCTCTATATGAATTTGCATAATATGCTGCATTAAACATTATTGCCTTTGCCTGAGCCGACGAGATTCTCTTACTTCCACTAGCCGCTGTATTACCTCCTAACAAGCAGCACCTATTTACATCGGATGTCAACGCAAATCCATACTTATAGCCACCGGTCACTGGATATTTTATCTGGGTATAATTTCCTGATCTGCCAAGAATTGTGACACTATCACCTCTTGTAGATGTACCTAACCGGCCTGCTCCCGGTCTGATATAAACATTGAAACTTCCCACACTATTTTTATATGTACTGCCTGTTGTTCCCAGTAATATGGCACTTGTTGCAATATATCCATTTTTTACCCTTCCACCACCAACAGGGTAGCTTACATAACAGTAGGATCCTGTTACTGTGTAAACAGTGATTCGATCATTGGGATAAATCCAGCCTATTGCCCTTGTACGACTGGCATTGGAATACACCCTCACATTAGAGGTACCCATCAGATAACACTGTCTTTTGGTTGCGGCTTGCACGACAACGGATGAACCTGTACTATTTTCCGAGGCACCTGCTCCTACAAAGATCATGATCGCTGTCATGAGCAGGCAAATTATTCGTTTTTCTAATTTTTTCAAAACACATTTCTTCATATGCACTCACCATTTCCTTTCTCGTTCTTTAATCTTTTACCCCGATGTTTCAGCAATTCCTTCTATGGGCCATGAATATGCTTTTCCTTCATCTTCTTCAAAAAATCACCTCCCCTGTCGTGCCCATTCTATATATACAGGATCCTTTAATATGGGATATCGATCTACATAATATTTAGGTTTCTCTCCTCTTCGAAATACAATCTCCTTTCCATTTTCCATATACAACACTTCTTCTACCGGCCGGCTAATTCTTTCAGCCATGTGTTTCGCGGAAGAATAACTATTGGATCCCATAAATACTGTTGTATCACAGTTATCCAGAATACTGACTGCTCCCGCTCTTCCATATATCTGTTCCAACTGAGACTGGGATTGCAGCAATAGCATTACACTCAATCCAGCCTGACGAAATGTGCTGATATATTCCTCAAAACCATTAATGCCTCCTGCACCTCCCGCCGCAAAATCATCAAATATCACCTGTACATCGTGTCTCAATGACCCATTATTTTTTTCTGCTATTTCAAACAGGTTCTGAAACATACTGGCATATAGGATATTCAGCAAGTACTTCGTGTTAAGATTGTATGGGCTGCTGTTTATAAATAAAATAGTCTTATTCTCTACAAAATCATCTATATCAAATTTTCCCTTGTTATTATCAGGTGTGAAATTTTCCAAAACTTCCGATGAAAAGGTCTTATCCAAAGTTGTTGACAGAGAACTGATCACACAGTTTAATGTATTCATTGGAAGATTGGCTATTGTGTTCCACATTCTTGTAATATAATGCTCACTTCCTGCCTGTTTTTTTAATTCACAAAACTGTTCATCCAAAGTTGTTTTTATGCCACCATCACTCTGACTGCTGATAATTTTTAGGGAATTAAACATCTTAATTACATCCCCCATATCTGCATTCGCTTTTGTACATTTGTTATAACCAACAATAGCCGCCAACAACGACACAGCACATTCATTCCAATAAGGGTCAGATGAATTTTCTCGGTGTTTATTTGAATACACTACATCGGAACAAAATTGAGTAACGCCTTCCCATGAATGAAACATTTCGAAGGGATTGTAATACACGGTGGATTTTTTCGGATGCACAAAATCTAATTTCTCCACTTTATATCCTCGCCGGGTTAGTGCATTGGCAGTAATATCATATAGCCTGTCCTTCACAGTTGCCACAATAAGGTTGCTGTTCATGGTTTGAATCAGTCGTTTTAAAACTATACTAAATGTTTTTCCAGAACCAGTCCCCCCAATGACAACCACATTGTTGTTACAGTTTGTCTTGGAACAATCCGAACTGTATTCTATCCCATCTCCCAACACCAATATATCGTATTCCTGAGTTTTCACTTTTTCCTCCTTCATATGCAGTTCCTCCTGCTTTATTCTTTCTACTTACCTTACTTATGTTTCAATGATTTCACTAGTGTGGCAATTCCCATAACTACAACGATTACGCTTCCAAATGATTTCATATACGCCGCTACCCCCTGAAGAATATTGGTAGCAGTACCATATTGAGATTCTAGGATTACTAACAATACCAAGAACATGATACTTGATGTAATAGCAGCTGAAACGGACCTGCCAAAACGAGTTTTGGGGAACTGTTTTACCGCATATATCAAAACATAGTTATTAGTTTTTAGTCCTGTAATACTAGCCGCAAGCACCATGATTGGATAAGAAACAGCTCCCACTGTAATAAGACTCTCTACTGCATAGATGCACCACTTAATAACAACATTTTCTGAAATCATTTTCCAAACAAACCCATACGCAATGAAAGCAAGCATAACTATAACAATTCTGCCAATTAACTTTCCCACGATATTATTAGATGAACCATTTCCAAATAAATTGCTGATATAATTTACTAACAATGAGATCGTTACCAGCTGTACAAAATTCAGCGCAAATTCTGCTGGATTGCTTTTTAAAAAGTTACTTGTATTCCCATATCTCTCAAGTCCATCCAACATAGGCACTGCCTCATTCAAACTTCCATTCCCTGCCCCGTGTAAATTAAATAATGACAGTAATATGATAAAAAGAACCATGGCCGTGAAGCAGTTTACCATAATGGTATTTCCAATGTTTTTTTCTCCTGTCACCATACACAATGCTCCCCATACAACACCTAACAGGACTATGACGCCCAGTATCGAAAAAATCAATTCAACCATTGTGTTCTTCCCTCCTTATCGAGACAGAGATATCGATTCCTCATCTCTGTCTCAATTATTCATACCACCAATAATTTTATGCGATGCTCAGCACCTTCTGTACAAAGGATGTAGTTCTAATGCTATCTATTTTTTTATCTAACGGTAAGTCTGAAACGATAAGACGGTCATATGTAATAGCCAGCCTGAAATGAGTATAATGTTTTTTCTCCAACAGATTTTTTAAATATTCCATCCAGACTTTATTCTCAGCCACTACAATTACCGTAAGATTTTTTTCAATTTTGAGATCCGAAAATCCCACTTTTTTTATCACCTTCTCCATTCTATAAAGCTTATCTAATAGGTCAGTCACATTATCCTTTTCATTCCGTACCGGTTGGATGAAATAAGAATCATTTCCTGCAGCATTAACAAAACCAAGTGCCCTAAACAACCTGTTCCTTGGGTGCTTTTCATTTACTATATACATCTTAGCCGTTTCAATATATATATCTTTATCGTTGCCGGCAATTGCCAGCATAGCCTGGTTGGCCGCTAAAATTTTTTTCACCTGCCCCGGGGTTCGGATTCTATCGTTTACATACCCTTCTAACCTTACCTTGACTCCCATATGCCGAAGAAACCCTTTCCCTTTGCGGTCGAGCGTATAAGTTTTGCTTACAGATTTACTCCCATCCGGGGATACACAGGCCATCTTTCGCAGGTAATTGTTGTATGACAATCTTTTCAACTGCTTGTCTAACAGTTTATCCTTAACTTTTGCTCCTTGCCGAATGAGATATTTTTTAATTAACTGCCTCGTTGCAAAAAGCAACGCATTAACCGATTTTACTATCTCAGTTTGAAACGGATCCAATTCAATATAATGGCCATATTCCTCTGCTTTTTCATCTACCATGATTTCACCTTCATGAATGGCAAATGGACTAGCCATCTGCATCCACTGTTCAAGTTCCTTCGTTTTATTCTCTTTTTTCTCCACTGTATTTACTGCCATAATTGCACCCTTCCTTTCTGCTCTTATGAGCAACCTTTTATTTTTTTGTTACAATTAGGTTATATCATTATTTGACAGATTGCTATTAATTAAAAACCATATTTGATGATTTAAAATTAGGGTATGTTTAAGCTATTTTTGCACCAAGTAGCCAAATACCATATAGGCAATTGCAATCACCGCAGATGACTTTTTTAAGTAGGATACGATCACTTTTTGCTTTCTATCATGATCAGCTGTTAAAAATCCTTCAATGACATTGAAAAAAAACAAAATAACATATACGATGGCAATGATGTTAATAAAAATTGTATTATATCTTCCCACCTCCCGTGATGATACAAAGACAAAATTTAAAAACATTAAGATGGAGCCGGCAACAACCAATTCTTTATGCAGCTCTTTGTTTTGCTGGTTCGCATATTCGTTACTTTCCATCAAAATAACATTCGCTATTACGGCAAGCCCCATGGCAAGCAAACCAAAAATCAATGTGATATAGCACATAAGTTCTTCACCTCTTCACAAATATCTGTACTATTACATTCCAGAATCCTTCCAGGTTTTCTCGAACCGGGTAACTTTCCGAAAAAATATTAAAAGAACCCATCCTCTGCTTTAACAAATTGAATGTACTAGTTATATTCAACGCTCCAGAAAACAACCTTTGAACAATTTCACATATACCAATGCCCACAACAGAAAAAAACAAAATGTATGTCAACAATGAAAGAATGGTATCGCCTCCCTCTGTGCTTAATCTGACTTTTTGGGTATACAACATTTCACCGTTAGGTGAAGAATACGCTCTTCCATCGTTTGTTTCACAGAGCAGGGAGTATCCCCTATACCTGGTATTGTTGAAAATTTCATTCGTTACCTGACCATTTCCCAACATGACACATTCAACGATCCGGACCTGCTGTTTTACTGTCACAGTGGGAATCCGGGTCAGGAAAACAGCCGTAATAAGCACGAAGTATAAAAGATATATGATCCACACATGTCTCATAACAAAACAATTTTGAAAATATATACTCATTAACCATTTAACAATCGAAAAGGCACCAAATATAAATAGAAACAGTTTATGTTTCATAGGCAGTACCATCCTTCCTGAAAAAACATCCTAACAATTCTGTTCTACTTCATAAAACTCTTCATCCATCTCAACTGACATGGGGACAAATGGTTCCAAGTTTTTCTTGTAAAATGCATCCTGAATATCGGATGTTCCCGCCAGCAATGTATACTGTGTTAAGGAATCAAAGACTCTGGCTGTGTACTCTTCTTTATTTGTCCGATTTATCATATCCAATAAGATTTTTGAGAAGAAACTCGTACCATATTCAATGTCCACATCCAATCCGGGTACAAATGTGACTTTTCCTATATCCTCTTCATCCATATAATGAAGATTACCCCATTCATGGAAGATTCCTTTCTGGATCTGTGTTTTAAAAACAGTTCCATAGGTTAACTCCCCCGGTATCATGGTATATATTTCTGCCACTGTTGCACGTGACAGAAAACCAAGTGCAGCAAAAGCCACGCCCAGTTCGTCAGCCATTTGGCAGACCAGTGCATTACCTGCACGATTGTCACAGGTTCCGACGAAAAGCGTTTTGTCTTTGCTTTTGATCAAGTCACAATAATCTCCAATGGGAACATCCTGAAATTTTTTCGGAAACACTTTAATATTAATATCTGGATTTATCAGTTTGATCTTTTCCGCAACTGCGTCCACTTTTCTCCGTCCAATAGCCGAAATATCCAATTGATGTCTGCAGATATTGTGGATTTCCAGGCAATCCGGGTCGCATAATACCATATTCCCTATGCCTGATCTCGCAAGCTGAACAGCCACTAGCGAGCCAACACTTCCACACCCCGAGATGACCACCGTACTGTCCTTCATCCACTCACTTTCTAAAAGTCCCGAGTTTCTGGAGCAAAGATCCTGCACAAATGAATACACCTCTATGTCCATTTTTTTTAACTTCTTTATATTCACATCGTAAACTAGTGCCTCTTTATTTTTGAGAAACAAAAGTGACTCCGCTGTTTTAGCTATTTTTTTGCGAATCTCTCTGCCGGATTTAACCATGTATCCAATCCTTTTTCCTTTCGGAACTTTACTCTTCTCCCCAGCATTCACAACGGTCCACACTCCTGTATCCACTTTAAATCCATATAATGGCCCCTCGTATTCCCGGTCATTTAAAACATCTTCAGAAACCAGCACCTTCTCTTTCACAGCATAACGATTGGCATCCATTTCAGCAATTTTCTCATAATATTTCGATTCTTTTAAATGCGATAATTCCACATCATAACGCTCTGCTAGCTCATCAAAAGTAGCCAGTTCAAGAAACTCGGCTGGAATTTTCTCATCTGATATTTCATAATCCACATTATATAAGGCATCATCTTTTCCCACATAGTAAAACGTCATTCTAAAATCCGGGTCGATATTTACAAGCATGGAAATGAGGCCATGGGCAGCCATGTCGCAGTGGATTTTCATCGTTTTCTCATCCGTCAAACTGAATGTATCAAGGCTGGACGGATGCCGGTGATAAAATCCAAGAGTAGCCTGGGGGTATTTATATATCTCGGACTTCTTTTTTAGTTGATGATTGACATAATTTTCGTCATATGTAAAAAAAGTCTTTGTATGATTGGCTTTTATACCAGCATCTATCACATCCGTAACATACCACTGCCCCTGGTATATATAGCCTATAAGTACTCCACCTGTTTCGTCATCACCATAAGAAAAAGTCTCAGCCACAATTTTTTTATGCGCCTCTTCTGAGAGAATTATCCTCTTGCAGTTTTCATTCATAACATTTCCTTTGTATGTGTAAATACCATTCCTTTTTAATTCCATGCGATACTCCTTTCTCGCAGGAGAATATAATCACTTAATCTTATATTCTCCCGGGTCAACACACCACTTTTTCACCTTTAATTAGCTTACACCCAACAATTTTTATGAGCATTTCCACAGAACTTATGATTCCAAATTTCCTTATCTTTTAAGCCAAGCAGAAACGTTACATACCAGTCAGCTGCCAGGCCAGCAGCCTGAACTGCCGTTACATTGCTTTGTAGACAGCTAGTGATGTCCTCTGGCTTTCTTGTGCACAAGTAAACAAACGACCCATTTTCGGTCAGTAAATGTGGAACAGACGGTCTTCCCATTTTTTTCGCAACCCTTTTTAATTCCACATCATCCGGATCCAGCAGAATGCACTTAACGGACCCTCCATAGGAGGTATCATTAGGATGGTCTTTATCATACATAAGCATCACCCTCAAAGATGGGATTACCGCACTCTCTGTGATGTTCAAACGGACTATCCAGAACATATTACCATTTGACTGAAGGAAGCCGTATTCCGCATCCGGATAATGTTTTTTCATTTCCTCAATCTCTGCCTGAAAAACAATTGGCTTTTTTTTGTACCACTGATCCGAAAATCGATCCGCCGCGAAAGCCCCCGGCTTTACCTCGGTATAATTTCCCTCCTCAGGTCTGATTTCAGGATCATCCTTGGATGTAATGATCCCGCCCCGTTTTATTACCAGTGTCTTTCTTTTTTTTATGTTGTCTCGCAATCTATCCAGCTCCTCGGCCTGACTTACGGGGATACCTCCAAACATTCCTGACACTACATTAAATCGATTACCCTTCTCTGGAATTTTTCTCATCATACCTTTATCCTCCAATTTTTAAAACCAACTTTGACATTCTACCTTATGTGCTTATTTATAATACATCCATAATGCATCACGCCCTTCTATCATATCAGAAAGTATCTGTTTCTTGTTTCTATGTGTTTATTAGAACATAGTTCCAGCAGCATTAAAATGAAGTAAACTTTCTTTTTGATGAATCATTTTCCACACTCGTATTAATTATTTTTTTCATAATCAGAAATTGCCTCCTGGATATCCTCTTTTACAATTTCCATCAGCATCTTCGCTGTACATTTTTCCTCCTTTGCCAGCCGAAAAGCCTGCTTTTTTTGTACCTTTTCAAAGAGGTTTCTCACATCACGGCCATTGCCTCGGAACTCACTTTTATGACTTTTTATAAATGAATGTAATAACTGTTTTGCCTCTGAGGTCATGGCATATTGCTTTTTGTGACATAGCAGTTCGAAAATTTGTAATAACTCATCCGCCGTGTAATCTTCAAAATGGATAACATTTGGGAATCTTGACCTTAAGCCTGAATTCGAATTCAGAAATTTTTCCATTTCATCTTCATATCCCGCAACAATGACAACTAGGTTTTCGTGGTAATCTTCCATATATTTTAAAAGGACCGCTATCGCCTCATCACCAAAGCCCCCCGCGGTAGAGTTCAACGCATACGCTTCATCAATGAACAATACACCTCCCATCGCATTAATAATTACATCCCTGGTTTTCATTGCCGTCTGACCTGTATATCCCGCAATTAGATCGGGACTTGAGACCTCTACTATTTTGTCCTCTCCGATAAATCCCATATTGTATAATAACTTGGCCATGATCCGTGCAACGGTTGTTTTTCCATTTCCTGGGTTTCCGAGAAAGGCCATATGCATATTAATGGCTTCTGCAGCATACCCATTTTCTTCTCTTTGTTTTCTATTTTGAGCCAAAGATAAAAGTGTGTTCACTTCCTCTTTTACCCGCTTCAAACCTACCATTTGGGATAGCTCTTTTAATGCTTCTGTTATCTCCGTTCTGACATCCTGCTGATCAAAATTAAAATCTGAATATTTGATACATGATAACTCTTCTTTTGAAGGCTCTTTCATCATTGCTATCCTATGAGCCTGATGTGCAATCACCGTATTTTCAAAATAATTCCGCACCTCCCTGCCATTGCCAAAGTTTAGTCCCTTGTTTTTTGCCATCTTCTCAAAATGCTTTTTCAGATCTTCAAGTGCGGTTGTTTCTATGGTCATACCGTGCTTTTGACATAGCAGAAGAAAAATCTGGCAAAGTTCCTCGGCAGTATAATCCTTAAAGTCGATACATGTTTTGAATCTGGACTTCAATCCCGGATTACTATTTATAAATTTAGACATAAGTTCGGTGTAGCCCGCAACGATCACGATCAGGTCATCTTTATGATCCTCCATGCATTTAAGTAATGTATCGATGGCTTCCTGCCCGAAGTCGTTCCCATCACCCTTGGAGAGAGTATAGGCCTCGTCTATAAACAAAATTCCTCCCCGGGCAGCTTCCACAGCTTTTTTTGTTTTTAGCGCAGTCTCTCCAATGACAGAGCCCACAAGATCTCCGCGATCCACTTCTATTATTTGGGGATTTTTTGTAATTCCCAGGTCGTAATAAATTTGTCCCAGCAACCTTGCAACAGTTGTTTTTCCGCTGCCTGGGGGGCCCTGAAGAACGAGATGTCGAGATATTTCCACTTTAGGAAGACCTTGTTCTTCTCTTAATTTCTGCAATTGTGCACACTCAATGATATCTTTCATTTTTTCCTTAATCTGGCTCATTCCCGGCATCTTATCCAATTCTGCTAATGTCTCCGACACAACATTCTGTTCTTCATCATGCTCGACTTCGACCGTCTCCAAGCCCCCTACAAGATAATTTTGTTCAACAATTTTTTCCTTTTGATCATTTGTTACGAGCACATCTATAAATGGTGAGTTTTCTGCGGTGAACACCCTCAGATTCATCTGCGGATTTTCCGCATCTCCCGGCACCTCCAATGTATATATATCTGCCACTTCACATTCTTCAGAAGAGTCATCTGCAAATTCCAGTTTGCAAAATGTATACAAAGAATCCACCGAATTATTTATTGTATATTCCACTTCTTGCCTCGATCCATCCACTTCAAAAACAGGTGATACCCCATCCTGCTCATATTTATAAAGCCACACATGCAGTTTCTTTTCTCCATTTATCATTTCCATTTTTCCCCTCCTTCTAGCAAACCGCACCACATTCATCGTCTACTCTTGAATCCATTCCCACTAACATCCGCTTTCCCTCACGAGCGTCTTTCAACACAGTGCATATGATTTTCGTTCCAAGTGGTAATCCCGCTGCGTTGTAACAAAAAGCTGTTTCACCATCATCCAATATTACAAAGGCGCCAGCACGACATACGGAATTGACCTTTCCGTAACAAGCATCATATCGTTCGTATCCATTTTTGTTCATCCCGTTCATAGCAATTACCTCCTACTGAATATCTTCAAACTTTTTTGTTTCTATAGCCAATTCTAGTTCCCTGAAATGTTACAATCAAACATTCATTTTTGCTTTTTGTTGAAGTAAATTTTGTTTGTATAATTTACCGCCATATCACTGCAAAAAGTTTTATAGGCAGCCTTTTTTCGGCACTTTCACTCCCTTTTGGGTTGCAATTGCTAATTCTTTTATTAATTAAAAATTCCTTTATTCACATTCTTCTTAATCAAAAAAACAGGTCCGGGCTTTTTATTGTCCGGGCCTGTCTTTTAAAAGTCCATTTTAGTAATTTTTGCTTTTTCATTTGAGTAATTTCGCCACTTTTGTTTTAGTAATTTCGTCTAAATCCATATCCGAAAATTATCTAACACTGTATTGTCAAAAAAGACAGCCCTTCTAAGCGATGCTCAGAATTCTGTCCTTTCCACATTATTTTTCAAACAAATGCATTACTTCATTTTATTATACATCTTCTCTGATCTCTCCTTTATCTTCCCAGCCAAGAAATTGCACATCTTCTGTATATCTGTTTCCTCCGTTATTCCCTGATTGGATCTCGCATTATCACATAATTCTCCGTGCTCCAACGCAACAAGATCCCATGGCATATATGAATCTTTATCAACAAAACCATCCAAGCAAAAAAATTCAATATATGTAGGAAAATTTTTAAAGTGTTGCAGCCACTCTTGTATGTGATTCGACGAGTTCTGATACTGTTTGCAAAGCAGATCGCTGGTATATTGGGTCCCATACTCTGCATCATATGAATGCTTGATCTCAAGCAAGGTCAAATCCACCCTATCCTGAATATACTGTCTCTTTATTTGCGGAATATGTCCTCCTCTTGTAAGGTTATATTGTGTCTTATGTTGTGCTCTATATTTCTTTATCGGCCACAAGAACGCACCGCCCAGTGTCCTTGTGTTCATAATCCACTCAACTACCGTTTCAGCTGAATTTTTCTCATTGCAATTTTTCATCAAATATAATTCATATGGAGTAAAGTTATTTTTTTCTCGCCAATTTAATTCAGGCGCAGAAAATCCAAATAAATCTGACCTTAATGTAAAGATTTTTTCTCCATTGCTACTCACCACAATACCATGTAGTTTTCCTTCCACTTGATTAAATTTGTATTCATATTTTCCACACAATTTGTCTGAAAGATCGTCCTCTCTTTTATTCAAAAATGCTGTTAACTGTGCATAGTATCTTGAATCTTTGTCCGTGTACGAAGTATCCATATCTCGATACACTCCCAGGCCTTTCTCCTCTTTTCTTGTTAATTGATCTATATATGCCTTTTTCCACTGTTTCGTTTCCATTTTCCCACAACAAAATATTTCTATTTTTTCCATGTATATCTACACCCCCTGCTGTCATTTTAGTTCCACCCATATTCTACCATCTACCCTTACTTTTTTAAAGCGAACCTATCTTAGAAATACCCAAATCATATATCCCAACATTTCCGCATATTTCCCCCTTTTTTTGCCACTCTAATAAAAAAGGAGGTTCTCAAAATGGAACAAGAACACATGGAAGACGATTCTGTCAAATTGCTCCGGGAATGTAATGCCGGCATCAAAATGGGTACATCCTCCATCGAGGATGTACTGGAACATGTTCAAAGTGGCGGATTGTCTGGGGTTTTGAAAGACAGCCACGATATTCACTGCAAACTGGGGAACAAGACACATGAAATACTAGAAAAATATCACGATGAAGAAAAAGAGCCTGCGGCTATGGCAAAGGTCATGTCCAAGTTCAAAACGGAATTCAAAACCATGGGCGATGATCCGGATGCCGCTGTGGCGGATCTTATTACAGATGGGTGCAATATGGGAATCAAATCCCTTTACCGCTACCTGAACCAGTACCCGGCAGCAGACAAAGAGATCGTTCATTTGACTAAAGATATTATAAGTACGGAAGAGAAACTGCTGAAGGCTCTTCGTCCCTATTTATAGCAATCCTTCCTATGACGATAGACGATATTTTGCATAAATTCATAACATCATAAAACCGCAGGCATTTTTAACCTGCGGTTTCTATTTCTCTTAAATTTTTTTGTAGGAGTGGGAATAGTTCCTCCCTCACCTCTTAAACTTCCTTATCGTCTCCTGTATGGTCGTATAATCCCTCTCGAACAATTCATCACTGATCTGCTTTTGCAGCACTTCTTCCGGGATTTTCTCCAGTATCTTCTTTTGCACAAAATCCTTGCTTTTCTGCTTATACGCCGGCATGCCATTGATTTCCTGGATATGGGCCAACTCCGGCCGCCAGAGAAGACGGATCTTGTGAATCATTTTTTTCTTCGGATTTTCCAATGCCGCCCGCAGCATATAAAAGTCGCAGTTTTCCCCCTGTTCTTCCACAGTAATGATCCCCCAATAATCGGGTATGTGCTCTGCCACATGGTGAGCATGGCTGGTTCCAACCACCACCAGATTCCGGTCAAAAAAACGGTCGTAGTCCTTTACCTGTCTGCTGAGTCTGGCGTAAGTATCGGCGTCGCTTTTGATCTCCACGCCTACCACTTCCTCTTCCAGCACCATCACCACATCGGCCCGGGAGCGTCCCATGGTCTTTTCTTCCAGGATCCTCACTTTGTCATGCTGTTCTTCCAAATATTCAAATAATGGCTCTCTGATATCTTTATCCAATAACATTCTCTGTTTTCCTGCCTCTATATAAGAATAAGACAGCCTGAAGAACAAGCTGTCTTATTTATCTTAATTCCTTATGAAAAAATAGTCAAGGGACAGATCCCTTCTGGCTCCTGCATAGATCCCTTCTGGTTTCTATCGGCCGCCCGGACGATTACCTCCCTGGTTTCCACCTGGGTTTCCGCCCGGATTCCATCCTCCTCCGGAACTACTGCCGGTAGACATGCTTGCCGAGGTAAATGTCACGGAATCTCCCTGGGTCAGTGAAGAAAGATCTTTTCCATAATAAACTGTATAGGTACTTCCCAGTTTCAATGCCTCACAGGACATTACTACGGACTGGAATGTCTTGGATGGCTGTGCTGTGAGAACTGTATTGCCACTGCTGTCTTTCAATACAACATACGTTCCGGCACTCTGAGATGAAGAAAGTCTTACATTTACCGCCGGCTGGGAAGAACCACTGGTTGGTGCTGCATCCATCCCTACGGCACCTGCCGCGATCAGCGTACCGCCGGAAATCTCACATACGCAGTCAGAACTGTCTCCATAATCCAACGCTCCGTTGCCGCCGTTCGTCGGTCCATTGACGATCACGGTACCACCCTTGAAAAAGATGTTGCCGTTGGAGTCAATGCCATCTCCCTCTGCATTTACATTGATCGTACCACCATTGATAATGATCTGATACTGGGTGTTGGAAGAAGAATCTCCTTTGTTAAAATTATCTCCCGGGAACTGGCTGCCACTGCTGGAAGCCGTGCTATTGCTGCCTCCTGCCGCATTAAAGCCATCGTCTTTGGATGTAACTGTGATATTACCGCCATTCACGGTAATGTCTCCGCTTTCCAGACCTTCATAGGATTCTTTTACAACGATGGTTCCACCATTGACTACCAAGCCTGAATCGGAGTGGATACCATCATCTCCTGAGGAAAGTGTCAAGATTCCGCCGTCAATGCGGATGTACCCGTCGCAGTGAATACTGTCATCTGCTACCGGATCGTTACTGTCTCTCTGTACACGGGATGAACTATAGGTCGCCGTTGTATCCGCTGTAATAGTGCCGGCTGTCTCCGGAATATAAATAGTCGTACCTGCTTTGATACCTTTATAACTTCCATCCGCTGTGGAAGCTGCAGCATTTTTCGTTGTTACCTGCAGTGTTATCGGATTCAGATATAAGGTACGGTAAACTGAGATAGCATCTCCATTTTCTGAAACGATATCAATCGTTCCTCCATCGATCTCCATATTGCCAAGTTCTGCCAGTGAACTGTCTGCTGCCACATCTGTTTCATCCAGTGTAGTCTTCAGACCGTCCTGGTTGGAATGAATGGTAACTGCTGCATTTTTCAGTGACAAACCGGTTTTACCGGTGATACCGTTATGTCCTGTTGCCGCACCCGATGGACCGGACACCTGCACGGTTGTATCAATGATCTTCAAATCGTCCGTACACTTGATTCCGTTTCCGTTGGTAGATGTAATGTTTAATGTACCTTTACCATTGATGGTCAGCGGTGTTTTCTTACATACGATGCCGGCTGTATAAGTTGTGGAAGTGTTGTCATCTGCATCCACGCCAGTAGCTCCGGTATCAGTCAATGTATTTTCACTGCCATCTGCCACCGTGATCACTGCCTTTGTCACATTGCTTTTAATCGTGATCAGACCAGTGTCTGAATCCGGGGCTGTATTGTTGCCGGATGTAAGCCGTACGCCGTCTAAGATCAGATGTACGGTACCGGTCATAGTGTCATCCGAAAACTTCACATCGATCAAACCATCTGTTGTGGCTCCTTCTTCCGAATGGATCGTATAAGTTCCCGGAGCTGTTATGGTCAGTTTATTTTTCTTGCTGATCTCATAATTCTCCTTCGTCACTTTGGATCCGGTTGCTTCCGATGCCATGGTGATCTCAGTGGTTCCATCCGATGATACATCTGTATCTTCTGCTGTATAAGTTGTTCTGGCCGGTGCCACATAATCCGCTGCCGCATCGTCGCCTACATACTGGCTGCCCCCTGGAGTAACCGTAGGCACTGCCGTAGTTCCCGCTGTTGGTGCAGCCGTCGCCGTGGTAGAATTCTGCCCGGCTGTTGCGGCCGGTGTAGCCGTCGCTTTCGTTTTCTTCACAATAGTGTACTTATACTTTGCTATGGATGATTTTTTCACCTTTTTCAAAGTCTTCTTCGTAACCTTTTTGCTTGCCTTCACGGCGTAGATTTTCAAAGTCTTTGTGGACTTAAAAGTAAAACTTTTCGTTTTCTTTGCCTTGATCTTTTTCTTAACGGAAAGATTTTTTCCCGTGGTGTAATACACCGTATACCCCTTCTTTGCCTTAACCTTTACGGTTACAGACTTGGTATACTTACCTGCCTTCTTGGAAATAGTATACCCTTTTTTCACAACTGCCGCCGACTTGGCCGATAACACAGTGGTATAACTGCTGCAGTAAAAGATCATGCTGCCTGCCAGCACGCCCGCCAGGATCTTCCTGCCTGCCTTTCTTTTTTTACCCATGCAAATTCCTCCTGAATAATATGTATTGCCCCCTCGCTCCTGCTCGGCGGCAGGTCGTCGGAACCATTTTTTAACATGACTCCTATAATATATTCTTAATATACATCAAAAACCTTAAATAAACTTAAAATCCAAAAGGAATTTTTCCCTAATTTTAATCCATCCACCAAACAGTTTTTTGCAAAAGAAAGAGGTGCCGCAATTTGCTGACACCTCAGTCGTTTTAATATTTCATTGAAAATTATAGCCCATAAAGGCTTTTTTATTCAATCAAATAAAGAAGCCCCTCGGCAGAAGAAACATCGTTACTTCTATCGGAAGGGACTTCCTGTTACTTGTTACTTTACTTTATAAGTTTTCTTCAGTGTCTTATAACCGCCTTTCTTTACGGTGATAACAACCTTCTGTTTCTTCTTCAGTTTTGCTTTCAGGCTTACCTTAAATTTCTTGCCGGAAATCTTAACCTTCTTGCCCTTGTATGTTTTTTTGCCAACCTTTACGGTTACAGTGGCTTTTTTCACACTTACTTTTCCGGTGATCACTTTCTTGCCCTTCTTTGCCTTTACAGCGGACAACTTGATCTTCTTAAGAGTTTTCTTGCTTGTAGTCTGTTTCTTCACTGTGCCGGAAGTGCTGTTATTACCGGTAGCACTGTTATTGCCGGTAGTATTGTTATTGCCGGTAGTGCTGTTATTGCCGGTAGTGCTGTTATTGCCGGTAGTTCCGTTCACAGTTGTATTCTGATTATTGTTGTTACCAGGATTGGTTGGGGTCGGTGTCGGCGCCTTTTTCTCACCTTCAGACACTACTGCCAGCGTTCCTACCTGAGCCTTGATCCACATCTTCACATCCGGTCCCAGATTTGTATTCTTTGCCTCTACCGTGTACATGGTCTTGCCAGTTGCCTCATCTTCGTACACAATGGTAAAGTTCTGACCTTTTCTGGTGATGCTGACCTGATAAGTATGGCCCAGTGCCAGCTCACTTTTACCTCCCAGAGTAGCATCCGGACTGGTAATGGTTCCGCCTGTAGCTCCTGTCTGCAGTTCTCCAGCACCACCGGCAAACCAGGCATTGATGTCCGATCCGGTTGTGATGTAGTAGCCGTTTTCATTGGTCTGTCCATTATTATCTGTATCCGAACTGATCTCCATGTTGAAAGCACCGTAGTTGTCTGTCAGTTCATCCATTCTTACATGGAAACGATAGGTAAAATCACCTTTTTTCTCCACAGTTTTACTGGTCGGCGGATCTTGCCACCAGCCCTTTCCTACCAGTTTCTCCTCGGTTCCTGCTACATAACCATAGTCTTTCAGGTTACTCTCATCAGTTTTCGATCCCCAGACACAGGTATTGTCACTTCCTACCAAGGAGAATGTCATAACCGGACCATTTTCCCAGTTTTCACTATACTGCTCATAGAAAAATCCCTTATAAGTCTTGCCACCGGACTGAATGGTGAGATAATCATAATTTTTTCCTTTTCCTGTAGTCTTTTTCCATGTACCGGACAATGTTCCCTGCACGGTTCCATCTTCTTTGAGACGAAGATAGGTTGTTTCGATCATTTTACCGTCTGAGGCGGTTCCGTGATTCACCACCTCATAGGCTCCCGTTACCTGACTCTCATTGTAGTGGCCAATGCTCTCTCCCTGATATTCATATACCGCATCTACCGGCCAGTTGTCCTCATTCAAAAACTGCTGCCGTACACGGAGTTCATGATTTTCGGCTCCTTTGTTAAAACGCTGATGGTAAAAAAGATATCTCTGTCCATCATCATCGATAAAAGCTGAGTTGTGTCCGGCTGCCTTGTAACCGGTCTGTCCCTTAAACTGATAGTTTCCGATCAGTTTGATACCATAGTTGTCCACAGACTTACTGCTGTCCTGCGCCTGTCTTCCTGCCGCATCCTCATAAGGACCATATGGATTTTTAGAACGGAACAGACGCATATTGTATCCACCGTCAGCTGCCAGCCATCCGTAAGTAATATACAGATAATAGTACCCGGCTTCTTTATCATAGTAAATATATGGTGCCTCTCCGTATACACGGCTGCCTCCTGCAATATGAGTACCAAAATAGCGGTCTGTCCAGTTGCCGGAAGTGCTCTCTGTGCCATCTTTACCGGGATACTTTGGCTCGCCGGTTACCGGATCCAATTCCAGCATAAAAATACCACCGGACCAGGAACCATAAGTCATATAAAATTTGCCGTCGTTACCAAAAAAGACTGTGGGATCAATGGCATTTGGCGCATAAACATTGTTATAGTTATTGCCGCTGAACCATTTTACATCATTAATGGAACCTGACAGCGTGCCATTGTTAAACAATGTTTTCAGATTAAGATAACTGTTGTCCCATTTCTTATCAATGGTACTTTTACTATCTGTGGCTGAAGTTTTCGTAAAACCAGAATAAATCACGGTTTTTACATAAGTATACGGACCGCTGGCTGTCTTACTGACTCCAAATCCGATACAGGAACGCACGGAAGTAGAAGAGGTACTCAGATACATCATGTAAGCACCTTTCGTACCATCCGCCCACTTATAGGATGGATTATAGATCACATCCGGTGCCCAGATAGCATGTCCGCCCTTGCAGTCACTGTCATCTTTACCTGCCCACAAAAAAGGCTCTGCCAGATTGGTGTCAATGTCTCCGTACACGGAATTGTTGGTGATATTCTGGTAATCCCTGCTGACTTGTGTCCAGTTCATCAGATCCTTGGAAGATCCTGTAGCCATGTGGGAACCAAACACATAATAAGTGTTGGTATTCTTGTCCTTAAAAATAGAAGGATCATGCACTGATACTCTGTTCAACCCCTCTGATAAATAAATGTCTGCCTCTGCTTTAGGTGCCTGCCAGACCCCTGCCGTCAGAACCATGGCAGCTGTTAATACAACGGCTGTCATTTTTTTGAAAAGTTTTCTCCTCATAGACTCATCTTTCCTTTCTTATCTAAGTGTAAATGTAATACGATTATACTATAATTCTCCTAGATTATCCACTACATTGTTTTCTTTTTCAGCCCCTTTTTCCACTTAAATACTGCCGTTCCGATAATGATCACATAACCGGCAATACTCAAAAGATCCGGCACCTGTCCCAGTACGCACAGACTCAGCAAGGCGGCAAACAACACCTGGGTATAGTCAAAGACAGAAATTTCTTTTGCCGGTGCTTTTGTATACGCCGCTGTTATGGAAAACTGTCCTCCCGCAGCAGCCGCTCCTGCCAACAAAAGTGAGACAAACTGAAAGGCAGTCATAGGGGCATAAGTAAGGATCACGCCGGGAATAACCGAAATGCAGGAAAAGGCGGAAAAGGCCAGAACGATCACGCTGCCATGGACGCCCCCCTTGCCCAGTCTTCTCACGCAGGTATAGGCAAATCCGGCACCGGCTCCTCCCAGCGCACCTAACAATGCCGGAACCGACTCCATATGAAAACTTGGCTTCATTACCAGAAGGGCACCGGCAAAGGCTGCCAGGATTGCCGCCCACTCCCATTTTTTAGGCACTTCTTTCAAAATGTAGATAGAAAAGATCATAGCAAAAAAGGGAGATAACTTATTCAGCATAGAAGCATCCGCAATATTTAACTGGCCAATAGCATAAAAATTACAGAGAATCCCCAGGGTTCCTCCCATGCATCGTCCAAATAAAAATAAACGGTTTCCTTTTCCCACCCGGATCTTTACATGATCCTTCATAAGAACCACAAGGGCGATGGCAAAGGCCACCAGATTTCTGAAAAAACTTTTCTGCCACACCGGCAGATCTCCACCCAGTTTTACAAACAGGTTCATCAGCGCAAAGAAAAACGCCGCACTGAGAATGTACAAAATACCTTTTTTACGATCGTCCATTTTTTACCTCCATATAAAAAGCAGTCACTCCTATGATCCACATAGAAGCACTGCTGCTTAAAAAGGTTATTAACACAAACTGAAAAGCCCCTGTATAAATGGCCGCACTGGCAAACAATGAAAGATACCAGGGAAAGCCTGCCTGCTGCATCATCATTCCATAGGCTGCTCCTACAAAGAGATAACTGAACAGGATCGGAATGGATCTTATAAAGGCCTTTTTCCATATTTTTTTATTCATTGGGTTCTCTAATCCTTTTTCTATAGTAATCATAGCACATAGATAGGATAACACGGAACCCTGCATCTGTAAAGACAGGTTTGCAACATCAGCCAAACTGACCGCTGACATACGCCTTTGTCTTTTCCTCCACCGGATTTTCAAAAATCTGGCTGGTAGGTCCGTATTAAATGAGATCGCCCATGAAGAAAAATGCCGTTTTATCTGCCACTCGGGCAGCCTGCTGCATATTATGGGTGACAATGATAACGGTATAATTTTTCTTTAATTCCACCATGAGTTCTTCCATTTTCTGTGTAGAAATAGGATCCAGAGCACTAGTGGCCTCGTCCATCAGAATGATCTCCGGCTCCAGGGCAATGGTTCTTGCGATGCACAGTCTCTGCTGCTGCCCGCCGGAAAGCCCCAGCGCACTTTTTTTCAGACGGTCCTTTACCTCGTCCCACAAAGCGGCTTTCCGCAGACTGGTCTCCACGATCTCATCCAGTTTTTTACGTCCTCTCACACCATGGTATTTCGGAGCGTAGGCAATGTTATCGTAAATGCTGGCGGGAAACGGATTGGCTTTCTGAAATACCATTCCCACTTTTTTCCGCAGTGCCGCCGCATCTACCTTACGGCTGTAAATATCCGTTCCCTCAAATAGTACCTGGCCTGTAATGTGGCAGTCCGGCACCAGATCGTTCATGCGGTTCAGAGTTTTCAAAAATGTAGATTTTCCGCAACCGGACGGGCCGATCAGTGCGGTAATTTCATTGCGTTCTATATCCATGGATACATCTTTTAATACATGATGTTTTCCATAACTTAAATTTAATTCTTTCGTCGATACAATACTCATAACATCTATCCTTTCTTTCTTCTGGCAAAAATTCCTGCGATCAAGTGTGTAAGAATTTCAATAAACAAGACAAACAGCATCAACACGGCTGCCATGGCGTACGGCACCCATTCCGGTGCCCCTCCTTCGGTGGCATACAGATACAACTGTACCGTCATAGTGGCTCCCGGCTCCTTCACATGGGACAGAACCGAGGTTGGCAGGTCCTGCGCAATACCCGCCGTGTACAAAAGGGCTGCGGATTCGCTGATCATTCGTCCGATACTGAGAATAATGGCCACTACGATTCCTGAGATGGCACAAGGCAGGATCACTTTGCGGATGGTGTAAAATTTTGACAGACCCATGGCTGCCGCTGCCTCCCGGTAAGAAGAACTCACAGCTAGCAGCGATTCTTCTGTGGTCCGGATCATAGTAGGAAGAACGATAAGGGTCAAGGTCAGCGAAGCGGCTAACATAGAACCGGCGTAATCTCCGATGGACATTTTTCGCACAAAAAAATCCAGTCCAAACAAACCATATACAATGGATGGGATTCCCGCCAGGATTTCTATGGCAAAACGAATGGCAGAAACAATTTTTCCCTGTTTGGCATACTCCGCCAGATAGATAGCTGAACCGATTCCCAGCGGAATACAAAAGAGCAGAGTAAGAACTACCGTGTAAATCGTGTTGATGATCATGGGTTTGATACCGTAAGTATCCATCAGAATATCCGGCTCTGTAGTAAGAAATTCCCAGGATACATAAGGAAGACCTTTTTTTAATATATATCCGATCAGGCCTGCTGCCAGTCCTGCCACGGCCACGGTCAAAAGGATCACCAGTGCCCGGAACAAGATAAACCGAATGCGGATTTTACTTTTTAATTCCATTGTGGCGCCTCCTTTCCTAATGCTTTCCAATGGCTGTCCGTTTGATCAGTACATAGAACAAACCATTGATCACAACAATAAATACAAACAATACCAGGCCAATTCCCATCAGTACGCCGGATGTTTCCTGGCTGGCATAGGCCATTTCCGTTACAATGGCTGTGGTCAGAAAACGGACCGGTTCCAGAAGTTTTGGCATCTGTGCCACATTTCCTGCTACCATGATCACCGCCATAGTTTCTCCTACGGCTCGTCCCAGGCCCAAAAGGATGGCCGATAAAATGCCTGATTTTGCTGCCGGAATAATAATATGCAGGATGGTATAATCTTTGTTCACTCCCAGTGCTAAAGACGCCTCCATATAGTCCTTTGGAACCGCAGTGATGCTGGATTCACTAACCGATATAATGGTAGGCAGCGTCATAACCACCAGCACGACAATAGCGGATAAAAGCGTCAGCCCCGCCGGCAGTTTGAACAGTTCCTGCACAAAAGGGACTAGCAAAATCATTCCCAGAAAGCCATAAATAACCGATGGTATACCTGCCAGCATACTGATCACGGTCCTAAGCACCGAAGCAATGGGTCTTGGTATAAAATGGCTCATACCCACCGCCGCCAGAATTGACACCGGCACCGTTACAATAACCGTTCCCAACATAGAAATAACCGAGGCAGACAGGAATGAAAAAATCCCGTATTTTGCTGGTTCTACAGATGTATCCCATGTTTTCCCAAACAGGAAATTTTTAATACCGACTTTGGCAATACTTGGTCCCCCGGACCGGAACATATACACACCGATCATAATAACCGCAATGACGGTCACAATGGTAAAAAGGAACACAATATATCGAAATACCAGGTCTGATAATTTTTTTCGTGCTTTCATGTATCTCTCCTTCTTCTCCTGAATCATGAAATAAAAAGGTGCCGCCTTTTCCGAGATCCATCCAGGATTCGCAAAGCACAGCACCTTGTCTTTGTATATCACCGCAGTGATGACTCTCGTCCCTTATTTCTTCTTAGAACTCTTCTTTACAGTAACTTTGATCTTAGCTTTTACATTTCCCTCAACCGTTCTGATGGTGATGGTTGCTTTACCTTTTTTCTTTGCTTTGATCACACCTTTAGAAGAAACAGTGGCTACTTTTTTATTAGAAGATTTGAATTTTACTTTTTTGTTTACAGCATTTGCAGGGTAAACAGTATATTTGATTGTTTTTTTCTTGCCTTTTTTCAAAGTGATTTTCTTTTTCACTTTCAAAGTGATTTTTCTAGGAACGATTTTTACTTCTGCAAGATTTACAAATCCCATCTTGGAGATGATTTTCTTTGCGTTGGCACTTGTCTTGATCCAGTTGATGAAAGAAGCAGTTGCTCCGGTTGCCTGGCCTTTGGTAGCAAGTACGAATGGACGGCTCATTTTGTATGTACCGTTTGCTACATTGGCTGTGGAAGCAGCGACACCGTTAAACTTAACAACTTTTACCTGGGATTCGTCCAGGTCACCCAAAGACATGTAACCGATGGCACCCGGGTTTGTTTTTACAGAAGTCTGCATAGCACCGGTAGTAGAGATCTCTGCATCCAGTTTGCCGTAGTTCTTAGCAATATCTTTTGAGAAATCATTTTTCAATACATCTTCAAAACAACTTCTTGTGCCGGATCCGGACTCTCTTCCGTATACAGCAACTGCTCTGTTATAAGAAGATACAATGTCTTTCCAGTTTGTTGTTTTCTTTGCATACAGATCAAATAACTGCTCCGGTGAGATATTTGATACCGGATTGCTCTTATTTACTACGATAGCGATTCCGTCGTTACAGATCACATTGGCATTTAACACCTTTGCCTCATCTGCTTTCAGTGCACGAGAAGACATTCCGATATCTACTTTGCCGTTCATGGCGTCTGCGATTCCTGAGCCGGATCCTGTAATATTAGTAAAGTTGATTTTTACTCCTTTTGTCTCTTTTGCATACTGTTTTGCCAGCTGCTGAGCCAGTGGTGATACGGATGTAGATCCGGATAATGTAATGGTTGCGGTTGCGGCTTTCGCCTGATTTGGTACGGTAACAGGTGCTACCGAAAATGCCATAGCAGTGGCAATAGTTGCTGCAATTAATTTCTTAAGTTTCATAATGATTCTTCCTCCTTGATGGTTTGACTTGGTTTTAAATACAAGGAACCGATAAACGATACGAATGGCACCGCCAGGATAATTCCTATGGTTCCCGATATACCTCTTAAAATTTCTATTCCCAATGAATACATGTTGATCATCTGATTATATGGATAAGCATAAGCATAAATCATAATCATTGTGTTTAAAGAACTGCCGGTAAAGGCAAGAATCAATGTGTTGGACATGGTACCCATCATATCTTTTCCTACATGGATGCCGGATCGGAACAACTTCTTTTTGCTGATTCCAGGGTTCTGATCCTGGATCTCCTGCAGTGTACTGGATATAGACATTGCCACATCCATCACCGCTCCTAAAGATGCGATCAAAATTCCGGCATACAAAAGATCTCCAATCTGAAGCTTACAGTTTTGCGCTACATATACCAGGTTTTCAATGTCCTCTGTGTTGTAGCCGGAAATATGTGTGATCTTTCCGAATACCATGGCGATACATCCGGATACGGCTACTCCCATAATGGTTCCTGCTGCCGCACATACCGTTTTTCTTGTATATCCTCCGATCAAAAGCAGGGATACAATGGTGATCAGGCACACCGTCAGCACCGTTACCGGAAAAGGACTGGCCCCTTTGTAGAGAAGTGGCAGGGACAGGCCGATGATACATATAAATGTAAATATCAATGCGATGGCTGAGTAAATCCCCCGCCGGCCTCCAATGAGGCACAGCACAATGAGAAACAATCCGATCAGTGCATACAATCCATATTCACGATCATAGTTGTACACATTGGCTGTCAGATTTCCTTCATAAGCACTGACTTGAAGGATCACCCTGGTTCCTACCTGACAGTTGGCACCATACAGATAGCCGTTTAAGTTGTTGGCTTCCACAATCTTTCCTTTATAGGATCCCGATGTGATCTTCACCTTAACATCCTGGCTTCCTGCCATACCGGCTGCCGAACTGCTGCCATTTCCTTTGTTGCCTTTTATGATTTCTGTTACCGTTCCTTTGACATATTCCATGCCATCTTCACTAAGCAGAGGTGTTTTCTTGACGGAACCGCTGATGTACCAGATGATTGCCATCAAGATCACGAATCCTGCTGCCGTAAACACTACTTCTCTGACTCTTCTTCCCTTATTCTTATCCATGTCTGATCCGTCCTTACTTGATCACTTTCACTGAAAATGTTTTCTTTACAGTTCCCACTTTTACAGTGATAGTCACTTTCTTCTTAGCATATTTCAGCACGGTTACTTTACCGCTTGCACTGACTTTTACTGCTTTTTTGTTGGATGACTTGTAAGTGATCTTCTTGGTTGTGTTTTTCTTAGTGGCCTTGATCTTGAATCCTTTGCCCTTCTTCAGTTTAATTGTTTTGCCGGCCAGCGCTTTTTTGCCCTTCTTAATTGTCAGAGTTACCTTTTTCGCTGCGGTTTTCTTAACAACCGTAGTCGGTGTTGTGTCATCACTGAGATCCAGATCATCTCCTTCAAAGGAACTGACTACCTTGTACTGTACATTGGCGATAGCTGTCTTCAAAGCGTTGTAAGTTGCATCGTATTTTGCTGCCTGGATTGTTGTGGTCAGATCCGGCAGTGAAGTGCGGTCAAGGAGACTTGAGAATCCCGGACGCAGTGTGGTTGTCTTTGTTTCGCCAAGGCGGGATGCATATTCACCCTGTGCATATCCATAGTAGTTCAGTGGATCTTTGTCGTTGTCACCGTTGTTTGTCTTGTCATAGATGGCAGACAATTTAGCGGCTCCTTTATCCTGTGATGTACTTGCGATAATAGCATTCAGTGCATCTACCGCTTCCTGTACTTTTTTCAATGACTCCTCAGAATATACGCTGCTGCTAAGTCCCTTTGCCTTTTTGATCAGATCCGCCGCTGTCTCTTTACCATTCTTTTTGATGCTGAAAGGTTTTGCATACTCGTTTCCTTCATAATCATATGTTTTGATGGTAAACTGTGAATCTGTAAAATCAATGGTGGAGTATGTTGGCAGCTGGTTGTTGGAACGCTCTGCAATGTAGTACTGCTTCTGTGTTGCCAGGTTGTAGAACTTGGAACCACTGGCGGAACCAGCCGCAATATACAAAGTTCCTTCCGGATCTACTGCTTCTTTTTCACCATAATCAATGGCTGTTCCATCGATGATCTGGTAAGTTCTTGCATAACTGTGGTCATGACCGGTAAGACATACATCAATGTCATATTTGTCCATCAATGGTGCAAAGATCGTACGAAGGTTTGCCCCGTCAAAATCCGAGTGAGGCTGTCCGGAACCGTAAATGTCGTGGTGGAATGCTACCACTTTCCATTTTGCATCCGGATGGCTCTTAATAGCCTTTTCCATCAGTTGGCTGTGCTCTGCTGCATTTCGGTTGTTGCTGTTCAGGATAATGTAGAGTACATTTCCGTAAGAAAAATAATAATCACTTCCTGACTGGGTTGCTCCCAGGTTATCCTCTGTGTTTGGATTGTTGTAGTGGAATTTATAATCCGTTCCTTTGCTCTCGTGGTTACCAATGGATGTTGCCAGTGGCAGGTTACGGAGAATGGACGGATATAAAAATCCTGCATACTCACTTTCTCGTACATTTTTTGTATCTTTACTGTCTTCAGTTGAATAATCGATCTGGTCACCAACGGACAGAATGAAACTAGCATCGCCGTCTTTTTCTTCGGCTTTCTCCAGTGTCTTATTCCAGTTATATGTATCTACCGCAATGTTGACATCGTCGATGGTTCCCTGTCCTTCGGATCCGGAAGCACCTACCTGTGGATCTCCTACCAGGAGAATCTTGTATTTTGAAACATCTTTTGTCTCATATTTTGCCGGTGTGCTCCATGTTTTTCCGTCGATCGTGTAACTGTAATAGTAGGTTGAGTTCTTCTCAAAAATTCCTTTGATAGATACTTTATTGGATGCTTTGTAACTTGTACTGCTGTTGGAGCGATTAATGTCCGTTACAGTTCCCGTATACACTTTTCCGTCTGAAAGATCTGCTTTCTTTCCCACTTTGATCTGTGGTGTTCCTTTGTCTGTGGAATACCAGCAGAAATTTAAGTCCTTCTCTGTTGCACCTGGTGTCAGGGCAATCTTTCCTGAATCAATGGACTGCTTGCCGGTCCATGTGTTTTCTTTCCATGTCTGGTAGTCCGCCACACCTTTTGTGTCTGCGGTCAATGTGCTTTTTTCTGTGGTCTCGCCATAGGCTCCTGCCTGAATGGAATTTGCTCCTAAAGTCAAGGCTGCCAGTGCAGAAAAAGCAATTACTTTGTTCATTCTTTTCATGTTTACCTCCATTTTCTCCTGCCACGGATGTGACAATTATTCTTATGCCTTTTTCTTGACTACAGACCCTATCTTAAATTTTTCATGTAAAATCCACTACCGTCTCTATGTAAAATCGGGAAGAAATCTTTGTGGCGTTGCTGGATGGTAGAAAGGTCAAAATAAAAAAGGAAGTTTATCCGTATGGAGACGAGATAACGCTTCGCGTTATAAGTCTCATACGAATGAAACTTCCTTTTTATTTAAACTCTGTAAGCCAGCAAGTGCCACAATTGACTTAGCATGAATTGTGCAAAGGAAAAGGTTCTACCTCATCTGTTTTTGCAAGACTAGGGAAATGGCTATTTTTTAATCTTTACCTTTTTCACTTTGCTCCACCTACCATAAACTGTTTTACCATTATATACAGTGTAGGCACGAACCCGTATATAATAAGTTTTTTTCTTTCTCAATTTTTTGATAACATATTGTTTTTTTTGAGTGACTGTTTTTTTTGCCTTTTTATATTTCTTATTGGTTGCATACTGAATCTGATAGCCAGATATTCCAACAACATTTTTCCATTTTACAACAACCTTCCTACCCCTTATATTTTTTACTGTCCCCACAACAACTCTTTCCAATCTATTGACTGATATTGGTGTTACCTTCGGTTTTTCCGTTGGGGTTACTGACGGGCTTACCGTTGGGGTTACTGACGGGCTTACCGTTGGCGTTGCTGCTGGACTCACCGTTGGCGTTGCTGTCGGGCTCACTGTCGGCGTTGCTGTTGGGCTCACCGTTGGCGTCGCTGTCGGGCTCACTGTTGGGCTTACTGTCGGTGTCGCTGTCGGGCTCACTGTTGGCGTCACCGTCGGGCTTACTGTTGGCGTCGCTGTTGGTATTACCGGTTTCTCTTCAGTTTTATACAGTGATTTTACAAAAGATTCCAACTGATACAAGTACTCTGCCCACTGATCCAATTCCTCACGGTGATTAGACCAACTATCTTTCCCTGTTATCCATGTTGTCATATCAATGGCTGAAGAATTATAACTATTTTCCTTTGCTGCCAAAAAATTGTAATCCATTATGGTTTCAAATACTATATCATCACTGGAAGAATAACTTCCACGATTATCCAGATATGAGGAAAAATACGAGTATCTTCCTAATTTTTCTTTTTCTAGTGGTAAGAAAAATCCCTGTACACCAGCACATAATCTTTTTACATATGTCGTTGTTTTATCTCCAATATTAGCGATATCCTTATATGTACCTATCCCCAACTCAATGTTTGCATACATATCTTCTGTAATAACAATTCCAGTGTGTTTTGCAAGTTCTGTCGACATTATATCAATGAGACCATTCTCTAATCTTTTTGTCCATGTTTTTTCGTATTCTTTAAAAACCTGGTCATCAACTTCACTCATGCCATTTAATTCTGACTTAAAGTATTCAATTAAGTTATCAGATAAATATTTTGTATTCTTATCACTTTGTGACAATTGACTATCAATGTTTGAACGAATAAACATTGATAACGCATGAATATCAGCTAATAATTGATCTACATCATCATTATATGATGACAAATCCCCCGTCAAAAGTTTATAATATTTGTCGTTCGTCAAATCAACTTCTTCATATTTTGAATCGTTATACACAAAAGCTAAAAATTGTTTTGCATCATCTGCTGACAGTTTAGGTATTTTTTTAGCATATTTTGCAATTTGTTTGTCAAGCATAACTCCCTCACTGGATACACTTCCTGCATAAGTCCAAATATTATCATGGGACAAATCTATATGCACTGCTGGACGAACTCCTAAATCAAGGTAATTACTAATGTGGTTACATGCACCTAAGTTATTTACAACTCTATACATATACTCATCTAATACTGCAGAATCATACTCATTTTCTGAAGATCTCAGCCACCAAAAAGTTGCTCCTTCAAAACATCCTACTTTTCTAAAATCTACTGCATACTTCGTTGGCGTTCCTACACGTGTCTTAGAATTCGTTGCCGTACTTGTTATAAAACCATATTTTTCATTTGTTACATCACTTTTTGATATTAAAAAAACCTTATCCTGTGTATTATCAGATTCTCCATTTTCCAGTGTGGATGCTATTATATTTTCTCTTTCCTCTTGTTTAAAAGCTTCCAGATAGAATTCAGAATTTAAATATTCTCTAATACATGAATTTTCCCATATATCAGGCTGTTTATAGTGATTATACCTATGGTTAGACTCCATACATTGATCAGCCAACAAAAACGCATCATCCCCATCTACAGAAAGCACTCTCCACTTAATTGGCTCCTTTTCATCATTCTGATCCGCCTTTCCATCACCATTTGTATCATTTTGCCAATAATTTCCAAAATATATACAATCCCAAGTCGAAACTCCATCACAAACTACAGGATTACTAAGTCCATAAGAAACATTACTTCCCTGCTCATCCGTTTTAGCCTCAATATTTAAAACATCATTCGGCAAATTTATTGATGTCAAAACCAAAGCAACGGTTACGAGTAATGGTAAACATCTATTATAATGCGCCTTGAATACCTTCATTGCAATCAATCCTCCTCTTCTTATTTTGCCTATGTATGAGTAACATCAATAATTCACATAGACAACCACATAAAACTTCCTGTATTAATCATAGCATGTTCTTATTTTCGATGCAACAAAAGCGCCTTTCCATCCTCATACCGATAGCTTTTCAAGAGTAATAACCAAACCGCCCGTGAGACGGTGACAAAGGTTTTAATTTTCAGTAATTCACATAGAAAAGTCTTGCGGGAAGTGGGTTTTAAGTGCGTCGGTATGAGGTGCTTGTATATGCGTCAGCATAAGCACCCATACCGCTATGCACTTAATAGCGAAAGCACCCACGAAGCGCAGACTTTTCTATATAAATCACAAAAACTATACCACCCTTGTCACTGCCTCACCTGCGCCGTTTCTTACTTCCACCGCCCCGGTTTTTGGATCCGGAATTTCTCTGGTGACTCTGATGGTTCTTATGCTCCATCTTCCGTGGCGGGATAAGACAGTGGGCATCGAAACCGATCAAGTCTTTCCGCCCTGCCTTTAGAAGTGCTTCCTTGACCAGGTCGTAGTTTTTCGGATCCCGGTACTGGATCAGTGCCCGCTGCATTGCCTTTTCATGAGGGCTCTTTGGCACATAGATTTTCTTGCCTGTGCGGGGATCCACGCCGGTATAATACATACAGGTAGAAATCGTAGCCGGTGTCGGGTAAAAGTCCTGCACCTGCTCCGGCATATACCCCAGATCCCGGATGTATTCTGCCAGCTCCACCGCTTCTTTCAAGGTTGAACCGGGATGAGAGGACATAAGATACGGCACCACATACTGTTTCTTTCCGGTAAGTTTATTTACCCGCTCGTACCGTTTCAAAAACTTTTCATAAACAGCATTTTCCGGTTTTCCCATGGCCTGAAGCACTGCATCCGACACATGTTCCGGTGCCACCCGCAGCTGGCCGCTGATATGGTCTTTACAAAGTTCCTTCAAAAAAGTATCATCTGCATCTGCCATTACATAATCAAAACGGATCCCAGATCGGACAAATACCTTTTTGACTCCCGGCAGTTTTTTCAATTTCCGCAGCAGTGCCACATAATCACTGTGGTCTGCTTTTACATTGGGGCAGACCTTCGGAAACAGACACTGCTTATTCTGGCACACCCCTTTGGTCATCTGCTTTTTGCAGGCCGGTCCACGAAAGTTGCCGGTAGGACCGCCTACATCATGAATGTATCCTTTAAAATTCGATTTTTCCGTGATCTCTTTTGCCTCCCGCAGAATGGACTCATGGCTCCGCACCTGCACGATTCGTCCCTGATGAAAAGTCAAGGCGCAGAAACTGCAGCCGCCGTAACATCCCCGGCAGCTGGTAAGGCTAAACTGGATCTCCTGAATAGCCGGTACTCCTCCCAGTTTTTCATAACTTGGATGATAAGTTCCTACATAAGGATAATCATAAATATCATCCATCTCCTGGGTCGTCAAAGGCATAGACGGTGGATTTTGCACCACTGCCATTTTGTTTGGATACACCTCAACTAGCGGTTTTGCCGTAAACGGATCTGTATTTTCATACTGCTTCATGAAACTCTCTGCGTACTTTTCCTTACTTTCGCAGATTTCTTCATAAGAAGGAAGCCAGATCGGTTCGTAACAGGACACCTTCTCCATCCTGCACTTGTACACCGTTCCCGGTATAAATACAATGTCTTCCACCGCCAGTCCGCTGTCCAACGCCTCTGCCACTGCTAAGATACTGTGTTCTCCCATTCCATAGGACAAAAGATCTGCCCCGGAGTCCATCAGTATGGATCGTTTTACTTTGTCCGACCAGTAGTCATAGTGGGCCATGCGCCGCAAGCTGGCCTCGATCCCTCCTATGATGATTGGTGTCTTTTTGTAAGTCCGTCGGATCAGGTTACAATACACTACCGTAGCATAATCCGGTCTTTTTCCCATGACGCCCCCCGGCGTATAGGCATCTTTTTTTCTGTGTTTCTTCGCCACGGTATAATGGTTTACCATGGAATCCATATTGCCGGCACACACCAAAAATCCCAGTCTTGGCTCTCCCAGTTTCTGGATGCTGGTATCATCTTTCCAGTCCGGCTGGGATATGATCCCCACCTTATAACCATTGGCCTCCAGATGGCGGCTAATCACCGCCGGGCCAAAGGATGCATGATCCACATAGGCATCTCCGATGACAAACACAAAATCGCACTGCTGCCAGCCTCTTTGTTTCATATCTTCCTTTGAAATGGGAAGAAACTCTCTCTTATCCTGCATATATTTATTTCCTTTTCTCAAAAAATTCAATAACGGACCGTGCCGCTTTTTCGTTCATTCCCGGTACTGCCCGCAAAGCAGACAGGTCAGCTTTTTTTATATCTTCCAGTGACTGAAATTGCCGCATCAAAGCCTTGCGTCTTGCCGGTCCGATCCCCGGTATATCATCCAAAATAGAATGAACTTGTTTTTTACTCCGTATCTGCTTGTGGTACTCTATAGCAAAGCGGTGGGTTTCATCCTGTATCCTGGTGATCAGACGAAATGCCTGGCCGTGGGTGTCAATAGGAATCTCCTCGTCGTTAAAATACAATCCTCTGGTACGGTGATGGTCGTCTTTTACCATACCGCACACCGGAATATGCATATCCAGCCTGGCAAGTACTTGCTGAGCTACATGGATCTGCCCTTTTCCACCATCCATAAACAAAATGTCCGGCAGGATCCGGAAGGCATCATTTTCCTCCAACCCTTCCCGTCTGCTATGTTCAAACCTTCTGGTGAGCATTTCCTCCATGGCACCATAATCATCCGGGCCGCTGACTTCCCGGATACGGAATTTACGGTAGTCATTCTTTTTGGGTTTTCCATCTTCAAACACCACCATGGATCCCACTGTTTCAAACCCGTTAATATTGGATATATCGTAGGACTCTACCCGGCGGATGGGTGGCATTTGCAGCAATTCCCGGATCTCTTCCATGGCTCCAATAGTCTTTGCCCGCTGCTCTTTCAGTTTCTCTGCATCTTTGGTCAGAACCATAAAGGCATTCCGCTTGGCAAGTTCCAGAAGTTTTTCCTTTTGCCCCCGCTTCGGCGTGCGAAAATACCCCCGCCTGCCTCTCTTTTCTGACAGCCATTCCAGGATACTCTCTCCATCTTCTACTTCCTCTTCCAGCCAGATTTCCTTGGGAATATAAGGCGTTCCGGCATACATCTGTTTAATAAAAGCACTCAACACAGAGGCATCCGGCTCTCCTTCTACACCTGTAAGATAATAGTGTTCCCGGCCAATAATCTTGCCTCCACGGATAAAAAACACCTGAACCACCGCTTCGTCGCCGCCTCTGGCCATGGCAACCAGATCCCTGTCCTGCTGGTCATCGGAAGTAATCTTCTGCTTCTGGGTCACCGCCTGGACGCTGTTCATAAGATCCCGGTACATGGCTGCCTCTTCAAAGTTCATGGCTGCCGAGGCCTCCAGCATTTTTTCTTCCAGTTCTTTTAACACACCTTTGGTATCCCCCTGGAGAAATTTCAGTGCCTTGGTAAAATTTTCTCCATAGGCTTCCTGACTGATATACCCCTGGCATGGTGCCGGGCACTGGCCGATCTGATGATACAGGCAGGGCCGCTCTTTCCCGGTGTCCCTTGGCAGGACCCGGTGGCAGTTCCGTAAATGATATATTTTATTTACCAATTCGATGGTATCCCGGATTGCTTTACCACTGGTAAAAGGTCCAAAATATTTGTTGTCATCCCGTTTCATCTGACGCGCAAAAAGAAGCCTTGGATAGGCTTCTTGGATATTTGCTTTCAGATATGGGTAGGACTTACCATCTTTGAGCATGGTATTGTACCGTGGACTGTGCTCTTTGATGAGGTTACTTTCCAGCACCAGTGCTTCCAGTTCTGAATCCGTCACAATATACTCAAACCAGGCAATCCGGTCGATCATCCTCTGGATCTTAGGCGTCACACGGCGGCTCTTTTGAAAGTACTGCCGTACTCTGTTTTTCAGACTGATCGCCTTTCCTACATAGATGATCTCATCTTTGGCATCGTGCATTAAATAAACGCCTGGTCTTGCTGGTAATTTTTTTAATTCTTCTTCCAGATTAAACACCCATATTCTCCTTTCACCAGTCTTTGATAAACCGCTGGATCACATCTACTACACCATCCTCATCACAGGTTGGTGCAACATAATCTGCTTTGGCCCGGATGTCTTCGTGAGCATTTCCCATAGCCACTCCCAAGCCTGCATACTCGATCATGGAAAGGTCATTGAAACCGTCTCCACAGCATACCATCTGGTTGCGGGAAAATCCCAGTCTTCCCAGCAGTTTGGATATACCATATGCTTTATCCACGCCCAAAGGCATCATTTCCAGATAAAACTCCTCCGACCGGTATACCGACAGCACACCTTCATATTTTTCAGCGGCCTCCGGCTCCAGTTTCCGAAGCAGCTCCGGCTCTCCGGTAAGGATGCATTTGTTCACTTCAAAATGAACATCTTTGTGAAAATCTTCCGGCACATAAATCGGAATATCACAAGCTTTTGCATCCATGAGAATATAGGGATCATCTGCCCGGTCTGCCACGATAGAGCCATGATAATAACTTAACAATCCTGTATGCTTTTCCATGGCATAATCATATAATTCATGGATCATGCCGGAAGGAAGGGTGATATCGTACACAACCTCTCCGGTAGCAAAGTTGGTGATCTTGCCTCCGTTATAAGAAAGAATATAGCCGCCATAATTTTGAAGTTCCAGTTCCTCTGCCTGATGTCGTATTCCCTCTGTACATCTTCCTGAGGCGATCACTACTTTAATGCCGTTTTGCTGGCACTGTATAACCGCCTCTTTGGTAGCTTTTGTTATTTCTTTTTTGGAATTTACCAATGTTCCATCTACATCCAGCACCAATACTTCATATGCCATAAGTTATTCATTCTCCTCCACTGTTACACTGTCTTCCGCATCTATTTCTGCTGCCGGCGTCTCTGTTTCAGTCTCCTGCGCCGGTTCTTCTATGATCTTGCCTTCCGCATCTTTTTTCTTTAATTTGATGCCTGTTTCATTTTCAAAAATCTCTACAAATTCTTTACCCGTAATGGTTTCTTTTTCAATCAAATGGGCTGCCAGTTTTTTCAGCACTTCCTGGTGTTCCCGTATGATCTTCTTAGCTTCTTCATAGCAATGATCCAAGATCTTCATTACCTCACCGTCAATCTGGCTCTCTGTCTCTTCGCCACAGTTCAAAACTGCTCTTCCGTCCAGATAACGGTTCTGAATGGTCTCCAGTCCCATCAATCCAAACTTCGCGCTCATTCCGTACTGTGTCACCATGGATCTGGCAATGGATGTTGCCTTTTCAATATCATTAGAAGCTCCGGTTGTCACATCATCAAAACTGATCTCTTCTGCTGCACGGCCTCCTAACAGGGTAGTGATCTCCGAGATCAACTCTCCCTTTTTCATCAGATACTTTTCTTCTTCCGGCACCTGCATTACATAACCAAGGGCACCCATAGTACGGGGAACGATAGTAATCTTCTGCACCGGTTCTGTATTTTTCAAAAGAGTAGCCACCAGAGCATGTCCGATTTCATGATAGGAAACAATTTCTTTTTCTTCCTGTCCCAGGATCCGGTCTTTTTTCTCTTTTCCGGCCAGCACAACCTCTACCGCCTCAAACAGATCTTTCTGGCTCACAACCTGTCTGCCGTCTTTGACTGCCATGATCGCTGCTTCATTTACCATATTGGCAAGGTCCGCACCTACGGCACCGGAAGTCGCCAGCGCGATCTCTTCCAAATCCACCGTCTCATCCATCAGCACATCATGAGAGTGCACCCGAAGCACATCCACGCGGCCTTTCAGATCCGGTTTCTCTACGATGATACGGCG